>Ga0114998_10000361_pt1 | contig 32909 bp, 19 predicted proteins | sample ArcticOcean_MG_C_5_FD_87044 | JGI IMG/M metagenome (GOLD analysis project Ga0114998, IMG submission 87044) | Marine microbial communities from western Arctic Ocean - ArcticOcean_MG_CB4_138 | ecosystem: Environmental > Aquatic > Marine > Oceanic | place: Arctic Ocean: Canada Basin | collected... | reverse complement strand
GTCGATCCCGGATTACCGCCGACCTGCGAGCTATTGCGCCAGCTCAACGCATTTGCCGGATCAGGATTACTGGCTGGCTTGATCAACACGAGGCTGTAGCCATCACCGTCCGGGCTGTCAGGCCATGGTGGCGTGTCGTTATAGAAGAAGTCTTGCACGGTTACCGAATTGGCATCGAGCAGAATAACTTGCTCGCCGTCGTTGCTAAAGCTGCCACCAAAAACCCCCGCTACCGAGAATCCCATACCGTAGCGGAATTCAAAAGCGGCCTGGTTATTGACTAAAAGAACACGCTCGCCAGGAGCAACAACACGGAACGGATTATCTTCGGTAAAGGTAAACACCACCCCGAGCGAAAACTGCACATTGGCGAGGTCGATGTGGCTCGCACCGATATTTGTCAGCTCGACGTATTCGAACTCGCTGCGCTGAAGGAAACCCGCGTTAATCTCAGCAGCGCTTGGCGATGCCGGGCGGTAGTGGATTTCCGAAACAACGAGATTTGAAGCAGAAGCTGGCGCGGTATCAACGATGAAGGTTGCCTTGGTCAGGGCACTCCACTCGCCATTGTCCAAAACTCGGGCTTCGATGGTATTGATTCCCGGTTGAGTGAGTAAAAGTGGATTTGGTGTCGATACCATCTCACCCGTCAATCTCAGATCGAAGCTGATGTCGCTGGAGACTGCATTTGCCTGATGAATTTCGACAGCCAGCGTGTTGTTCCCTTCGGCCAGAGCTGTGGTGGGAATCGAAAAGGTAAAGAAAGTTGTTTCATCAGCTCCACCAGCGGTTTGGTTGGCATAGGTTTGGTTAGTAATAGTGCCGGCAGGCATCGCTGTCCGGGCAATCTCACTTCCATTCAAATAGATGACCGCTCCGTCATCGCGCAGCACTTCAAGATTCAGACCGGTGAATCCAGAAGCACCCGTGACGGTGAAGTCTTTCCGGAAGTAGGTGGTGGGATACTTGTTGCCACTGTCCGGGCCAAAGCTGAGCTCGGGGTCTTGTCCGTTGCCATAGCCGAGAACTGCTGTGCCGGTAGACCATCCGTTGTCGTTGAAAAAAGGCTGACGCCAAGCAATTCCCTGATTACTACCATTGTCGAGATACTTCCAGGTTGATCCCGCCGTAACCAGCGACTGCAAGCTGGAATTTCCTTGGAACATTTGCGAGCCGGACGTGATTGCTCCGCCCTGCTGACGAGGGTCGTCGCCATTGACGCGATAGTAAATCGCTCCCGGCCCACCACTAATCAAGATCTGCTGGCTACTGGAAATGTAACCGCCGTGTTGACTGTATGCTGGCGGATTCATCGAAGGATACCAGTCGACTGCGCGAAGCTGACTGATCATTGTTGGAACACGTCCGGTGATAAAATTCTCGATGTTTTGGATCGCTCTCAGCCAGTTGTTTCGGTTGCGCGTGCCGGAGTCTCCCCAACGTGCGGAGTGCGCGATCACTGCGCGATCGATTTGGTCAACGCGATGCTGTAGACGAGCCAAACCATTGGGGTCGGTCATTAAACCATCATTGTAACAAAGCTCCGCGATACGATCTGAGAATTCCAGCATGTATTCGAGATTTTCATCCGCGAGTGTCTGGTGAAGAACATGCGGATTGAAGTCAGAGAAATTGGTGGTAGAGCGTTTGTAAGGCGTGACCATATTGTTATCGCCCGTTCCCAGGGAGTGCTCGGAGTCGTGCTCGAAGAACTTAAATCCATCTGGGTTCACGCGATCATAGATGCCGAAGTAGTTGTTTGGCCTTGTCGCAGTGTAACGAGAACCCGGGCCATCACGATCGCCCGTGTAATAGGTCATGATCATGTAATCGATGAGATTCTCCGCATCAAGAAGGCGCTCGAAAGAAGGATTGATTGATCCGTCAGTGTTCTTTCCCTGAGCTTCAAAGTAGGAACTTGTGGTGGTAAATCCAGCGAGCCATTTATCGAACAATCGCTCGTATGCCTGACTGTTTCCGTCGGTGACATCACCGAAGGATTTGACGACATCGTAATCCTGTTCTGTTCCGCCAAAATAGGTCTCAGCGTAATTCGCCTCCGCTCTTTCATCGGTCTGGGTCATGCCCCAGTAGACGCCGTTTAGGTAGAGATGATACCAGCGGCCGCGGGTATACTGGTGGCCCATCTCGCCCTGCAGATCACGAGACCATGTATCGCGCGCAAATGAGTTCTGCCCCTGTCCGCCCCACGCCCATGAATAGTTTTGCGGGCCGCGCAGGTCGAATTTGTCAAAGTTGTCCGCGCCCTCATCACCGAACATTTTGTAATTGAGACGACCGTTGCCATAGTCGCCTCTGAAGAAAATTCGGAACGAGTGTTTCGGATTGCTGGTGCTGCGTGAAAAACCACCGCGAATACGCAATCCGCAAGGCGACTGGAAACCAGTCGCGTTTCCGTCAGGATCGACCCATCCCGGAGGATGGATCAACTCGATAGATGCTTCCCTTTCCCAGGCAAGACCGCGACTTCCCGGGTTCGAATAAATTCCGCTGCTTCCTGTCAGTCCGTCCTGATTCAACGAAATCGAAATCGTCGGGATCGATTGCAACGCTTCCTTTGTGCTAGCAACGCCACCGAGATCCGGATTGCTATGATTGACCACGCCGGAGTCCATATTATAGCGGTTGTATACCTGATTATTCACCGACCCAGCTGGCCAGCCGGGAGGCGCTGTCGCAGACTGTTGGATGACATCGTCGACGTAGAGATAGGTTTGCGAGTCGACATCGGTCTGATCAAAGCCGAACTTAAAAGCAGCAGCGCGCAGGACGGTCGTCGTCGTCACACTGATCGGCGCAGAATAAACTGTGCCGTTTGTTTCCGTCGGCTTCGAGCCATCGGTGGTGTAGCGAATTTCCGCGCCGACGGTTGTCGTGGTAATCGCAACTGACTGAGGCGTTGTGTAAAACCCGCGAGTCGGCGTAAAAATGGTATCCTCTACTTTTCCCTGACTGGATGGAATGCTGTTGATTCCCTCCGGCGTGGGATCGTCAAAATAGAACGGGTCGCCCGCCTGCAGTCCCCCACCGGTGAGTTCCGGGAGAACGAGGAAGGAGTCGTCCGCCGCAGAAATATTCAGCCCGTGGATGGCCAGAACGTTACTGGATCCATTGATCAAAAGTCCGGTGTTTGAGGTCAGGTTAAATGATTGTGGAATCAGCGCGTCGGAGGTCGAGGCCCGGGCTGCCGTCGCCGATGCGTCCCACGCAGGCGTGCCCGTGATGGCATTTGCGGATGCCACGCGAGTTCCATTCAAATAGGCGACAAAGCCGTCATTATAACGCATGCTCAATGAAAGTGATTCCAGCGCATTGATATCATTGACGGTAAAGGGAATACGAAGGTAGGCGCTGGATCGAACCCCAAGCATCGACGGGCTAATATCAGTGTCGATCAAACCTCCTCCAGCCGAGCCATCCGGAGTTGTCAGAACTTGAAGACCCCCTGCTGCCGTATCTCCGATCAGTCGCATGCTGGAATCGAACGAGCCGAAGTTGCCAGGAGCCGCGAACACTTCCATTTCAGCACCACCACCGGCCTCCCAGTAGAGTGCCTCGATCGCGTGGGCGCCTGCCGGCAAAGAAATCGTCCCAACACTCGTCAGAGCTCCGTGATTCGTATCATCCACCATGACATCCACCCCAGCGACACGAATGCGTCCACCGTCGTCCGAGTTCATGCCGAATGTCCACCTTCCAGCCGTCGGAATAATGATCGTTCCCGTTGCCAGAACCGCGTAGTTGTCTCCACCACCTCCGGGAAAAACCTGATTATCTGTGGTGAATTGTCCATCACCACCCGTGTCGAGAAAGTTAAGAATCTGCGTGATGACCGTCGTATCAGAAACAATGCCGCTTCCAGCCAGGAGCGATTCCGAGGTCGCGATGCTATTGATCGTGCCGCTGCTGTGGACATCGCGAACCGTGAAGCCCGGAACTTCCAGGCCGAACCCCAGCCCGGTGTTTCCGGTGCTCCAGCCCGTGGGCGTGAAACCCGCCTGGGTCCATGATGTCCCTAAAGTTCCGTTCGAAGGAATCAGATAAGTCGATGAAACGCCTTCTGAGATCAGAGGAACGCCGCTGAATGCCAGTCCAAAGGAACGGTCAGGATCTTGCGCAGAATATTCTGGTGAGAACTCGTTGGCGATTGTGGTTCCGCCAGGCTCCACCAACGCCAGGTATTCACCACCGGCCGAAAGCGAAAAACTCGTGTGTAATTCGTTTCCCGGAACTTGTCGGTTTTTTCCAGAAGCAAAAACAACGAGGAATCCACCTGGAGCGATTATCGCTGGCGGAAAGGTCCACTTTGTCAAGTTGGTCGCATTGTCTGTCAGCGTCCAGCCATCCAGATCGACAGCAGCGGCATCAGGATTGTGAATCTCTATCCAGTCCGGAAAATCGCCATCTTCATCGGCGAGGGTTTCTGTGTTGTCCGCCATAAACTCCGTAATAAGAGGCGTGGCATTTGCAGAAAAAAAGGAGAAGCCGACGATAAATGCCATCAAGAGATGGAAGAAGTATTTAGAAGGCATAATTCTTACGATCGCACAAAAACAACGAATTTAAAAATTGAAAAATCAGCCAACACGCACCCTCAAAGGATTAAGATCTGCTGTTAGCAGCTGCTTGGCCTTGGCTCACCAACATCCGCACCCTTTCCATCCCTCTCGTAGATCGCCTGCAAGCGTGATCAAACAGCCCGCCCAACGCGAAGCTGCGTCTCATTTTGCCTCCACCGGAGATTCCGCAAGCCGCTTGCGATATTCCTTTCTTGCGTGGGCGTATGCGGCCCGGGTATCAGCCAATTCGACTCTGGCAATAAATCGCTCCTTTTGGCTCCAACATTGGTCGACCGAATCAAGACACCATTGTGTACTGCGCTTCGAGGTCCGGACCTCTTTGCCATCCACCACGACCCACACCGGATTGGTATGCGAACTCCCGAACACCCGCATCACCACCCAACTGCTCCGCTCAATCGGCACCTCGAAGCTTACCTCGCTCACTTCGCCATCGGCCACGATATTCTTACGTGCCACAAACGGTTGCAAAAAAGCGGAGACTTTGTAGTCGGAAGATTGCTGTTTTCGCCTACCTTCCAAACCAATGAAAAGCCCTCTAGCCCTGCCAACCGATCATCGCCCGGGTCAGCTTGTTAAGGCTTTGAAAGATAATCTCGCGCTCCTTTTTGGGGTGGTCGCGCTTGCCTGGGGGCTTGAGGTTATTGACACTATTCTTCTTGGATTTCTTGATCGTTTCGGGATCCAACCGCGCTCGTTCGCCGGATTGCCTGGAGTGGTGACCTCTCCCTTTCTCCACCTGGGATTCGGTCATCTCATCTCCAACACCATTCCTTTTTTAATACTCGGCGGCATCGTTCTCATCGGAGGACGGAGAGTCTTTCTCATGGCAACGCTCTTCATCATTGCGGTGGGGGGCATGGCTCTCTGGACCCTCGGTCCAGGTGCGACGAACCATCTCGGTACCAGTGGTCTCATCTTCGGCTACCTCGGGTTTCTTCTCGCTCGCGGAATCGTCGAAAAGTCGAGCTTTTGGATCGTCGTTTCAGTCGTCACCCTCCTGCTCTACGGCGGCATGTTGAATGCCGTTTTCCCCGGTCAACCCGGTATTTCGTGGCAGGGACACCTCTTCGGGCTCGTTGCGGGAATTCTAGCCGCGCGGGTCATGTTTACCCGCGAGAAGCCGCTGCCATTGGCGAACTAGGAATTCGACTTGCGGATCGCAGCGAGAAACGATTCAGGATACCCTTCAATCTTGACCTGAGCGGTGCCCCGAATTCGGAGGAATTCGTCTCCCCAGTCGTTGGTTGAAGTCGGATGAAAAAACCACAATCCCCTTTCGGAGATTGTGGCATAAGTTAAAATCCAACCCTGTTCCTTTATTCGTTCTCCACCACCCGGAAGAAGCGGCGAACGTCAATCGGATTAGAGAGAGCAAAGGTGAAACTGGTGAGATCTCCTCCCGAGGGAATACTGTCATCGACGTCCTCCGAGAACTCGGTTAAATCACCCGAGGTGAAAACCGAGTAGGTCCTGTTATCACGGGAATCCCAAGTCAGAGTGACTTCGCTTGTTGCTGGATTGAAGCCAATCGAAGTAATTTGCAGCGGAGCGATGGGCCCCTCTTCACCGAAGTATTCGATCTCCGACAAGGCGTGATTGCCACCTCCCGTCAGAGTCACATCATAACGAATGAAGGCATACGAATCTGATGGAGACGGAAGGTCGATTCTGACCGTCTGATCCCTGGCAGTCCAGAGCGAGGGCTCATCCGCCCGCTCATAAATGGTCTCCCAAGTGACGCCATCGTTCGAACCCTGGATTTGAAAATCAAGGGGATCGCGGGCCGGAGTATCGTTACTCGAGGTCAGAGTGAAGTGGGTCAAAGAGACTGGAGTTTCGAACCCAACGGTGATATCCTGAGGGGCGCCGTTGCAGCACACTTTATTTTGCCCGCCGCCAATTTGGTTGTCGAAGACATCGAAGAATCCTTCGCTGCCGCCGAAGTTACCGAAGTATTCCTCGGACGAAGCGGCGATTGAAATCCAATTGAAGCCGGTTCCTGCAGTTTGAGGGTTATCTCCGTCTTCGAAAATCGTTTCTCCCTCGGCTCCGTCATCCTCGGGATCGGTGAGATCACCTCCCAACAGACCGTCGATAATGGTGATGGTAGGAATGTCAGAATTGCTGTTGGGATCATTGGGATCGGTATTCATGGACACTTCGAAGCCATCTTTTTGCTTATCTCCATCAGTGTCGGCAATATTCGGATCAGTTCCGGTTTGAGTGGCACTTACGAACTCACCCCCGTCATCTTCGACTCCATCAGCAAGTCCATCTTCATCGGTGTCGGCAATGAATGGGCTGGTGCCTGTCTGGGTGTCGCTAACGAAAGTGCCTGCGCCATCCTCGACTCCGTCCTTGAGACCATCGCCATCAGAATCATCATCGCTGGGATCGAGCCCGCTTTCAGCTTCGGAGAGGTTGGAAAGACCATCCATGTCAAAGTCATCATCCGGCCCCTGCGAAAGGTCGCCGAAGAAATTGTTTTCGAAAAGGTCATCGAGACCGTCGTTGTCGGAATCCCCTGGTTCAGAGAAGGATGTTTCGAGGAGTTCGTAGTTTGCAACATCGAAGACTTCCCCGGTCTTGTCCCCTCTCTCCTTGGCGACAAAGACCTGGACCTGGGCACCACCACCCCTTTCCCAATAGACAAATTCCATCACATGGTTTCCATAGGACAGTAAAATCGCTCCGAGAGTGGTTGTTGAGCCGCGGTTACGATCATCAATAGTGGCGACTTCGCCATCGATAAACAGACCGCCACCGTCATCCGAGTTAAAGCCGAAGGTATACATGCCTGGCTCACCGATAAAGATTGAGCCGGTAGCCAGAAGCCCATGATCATCTGCCGCCAAATCCTGTGCTCCAAGGACAGGGAACGCGCGCGGATCCGGGAAGGGACCGTTGGCGTTGTCTCGGAAATTAATCGTTGTCTCGGAGGTGTTGGTTTCGGCCAGGATATTCGCTGGAGTATTGAAAAGAGCACGGGTATCAGCAATCGAGTTCAAACCAACAGACGAAGTGGCGTTGCGCACTGACCATCCCGCGGGAACGCTTGCGCCGTCGTGTGGATCGGACGAATTATTAATTTCAGAGCCATCGCCGAAGCCATCACTGTCGGTATCAGCAAGATTTGGGTTGGTCCCGGTATCGTCGGCATCCACCAGAGTGCCGGTGTTGGTTTCAACCAGATCGCTCAGGCCATCGCTGTCCGTATCCGCACTCAAGGGATTAGTTCCGGTATCGGTGGCACTTACAAAAATTCCGGTGTTGGTTTCCGCGCCATCCTTGATGCCATCGTTATCGCTGTCGTCGTCCTGAAGATCAGTCCTGGCGAGGTATTCAACAAGATTAGTAGAACCATCCGCATCGAGATCGCCTGCGCTATCATCCGCAGCCTTGTCAAGCCCGTTTGCGTCTTCAAAGTCGTCTGGAATACCGTCGCCATCGGCGTCCGGGAGAGTATCCACCAGGATGGAATCAATTTCCCAGTTTGGAGTTCCCACCCCCCGTGCTCCTTCGTCGAAGGCACCCACAAAGCGAATCTGAATGCTGGATCCGGCGGCCGCACCTCCCACATTGGCGACGCTCGTGATAAAAGTTCCCGCGCCATAGCCAACGGATTCATCATTAAATCCATCGAGACCACCAAGGACGTGATTCCCGATCAATGGGCCGGTGTTGGTATACCCATTTTGCGAGAAGGCTGAGGCCGGGACGTTTATGAAAGCGCCTCCATCAATCGAAATTTGGAGACCGCCTCCATCCCAATTGCCTCCTTCAATACTGTAGCGATGATCAAAGCTCACTTGAATCCCGGCAGTCGAGGAGACCGCAATGGCTGGACTGGTAATGGTATTGGTGGCCGGTCCGGAATCATCTCCTTCGATCGACCAGGTCCCACTCCCCGCATTATAGGTTGCCGGAATGGGCGAGTTTCCAGTTGCTTCTTGAACAAATCCGCCGTCATTGGCGTTAAAATCTTGAACGAGTAGGTCGGTCGCCCCGGCAGAGGAGACCATCGCAGCCACGAAAAACGGGGCCACAGGTAAGTGATAGAATAAATGTTTGGACATAATTACACTCTGATCAGAGTAACCAACCCACTAACTAAATGAAGTGCCCCCAGTCAATACCCTTCTGTTTAATCAAAGGAAAAATAAACATTTCCGATGATTTGAATAACGATCAAGACTCCTGCTAGAGTCGGTTGGCTGCACGATAGTGAGCGGGTAATTTAGGAAGCGGTGCCTCGGTCAAATCCTATCTTGGAGAATGGAACTGGGTTCCCGAATTTACGCAGATGACAGCGAAGGAAACTGGGGAGGCTATTGGGAAGACCTACTTGACTTTGATCATTTTGGATTCGTTGTCGAAGATATCGCGGCAACGAATTTCGAAGCTCAGAGAGGAAGCGGGAATTCCCTTTGGGAATTCCAGAGTGACGCTTCGAGTGTGGGGAGAGGTAATGAGCTTTTCGAGGACGGCCGTGCCGGCTTTGTTTTTGCCGGAAATTTCGATGCTGAATTGAGGCGCCGATTTCGGATCGAGTTTCCACTCGATGTTCACCGTGTTCCCTTCTGCCGATTTTACGCTGGCAGAAAGAATTTTTGCCGGAGCGTATCCGGGCTTGGTTTCGCTTCGTTTAATCGAATGGCTCGAGGGGTTTGTCGCGGTGGCTTGAGTGTCTGCTCCGCCACTGGTCATGAAGTAGAATTCGCCCGTCTTATCCTTGGCGACTCCGCCATTCCAATTGGTCTTAAAGTTGAAGGAGCGTTTTCCTTCGACTAAATCCCACGAATTTACGGAATAGCGTACTTTGCCAAAGGCGTGCCATTCGCCGGTGGGTTTGCGTTTCCATCCGTTGCGGATGTGGGTGGTGCGCGCCTTCTTTCCCGTCTCCAGCCAGTCCTCGATGAAGGAATCGTTTCCGCCTTTGAAGTAGGCTCCCTTGGTGGCGACATCCATCGTGACCATGTGCGTCCATTCGTTGCTCTTGGAGGACCGAACCCAGTATCCGTAGAGGGTGTGATCATCGACCGGCCAGCAGCGGGAAACGAGCGTGTACCAAACATCGGTGTCCCAGCCCAATTCGAAGTTCCATGACTTTAGGCCGGTTCCTTCGCCGCCGAAGTTTTCCGTCAGGGTTCCAGGTCCATGATAGACGGCCTTGATCGGGGCGGTGTGTTCCTTGTGATCCCAGATTGAGAAAATATAGTTGTGGGCCTTTGGATGAGCTTGGATCCCTGCGTAGCCTCCGGCCCTGCCGCCCCAACCGAGAGCCTCGTAGTAGGTATACATCGCCTCGCCATTCTTCGGGACACGAACTTCGTTGATCAGGATGTCGCCGTCGAAACTGGCATCGTTGTAGACCATGTGAGATGAGGGCGCAGCGTTCTCTCCGGCAAACCCGCAGAGCGAAAAGAGCGAGAAGGTGACAGTCGTCAGAAGAGGCTTAAGCATAAATTTGGAAGGATTGGTGAATCGCTAATTTTGCCCTATTAAACGATGGGACAGAACGCGGGCGGCAAAGCCCGGATCCAAGCGGATGATCACTAAAAGTTAAAAAAATCAGGCTTTAGGGATTCTAAATCCGGGGGCCCAGGCAGGTGCGACAAGAGCGTTGGCCTCCGCAACTTCCGACCCAGGACCGGTGAACTGACATTTCGCGGCGTCCCACCCGAATTTTTTATTAGGCCAGCGGTTGATGACGATGCCCAATAGAACAGCCTCGGTGAGTGGTCCACTGAAACTGAAGGGAGTGCTCGTCGCTTCCTTGCGTCCGGTGGCCGCGTCAATCCATTCATGGAAGTGGTTCACCGCTTTCTCTTCTGCCGGTAAAACCGCAAGCGGGGTGCCGTCGGGTTGATACACTTGAGGAACGCCAATATGAGGGAGAACAAGCATCCCTTTCTCACCAATGAAGACCGAACCTTGGCTGGGTAGTTTAATAGATTTCGGTAATCCCTCGAGGGTTTTTGGACTCAATGATCCATTATACCAAGTAAACTCAGGTTTACCGATCGTGAATGGAGTTCCTTTAAATTCATACTCAACCTTACTAATTAGGGCAAAGTTCCGGGAAAATGGTTTAGGACCTCGAGAGATGACCGAAAGAGGCTCTTTGAAATCGAGTGCTCCAAAGACGGGATCGACGATGTGACATCCCATGTCGCCTTGGGTGCCTGAGCCAAAAGAGAACCACTTGCGCCAATTACCCCGGTGATACCAGCCGTCGACAAATGGAACTTTCCCGGTAACACCACAGTAGAGGTCCCAGTCCAAGGCATCAGGGATCGCGCTCACATCCTTGGGCTTATACTCACCGCCCCATCCCTTGCCTGACCAGGAATGAACTTTCTCAACTTTGCCAATCACACCGTTACGGATCCACTGAACGGCGCTACGGTAGGCGGGATGGCCATGGATTTGGATACCCATCTGGGTTGCGAGGTGCGGTTTCTTCGCGGCGGCTTGAGCGAGAAGGCGGCACTCGCCAATGTCTTGAGCAAGGGGTTTTTGCAGGTAAACATGTTTGTTGTGATGCAGTGCCAGAAGCGCGATCGGAGCATGCATGTGGTCGGGAGTGGCAATCAGCACCCCATCGAATTTGTCGGCCATCTTGGCGAACATTTCCTGGTAGTCTTGGAACTGAGCTGCGCCGGGGTAACGAGCCTTGTTGTTTTTACCTTTGAAAAATCGTGAATCAACATCGCAAACGGCGGTTAATTCATAGAGCGGGTGGCTGCGCAATTGTCCCAAGTCAGCACCTCCACGTCCACCGATCCCGACTGCCGCTATGCGGAACTTCCTCGGCTCGGCCGCAAAGGCCGAATAGGGCTGAAGTGCTGCGGCTGCTGCGGTGAGAGAAAAGCCTTTGAGATAACTGCGGCGATTGATCATATGAGGCGCTATACGAAATTTTCTGGCTGACCCTTTCATCGATTAAAATCGTCAGACATTTTACAGAGACTCTGAAATTCATGCGCGATACAGCGCTCGTATGCACTCGCTCCGCTCACGCTTTACGTCTTGGAATTTTTTCCTCCAAAAATCGGATGTTGTTAGCTGCTTGAAAAGGCAGCAGGTAATTCTACTGGTATAACCGCAAAAATGAAAGGAGGGGCGAGCGTTTGAAAACAAGCAAAAATATCTCGAGGATAGAAACACAAAGACCACCGATTAGCTGACCCATAAAAAACAATAATCAGGGGTTGGGAATAAAGCTAATCTGAGTCTACTCTAAGGGAGATGAAAAATTCATGCGTCAGCTTTCTCCAGTGGAGCCTTGTCATAATTGGCACAATCTTCAGCGCGCAGGCGGAAAAAATCACCTTCCCGGCTGCCGATGGTCTGGAAGTCGCGCCGCGCTTGGTGGGAATGGGGTTTCACTGTCTCTCGGTCGAGCAACGTTCGGGAAAGGCCACCTCTGGGGTTACCAATGAGGCGGTAACTGGTAATTTACGGTAGATAATTGAATCATGAAACGACGTAACTTCATCCAGTCAACCTCAACGGCCTCGTTGTCAGCACCGCTCGGCTGCGCGATCACTGGGGCTAAGGCCGCAGACACCCCCTCTGAAAACCTATCGAGCCGCAGCTCTTTCGCGGTGGATGCGAACCGCGTGAGGTTTTACTCTCCTGCGGTGAAGGAATCCCTTAAGGTGTTAGTTGTCGCTGACACGCACCTTTTCAAGGATGACGATCGTGGTGAACCGTTTCAGCAATTCAGCGGGCGGATGGCGAAGGCCTACAATCGGACAATTCATTTCCAATCAGGTGCAACGACGACTCCGGAAGAGAGTTTTGCGGAGGCGCTGATGCATGGTAAGCAGTCTGAAGTAGATCTATTGGCGCTCGTCGGAGACATCTTCAGCTTCCCTTCTGAGGCCGCGATCGATTGGGTCAGCGGACAGCTCAAGCAGGCTGGGCTGCCTTACCTCTACACCGCCGGAAACCACGACTGGCACTATGAGGGGATGAAAGGATCGCTCGAAACACTCCGGAACACATGGATTGAAAAACGGCTTAAATTGCTCTACCAAGGCAATCATCCACTGATGGCGGCGTATGAAGTCAAGGGCATCACTTTTCTCGCCATCGACAACTCGCACTACCAAATCCTGCCAGAGCAACTCGACTTCTTCCGCGAACATGTGAGCCACGGTAAGCCCATCGTGCTGATGGTTCATATTCCGCTTTTCGCTCCTGGGCGCCCCACCGGCTACGGCTGTGGACATCCAGACTGGAGCGCCAAGACCGATCGCAACCATGAATTGGAACGGCGTCCCAAATGGCCCGAGTCTGGTCACACCGCAGTGACCATGGATTTTCATCGTGAAGTGTTCGCCGCGACGAATTTATTGGGTGTCTTCGCTGGGCATATTCATCGGCAATCGATTGACGTAATGAATGGGATTCCACAGTTCGTCACCAACGCGAACGCGACGGGAGCATTCATGGATGTCGAATTTCTGCCTGCCCCATAAAACAGCACAAGTGTTGGCGTTTCGTATACAGGTCAGATCAGGTATTCGAAAATAATACGCCCTCAAAATATGCTAGGGCGCAGCCCACCAGGAGCAGGCAATCTCCCTCCCTCTGCCCGAGATGGAGGCCCCTGATACGCGCCTGAATGATCTCGGAAGTGGCATCAGGGGAGAGCAGGCAGCTGTATATTGCGGCGTTCTCTGTGGCATCATCAATTCGCGCCAAGTAGACGATTTGTCTCCTACCGTCTCCCACGGGGAAAATCAGTGGCCTGCTGCCAAGTCAGAGCGCCATCATAAACGGGGTAGGTGTGGCCACCGTGTTCAACCACCGCAAGGAAAGCCGCGCTTGCCCAGCCTGAAACTAGCGAACAATTACCCCTTTTCCAACTCGCGTATTTCAGAGCTAGCTTCCTCGGGACTATCCCGCCAATACCACCTCCAGGCCCACTTCAAATCCTCTAAAATTAGGAAATTGACCGGTACCAGGAAGAGGGTGATGAGAGTCGAAAAGAGAATGCCATAACCAAGCGAAATTGCCATCGGGATGAGGAACTGCGCCTGTAAACTGGTCTCAAACATCATCGGCATCAGTCCCGCGAAGGTGGTCACCGAGGTCAACATGATCGCCCGAAAACGCGCTCCGCCCGCCGAGATTACCGCTTCGTGCAGCCCCATTCCTATGGCGCGTCTTCCATTGATATAATCTACCATGACGAGGCTGTCATTGACAACCACTCCGGCCAGAGCCATTAAGCCAAATAGGCTGATAATACTGAGCGGATGCCCCATGATCATGTGGCCCAAAATCGCTCCGGCGAGGCCGAAGGGAATGGCTGACATTACGATGAAGGGCTGAATATATGACTTCAATGGGATCGCTAACAAGGTGTAGATAAGAAAGGCCACGAAGGCCGCACCGATAGAAAGACTGCGGAAGGCATCGGCCTGCTCCCGCGCTTCTCCCTCGAAGGAATGATGCATTCCAGGATACTTCGCGACGATCCCGGGAAGGTCTTTTTCCAAGGCTCTCGTCACCACTCCCATGTTCACCTCATCTTTGTTGGCATCCGCCGTGATATCGATGGTGCGATTGCGGTCAATGCGGCGGATCGAGGTGAACCCCGGTCCAATCTCAGCATTCGCGACCGCTGAAAAAGGAACCTCATCCCCATCCGGCGTGCGGATGCGCATGCGCTGAAGCTGACTGATCGAAGAGCGCTTTTTTTTCGGATAGCGCACCATGACGCGGACATCTTCGCGACCGCGTTGGATTCGCTGGGCCTCAGCCCCGAAGAAGGCCTCACGCGTTTGCCGGGCAAGATCATTGGTGGTCAGGCCGAGCGCTTCGGCTTCGGGTTTGATGCTGAGTTTCACCTCTTCTTTGCCTGCATCATAGCTATCGCTGATGTCGGAAAGATGGGGCATTGTTACCAGCAGTTCCTTGACCTCTTCCGCCGCTTTCGCCAATTCATCAAAATTCGGTCCGGTCAACCGCACCTGCACCGGCGATCCGCCGCCATTGCCCTTGGCCTCGCCGGAATAGCGAATCTCTTCGACTCCCGGCAGGTTGCCAACCTTCTCTCGCCATTGCCGTTCCAGCTCCTTCACCGTAACAATGTCATTCCGCTCCTGCCCCGGCAAAAGCGCCATCATTACCTTCCCGCGCGACTCGCCCTCGGTGTAGGCAATGATTCCGCTAATCACACTATTGCCGCGCCCGGCATCGAAATATTCTTCCTGCAAAGCCACCGCGCCCGCGCTGATTTGTTCCAGATACCCAATCGTCGTTTCGGCGGAAGTTCCATCCGGCATCGTGAGAGAAACCTGCACCATGTCGCCCTCAACCGTGGGCATGAAAACGAAGCGCATCCGATTACTCGCGACCGTCGCGCTTAGGATGATAAGCGTCGCTAAAAACAAGGCACTTGTGAGATAGCGATGACGAGCGGCCACCGCCAAGGCTGGCTGGTAAACCTTGACCGCAAACTTGACCAAGCCATCGGAAAAAATCCGGCGGAAACGCTCGAAACGGTTCACTTTATCGGTAGGCCGGTCGAGCCTGCGGAGGTGCTTTAGATGGGCGGGAAGGATGAGCTTCGACTCAATCAAGGAGAAAATCAGAACCGGAATGACGACTAAGGGAATTGGCTCGAACATCTTCCCCGCAACACCCTCCACCATGAGCATGGGCGCGAAGGCGGCGATGGTGGTGAGAACCCCGAAGATCACCGGCACCGCTACTTCACGTGCCCCGACAATCGCCGCCGTCTCGGTATCAGGTTGGATCGAAAAGTTGTGATAAATATTTTCGCCGGTCACGATGGCGTCATCCACGACAATCCCCAGCACGAGGATAAAACCGAAGAGGCTGATCAAATTAATGGTCACGCCGAGGTAAGGCATGAGCCCAATCGCCCCCATCAAGGAGACGGGAATCCCCATCGCGATCCAGAAAGCAAGCGAAGGACGGAGAAAAAGGGTGAGTACAAAAAGCACGAGCACAAAGCCGAAGATGGCACTGCTTTTCAGCGTATCCAAACGGTCCGCAACGATTACCGAAGTGTCTCCCCAATAGTGAATCTCTGCGCCCTCTGGGATGAGCCGATCGCCAGCGCCAGCGAAGAAAGTCTTGATCGTTTCGGCAATCCGCACCGAGTCTTGCTCTCCAACCCGCGAGACCTGCACCATGACACAAGGCTTGCCATCGAAGCGAACCATCGAGGGTGTTTCATCAAAGCCATCCGTGATCTTGGCGATTTCGCTCAGCTTGACTCGCGAGCCGTCGGGATTGGTCAGCACCACGATATCGCGAAAATCCTCACCCACGTACGCCTGTCCTTCGGTGCGAAGAAGGATGTTTCCGTGGCGGGCTTTAATCGCTCCGGCGGGCAAATCAATCGACGAGCGCGAGATCGCCTGGCTGATCTGGCTCATGGTCAAGCCATAACGCTCCAGAGTTTCCTCCGTCACCTCGATGGCAATTTCATACGGTCTCACCCCCAGAAGTTGCGTTTGTGAAATGCCGGGAAGATTGGTCACTTCATCGCGCACGATTTCCCCCAACCGGCGCAAGCCCCGTTCGGGCATCTCGGCCGCAATCACCACCATCAGGACCGGAATTCTAATTTGTGGGATGCTAATAATAGGCTTTTCAGTCTCCGCTGGGAAGGTGCTGATCGAATCAACACGCGCCTTCACATCGTCTAACAAAATCCGTTTATCATAGCCGGTATCGATTTGGATCGTGACAGATCCCGCCCCGGCCGAAGCCACCGAATTGATATGCTTGATTCCTTCCAAATCATGGATCGCTTCCTCCACGCGCAAGATCACGCCTTCTTCCGACTCCACCGGCGTCGATCCTCGATACGGCACCGTGATGGTGATGAGGTCAAGTTGCGCGTCCGGGAGAATATCGGTGGCGAGCGGCTTCAGCAAAGCCTTCATCCCCAACGCCATGATCGTAATCATGAGCAAGTTAGCCGCGACACCATTTCGGGTGAACCATGCGATGGGTCCCTTCATTTCGATTCCTCCGGCGTAATTCGTTCTCTTGGTTCGACCAAGCTACCATCAATCGCGAAGGGCAAAGCGGTCAGGCAAACCCTCTCTCCTTCTTCCAATCCACCACTCACGACAAGGTTGGGGAGATCGTTGAAAATCACCTTCACTTCGCGGAGACGAATACGATCTTCGTCATCGATAATTTTTATCTGATTCCCAAATCGCACCGCCTGCTCCGGGATGACAAAAACATCCTCAAGAGTTTTGCCTTCAATCTCCGCGCTCACAAACTGCCCCACTTTCAAAGGCGGTCGCTCCCCGTCGTTGAGAGCGTAGGGATCATCGACTTGCGCAATCACGAAAAGCTTGCGCGAGCGCGGATCAAACTCCCCCTCGGCACGAACCAGACGCCCCTCCCAAGGAGCATTGGGGATATTGGAATCTCGCAACAGGACCTTCGGTTCTTTTGCCCCCACGATCAGACTACGACGGTATCGCTTTGGGAGATCGATGAATTCGAGATCACGCGGATCAATCGGCAAGCGCACCTCGACGTAATCGATCGCAAAGATCTCCGCGATCGGAGTTCCCGGACTAATCACCTGCCCAAGATCGACGCTCTTATCACGGACATAGCCAGGATAGGGCGCGGAAATTTTAGTGCGCTTTAGATCACGCTTGGCCCGCTCCAACCCGGCCGCCGCCGCTGCCGAAGCGGCACGCGCCTCGGCTAACTGAGGCTTTCGCATTGTGAGATCACTAGGATCGCCTCCTCTTCCGAGATCACGCCAAGCTTCAACGGCTTGCTCTGCACGCGCCACTTCAAGTGCCAGCGCTGCCGTTGAATGGGCTAAGGTCGCTTCGCTTTCCGTCACCGCCGCGCGGTAATCAGCCTCGTCGAGTTCAATCAAAACCTCCCCTGCCTCAAAAAATCCGCCATTCCGAAAACCAGGGGAAACACGAATCACTTCACCCGAAACCTGCGGAATTAAAGTGCTCTTGGTGTGCGGCAAAACTTCTCCACTGGAAACGAGGGTGACTTGATGACTTCCCTTTCGAGCAATGACAAACTCCGCCCGCCTCACCTCTTCCGGTGCTTCCACCGGTTCCACCTCAACACGTTTTTTCATCATCCACGAAGCCACCCCGCCGGCTGTAGCAAGAACCACGAGCGCCGGAACGAATGCCTTCAGGATTTTTTTGAATGTCATAGAAGAAATATTTTTAGCGACCGGGGAGTGATTGAAAATCTCCACCGAGAGCGAGGTGAAGATCGATGCGATTTTGAAGACGGAGGTTCTTGAGCTGCAAGAGACCACTATTGGCATTGAAAGAGCGTCGCTGAGCTTCCAACCAAGTCAACCCATCGATCAAGCCGCCCGCATATTGATCCCAGGCCAACTCCTCGGCTTTCGTCGATTCCACCGCCGCCTGTTTTTGGAATTGAAGCTGATTTTCCAGAAAAACCTCTGCCGCCAAGGCCGTCTCGACCTCGCCAAAGGCCTGAAGAGCATTTTTCCGAAAGTTTGCCAGAGCTTCGTCATAGCGTCCTTGTGCCGCCTCGATACCACCCTGAATCCGCCCGCCATCGTAGACCGTTTGGACGATACTCGCGCCGATCGAACCCGCGAGATAGTCCGGGTTAAGGAACTTCCGAAGCTCGCTACTACTCGTCCCTCCGCCCACTGTCAGACTGAAGCTTGGGAGGATCTGCTTCTTTGCCTCCCCCACCCGCTCGGAGGACGCCTCCAGCCGAAACTCCGAAGCTCGCAAATCGGGGCGACGCTCCAAAAGAGCCGAAGGAAGACCCGTCGGCACCCCGACTCCCATATCGGGGAGACTTTGCGAGACTTGCAACTGGCGCGCCGGATAGCGTCCAATCAGGATCTCCAAGGCCCGTGTTGCCCGATCCAGCTGCCGACTCTGGGCCGCCAAATTACTGCGGGCACTGGCAACATTCGTCCGAGTTAACCGGAGATCAAGAGGCTCCGAGGTTCCAAGATCAACCCCCCGCTCCACAAAATTCAAGTTCTTCTCCAAACTTGTCAAGGTCTCACGAGCCAATCGCACCTGCTGTTCAAGCTCAGCGGCATTGAACCAGGAGCGCGCGATATTGGCTGCCAACGAGAGCCGCAAAGCATGGAAATCTGCCGTACTGGCATTCACATCCGCCACCGCAGCACGGGAGCGGTTGCGGATCCGGCCCCAAAGATCGACCTCCCAATTCAAGCTCACCCCGATGTCATGGGATGTCGCATAATTTGAGACCGCTGAGGTCCCGCCGGAACCATTTGGAACCTCAGCCACTCCGCGCCTCCGGGTCGTGCCTCCCGTCGCAGAAATCTGAGGGAACCCAGCCGCCCGCGTGATTCCCGCATTAGCGCGCGCCGCTCGAAGCCGCCCCGCCGACGCCGCTAAATCCTGATTCGATCTCATAGCCTCCGCAACCACGGCATTGAGCCCGGGCTCCGAAAAATCCCCCAACCACCCTGTCGCCGCCCGTCCCGGAATCGCTCCTCCAGCCGTGAAATCCCCCGGAGCAACCACCTCCTCCCCGAATTGCGGCCCCTCAAGATCAGCGCACCCATAAGCCCCCAACCCAAAGGCCAGAAGGACAAAACGCGAAGCAGGAAAAATCACAAGAAGTAGATAGGGTGGACTAGCAGGTGGTGGTAGGACTCTGAATTATCTAACCAGAAAATCAAAGCCACCATCCTCAAATCACCCAATTCTACCCACCCTGCTAGAAATTTTGCTTCGGGATAGACCACTTGAGGGCCAACAAACCGTCCGCTACTCCAACAAATCCCGCGGCCAAACCTCCCCCATCCCCGACCGTATAGTCCGGCCAGCCAAACCTGAGCCTCCACCCGAAAAACCGCCGCCCGCCCAGATCCTCCTCATCCCCGCGCCGCCCAAAAGCCGATCCCGCGACATGCGCCCCCTCCGGCGCGAGGAAATCGAAAAACGCCGAAGGCCTGTAGGCGTTTTGGACAGGAATCCGCGCAGCGGGTGACGTGCCCCGCAGGGGTGAAGGGCCGTGGGGCGACCCTGAATCAATTCTTTCTCCGCCTCCACGGCCTCTGGGAACCGGAGCGAAGCGGAGGACTATTTACCGAGACGCACCAAGATTTCGTTGCGTCGCATAAAGGGAGGAGTGAAAGGGGGGTCATAGCTGGCTTTCTCCATCACCGACGTTAACGTGAGATCCTGATCTTTGGCCCATTTGACGAGTGTTTGGCGTGCTTTCTTGTCCCGGGCTTCGGTCCAGCGGCCACTATATCGATAGACCGCGAAACGTCCTGCTTGTCGTTTACTAACGGCGATATTGTTGTTGTTCGCTTTCGGCGCTCCATCTTTAGCAACCTCCTCGGGCAGCACAAAACTCATCTCCTGAAGATCACCAGCTGTCTTAGAAAAAACCGGCGTTGTCATAGCGATCTTTTGCTCGGCTTCGTTTTTTCCAGAAATGTATCGAAACAAGCTCATGAATCCTGAATTTTGATTGTTGTTGCCGTTTTTCATAGTGGCGGTCGCAACGACAATTTCGGGGTAGTCTCGAACCTCAAAAGCTCCATCAGTTTTTACTGTCTTGTAAGGCGCGGATTCATATCCGGCCCGTCCCAGAGGACCGGTACAGGAAGAAAGCACGGTAAAAAGAAGAGTTCCTCCGATGGCAAGGGCGATAGCGAATTTGGTTTTCATTGAGACAAGGATAAATAAAAAATAAGGCAGGAGGATAACGGTGTGAGCGACTCTATTTTTACCGGAGATATGAATATTTACGTCCAGCCTTTGAGTTTACCACGATAATTGTCAATGGCAACATATCTTCACCGCCCGCTTCGCCTGCAAAGACGGCTAAATCAAATACCCCGCCGTACGCTTGGCGTAGCTTTTACTCGAGCCTGCAGAGGTCCAGTCTGGATTGCCGCCGGGATCGGGATTGCTTCCGATGCCAAGACCACGCAGTCACATTTTGATTGTGTCACTCCTTGGTTCTATTTACTCGCGCTTGTAAATATTATTCTCTGCCCTTAAAATGCAATCGCGTCGGGCAGATACTTGGCAGCGAGGTTCTCATAAAAAGGGCGCAATTCCGCCACGTTTGGAGGAGTTGGTGACTTGGAATAGAGATCATAGGGATTAAACCGCTTTACCCATTCAAAGAGTTTATGGTCATGCTCATTCATCAAATGGTCATACGCTCCTTCTTTATGTTGAGCATAAAATGAGTGGTAGCGAATCATATACAAGGCAGGCTCAGGTAAATATTCCTTGAGAACGTGGTATAAATACTCGTCATGGCCCCATGAAAGCTGGACCTTATCGAGACCGCAATTCGGCTCATAAATCCCATATTTAGTGTTGAAATTTTGGTCGTGAAAATCGGAATTTTCCTTGAAGAATTCGGGGTAAACAATGGATTGGGAAAATTGACACCCTACTGGAAAAGTATCTCCCACTACCGCCCATTGAGGCTCCCCAAAGAGGCAGAGAACTTTGCCGAGGTCATGTAAAAATCCGGTAAGGATAAACCAATCGGGATGGCCGTCAGCACGGATCGCTTCTGATGTCTGTAATAAGTGCTGAGTTTGGTCCAAATCGGTATCAGGATCGGAATCATCGACGAGGGTGTTTAAAAATTCAACAGCTTCCCACAAACCCATCTTCCGTTTTTCGAGCTTCGTATATTCCGCTTTTTTTTGAAGCACGAAGTCATAGTTCTGATAGAGATGATTCATGCGGTAAAACTCCCGCACCGTATCTCTTGCCGGATCTGTATAATCGCGAAAATCCTCTTCTCCTTTATCTCCATTTTCAGGGTAGCGACTGCGCAAGTCCTCCTCCCATAGGTCTTCAATATCAGGTGTTTTATCTTTTAGGTTCTTCATGATGGGAGCTATGGAGGTTGAAATACTGACTATGACGCCTCAGAAGATTTTGTAATCTTAAGAGTTCGTTTTGCGATCACTCAGGACATACTGGTAAATAGACTCATGGCTCACAAACATCTTTTGCAACGCCATTTTTTCACTAATTTGATCAGGACTGTGTTTTAAGAGCAGCCGGGCTTCGACCTGCTCTCTGACCTCTCCAGTAATCACTTTGGGCCGCGTCTTTTTAAGCTTCTGTCTCGCCCTCGCCAGATCTTGAGCCTGCTTGGATCGATAGCCTTTCTTGCCCTTATTTTGCGACAGCTCCTTGCTCACCGTCGGTTGCCAAAAGCCAATGAATTCTCCAATCGCAGCCTGGCCAAACCCGGCTTTATTCATGTTGTAAATTACTTTACGATCTTCCGCACAGAGGCGGCGGTATTTTTTGCTTTTAGTCAGCTTTTCGCAAAACCAGACTAGAAAAATCCCCCGCCTTTTTACCTCTAAAATTTATGCGCTAGAATTCTGAAACCGCCGATGAATCGATGCTAGTAATCCACAAAAAAGCCCTTCCTTGAAGAAATTCTTCAAGGAAGGGCTTTGAAGAAAAAGTGATCTAACGTCGGCGGCGAAGAAATCCGCAGGCTGCGAGACCGAGCAACACGACTGAAGAAGGCTCGGGAATCGGAGCGAGAACTGTGTTGTAGCGTGAAACTGCTCCCAGTTGACCATCGAAATTTGCATAGGAGGCAGGCACGTTCCCGCCGGCAGATCCTCCAGTTGACCCTTGGACATTAAAAAAGCCGGTATTATCAGCGCCGGCCCAGATGGTGCCGGTAAAGGCAATAGAATTATTGGTGCTCAGGCCAGTCGCGAGATTTGCTGCAGATAGGCTGATCGTATCATTCGCCATATCGATTCCGAGCCGAACGTGAAGCATATCATCCGTATTAGGGGTGCCCGCATAAATCGAGTTCAGATCCACGGTTGTTTTCACGGCAGTGGCAGCATTCTGGGCAGCCGCGAAGGTCATGATGCTACCGTTCATGTTTAAGCTACTTCCGGCACCATTCCCACCGGTTTCAAAAATTAGCTGGGAGACATCATCGAGCTTGTCTGGGCTAATAAAGAAGTCGATTGTCGTATTACCTGCGTTCCCACCGCCAAAGGCTTGGAAAGTAGGGCCAGTCAACTTACGGGTGGCACCACGAACATTATTCAATCCCTGAGTAATAGAGAGGCCGGCTCCTGCGAGCTGTTCCTGCTGGGTTGTGGTGAGCTCCACGACATCCGTAAAGTCCGTATTAGTTGAAGAGGAAGTGTATTGCACTGGATCTCCCCCGATATTGACGACTGGACTGGGGAAAAGCTGGACGGTAGCGGCGCCGGCATCACCCAGATCAGCGGCATTTTGCGAAGCTGTCCAGGTTGTTACAAGAGCAGCAGATGTTGTCGTGGGAATGATCGCCACTAGAGAAAGAAGGGAAAATTTGATCATTAGTAGTATTTGTTAAGATGGATGTTTTTCATTTTAATTTAAAAAAAAATTGGAATCCAGCCCCAAAGACGTTTTTTTTATTTTAAGGTAGATTTGCTCAAAACAGACCTCTCCTGCTCATCTTGATCATGAAGAAGCTCCTCTCACTTGTCGCCTCATCGTTCGTCGTCTTAAGGGGCCCAGTATTACTCAGCAAGAACGTCCTGCTGGACCTCCTCCGATTGGTGGTGGACTTGTCGAATCACTCGAAGAAATCGCCGGGAAATATCAGACCAAAGGCAAAGCGATAGAAGCTGCCATCCCTGATTTCCCTGATTTCCCTGCCTTCCGCCTCGGCCTCAATATTGCCTCCGCGGACCAGCGTGTTCACGTCCTCGTCACCGGTCGTGACGATGAGATAAGGTCCGCCCGCAAGACGCTTCCGGCCCTCGGTAATGACGCAGAAATTCTCGGCAAATTCCACTACGATTTTGAGAATGATCCTGAGACTTAGAACGGAGCACTCAGCGGCAATAAATCCGAATCGCAAATCAAGATCATCGTCCCTGACGAATTCAGGCCAAACGGGGAAAGTCGTGAAGTCTCTTCCTCTTAATACCGAAATCGAAGCCCTTCTAGAGGCCAACGAGATAACCCCCCTTTGCTCCGGTCCAAAAACAGCCTCAAAGCCCTCCCGCTAAAAGCAAATTCCTAGCTGTCCCAGAGTCTACCGGACAGGAGGTCTTCGAGGCGGTGGCGTGGTTTAAGAATGCCCGGTCTTATTGCCTAGCCGATTTCAACTCCGAAGTGCGCAAGTTGGTCATTCAAGAACGATCTAGTCGAGATAGCAGAATTTGAGATCGACGAGCCGGAGTGCCCCGGCTGACACTTCAAAGTGATCTTATAAACGATATTCTGCCCCGCGTCCTTCTTCGGAATGGGATCACTTGAAGACCAATCACGACTCACTCCATGATAAGCAACCGCCGAAAAACCTCCCTCTTCCGGCGCCACGCTCTTCTCGGGACAGTTCTTTGCTGCCTGCTGGCTCTCTGGCTCAATCTGACCGCAGAGGACACCCCAAACATCAAGCCCCAGCTCAAAGCAGGTGCGTTCGTTCAGGATGTCACGCCTCCCTTCGACTCGCTCCTCATCAGCGGTGGATTTTTGGAACGTCGGCGCGGCAAAATGAACCCCGGGGATCTCAAGGCTCGCTGTTTTGTTCTGGAAAGGGGCGACGTGACCATCGCCATCGCGGTGGTGGACAGTTGCATGATTCCGCGTGACGTGTGCGATCAGGCGAAGGCTCTCGCCTCCAAAGCCACCGGCATCCCGCTCGAGCGTATCCTGATTACCGCAACCCACACCCACAGCGCGCCCAGCACGATGGACTATTGCCTCGGAACGATGAAGGACCCCGCATACACGAAATTCCTCCCCTCAAAAATCGCAGAGGGCATCGCAAAGGCACACCAAAAAATGGAACCAGCCAAGATCGGCTGGGAGCAGATCAAGGCTTCCGGCTACACCAACTGCCGCCGGTGGATCACTCGACCCGATGAGATGCTGACCGATCCCTTCGGAGAACAGTCCGTGCGCGCTATGATGCACCCCGGTTATCGAAACCCCAAATACATCGGACCGTCCGGCCCGGTAGATGACGAACTTTCGCTTCTCTCAATCCAAGCCCTTGACGGAAGTCCCCTCGCCGTGCTCGCCAATTTCTCCATGCACTACCACGGGGGTGGCGGCCCAGCCGACTACTTTGGTCTCTTCGCAGACCATTTGGCAAAGCAATTGACCGTCGATGGAAAGAGTCCGATTTGCGCCATGACCCAGGGCACGAGCGGCGACCTCTATCGCGTCGATTATAGCGGGGAAAAGAAATCAGATGACCTCTCGCGCTACACCAACGAACTCGTCGAACTCTCAGTAAAAGCGCTCAAAGAGACCACCTATCACCAAGCTCCGTCGCTCGATATGGACCAGGAGATCCTAACTCTGCAACGCCGCCTGCCCGACGAAAAACGGCTGGCTTGGGCTGATGAACTTCTCACTCCAATGAAAGGACGGCGGCCTAAAAACCGCCCGGAAGTCTATGCCGAACAAGCACGATTCATTCACGAAAACCCAAGTGAAAAGTTGGTGCTCCAAACGATACGTATCGGTGATCTCGCCATCACAGCAACCCCCAACGAGGTCTATTCCATCACCGGATTAAAACTCAAAGCACAAAGCCCGTTCTCATCCACCTTCAACATTGAGTTAGCAAACGGAGCCGCCGGATACATTCCTCCTCCCGAGCAACACGCACTTGGCGGCTACACCACCTGGCCCGCCCGTACCGCAGGGCTCGAAGTCGAAGCAGAACCCAAAATTGTCGAAGCGGTTCTCACCTCGCTGGAGAAACTCTCGGGCAGGCCACGCAAACCTCTGGCCGTCCACGAAAGCACCTACGCCAAAACCATCCTCGCAGACAAGCCCCTCGCCTATTGGCAGTGTGAGGAGTTCCAAGGAGGTGAACTTGCTGATATTTCTGGCCATAATCACAGCGGGATAATCGATGGTATAGTCGCCTACCACCTGCCCGGTCCCGCGAACGAATCCTTCTCAGGGAAGGCGGTGAACAGTTCCCTTCAACTCGTGGGTGGCACCGTTTCGGCCACCGTTCCCGAAGCGCGCAGCCTCTCTTTTTGGTTGTGGAATGGCATGAGTAATTCTCTCCGAAACAACACGGGTGACCTTGTCAAAAACGGAGCATCGCTTCGCCTCCGCATTGGAGGGAAAGCCGACTCTGCCGCAGCTGGTGCCCTGATCATCCAGAGCGGAGATCAAATCTTCAAAAGCTCTACAAAACTCGCTCTCCGCACCTGGCATCACGTCATGGTTTCAAGCGATGGCGACACCATCAACCTCTATCTCGATGGTAATCCGAAAGCCGAAATCTCCACCGCCCTTCCCAAAAAACCATCCAACGAATGGCGCTTCGGTGGCGACCTCCCCTTCGAAGGTCGCCTTGATGAAGTCTCATGGTTTGGCAAGGCTCTCACCGGAAAAGATGCCCAGCGCCACTACACTGCCTCCGGAATGACGCCCCCACCGAAGCCCGCACCACCGCGACCAAAATTCGAACGGGGCGCCATGACTGGTTATCAAAAAGCCCTCATTGCTTCCAAACCTGTCGCCCACTGGCCCTTGCAAGATTCCGCAAAAGATCAAGGCCTGCGAAAACATCATGGATCGTTTGAAAATGACGCCGTTCCCGCCACGCAAAAGCCGCATGGAAACACTTTTAATGGCGGCCGCATGCGCACCGACGTACCTAAGATTGGCGACACCTACAGCGTCGGATTTTGGATTCAAAACACTCTTCCAAACCATAGCCGCCCCGTCACGGCCTACCTCTTTTCACGAGGTGTCGACGGGATGAAAGATGCCGAAGGCGATCACCTCGGCATCGGCGGAACTCACGCGGCGGCCGGACGCCTCATCGTTTACAATGGCAATCAAAGTGGAAATTTGCTCGAGGGCAGAACGCAATTGGAGCCGGAGAGTTGGCATCACGTCGTCATGATTCGTGAAGGCGGACGAGTCCGGGTGCATCTCAATGGCAGCCCCAAGCCCGAGATCGATGGCAAGCTACCCCGCACGTATCCCGATCAACACCCACAGTTTTTTTTTGGAGGCCGCAGCGAGAATTTTGCCAACCTGCAAGGTCAGCTTGACCACATCGCCCTCTATGATCGCATCCTGAGTCCAGAGGAAATTTCCTCCTTCTATCAAACCGTCAAACTGATACCGCCCAGAAAAAAGAAGACCCCAGCCGATCGCGGTCCTCTCTCTCCGAAGGCCGGACTCAAGTCCATTCATGTGCCGGAAGGCTACGAGGTTCAATTGGTGGCAGCCGAACCACTGGTGCAAGATCCGGTCGCAATCGACTGGGCTCCCGATGGCAAACTCTGGGTCGCGGAAATGGCGGACTATCCTTCCGGAGTCGATGGCAAACCCGGTGGTCGCGTTCGCTTTCTTGAGGACCTCGATGGTGACGGAGTCTATGACAAATCCACCCTCTTCCTTGAAGAGGTTAATTTCCCGACCGGGATCATGAGCTGGCGGAAAGGAGTTATGATAGCGGCCGCTCCCGACATCATTTATGCCGAAGATACCGATGGCGATGGCAGGGCCAACTTCCGTGAAGTCCTCTTCACCGGGTTCAAACAGGGCAACCAACAACTCCGCGTCAACGGCTTGAGGTGGGGGCTCGATAATTGGGTCCACGGAGCCAACGGCAGTCATCATTCCAGCTATGCCTCGGGCCTCAAAATTAGTTCTCCGCGATTCAAGAAAACGGTCGAACTCGGCAGCCTCGACTTTCGCATTCGACCCGATGAAGGCCTGATGGAGCCGCTCTCCGGTCCCTCCCAATTCGGCCGCACCCGCGATGACTGGGGGAATTGGTTCGGGGTGCAAAACAGCTTTCCTCTATGGCACTACGTTCTAGAGCATCGCTACCTCAGTCGTAACCCCGACTTCGCAGCGCCCGATCCCCGACGCCAACTCCGGCCTCAAAATCCGCGTGTCTACCAAGCCACCTCTCCCCAAAAGAGATTCCATAGCTTCAACCAAGCCGGCCGCTTCACGAGTGCTTGTTCTCCCATGATCTATCGTGATCGCGTCCTCTTTGAGGACGACAAAACACATGCCTTCATCTGCGAACCATTTCACAATCTCGTCCAGCACATGATCGTAAAAAAAGAGGGTTGCAGCTTTACCGCAGAGCGGGCGGAAGCAGAGACTGCACTCGATTTCTTCGCCTCGGAAGATCGCTGGTCGCGCCCCGTCATGGCACGCACCGGACCCGATGGCACTCTGTGGGTGGTCGACATGTATCGCTATATGATCGAACACCCCGACTGGCTTCCAGATGCCGGCCGGTCCGAAATGCAGCCCCACGAAAGGTTGGGTTCCCAACAAGGCCGCATCTATCGTGTTGTTCCGAAGAAGCGCGCACCACGGCCCTTCCCCCGTCTCGACAAAGCCACCTCCGAACAACTGGTAAAGCAACTCGCCACCCCCAACGGCATCGTCCGCGATCTCGCGCACCGGCTCCTTGTGGAAAAGAAGGCGGTCTTCGTCACCGACTCCTTGTCGGAAATGGCCGGGGATCACGATTCACCCAAAGCACGTCTCCATGCTCTTTGTGTTCTCGATGGTATTGATCGCCTCACGCCAAAGCTTCTTGAATCAGCACTCCTCGACCCCCACCCCCAAATCAGACGCCACGCCCTTCGCCTCGCCGAAGCGCGATGGGAGAGCCAGCCAAATCTTCTCACCAAAGCCATCACGCTCACCAGCGATCAAGACGCCGTCGTGCGTCTTCAGGCCGCCTGCTCCTTGGGCACATCGGCAAGTCCGCAGGCCGGACGCGCCTTGGCCCAGCTCGCGGTGGAAGATTATGATGATCCGTTCATTCGGGCTGCCGTATTCAGCTCGGCTCACCTGCACTTCGATCACCTTGCCAAGGCGGCCCTGGAGAAAGGTGAGCTCATTCAAGAACTCCTCAAGCTTGGCGGCAAACAAAGCTCACTGGAAGCCTTAGTCTCCCTCCTGGCAACACCTGGTAGGGATAGCTTCACACCCGCCCAACTGAAAGGGCTCGGCCTATGGTTGGATCTCAAACCAAAGGCCTCCAAAAGAATGAGCGAAGTCATTCAAGAAGCCCGAAGAATGATCAGCGATCTCGATGCCCCAATTGATCTCCGAAGTGCCGCCGCCGGACTTCTTGGCAGGGAACCAAAGCACCTCATCTCCGATCAGGCTCTGCTCACAAAGCTGCTCTCTCCCCAAACCCCTGGCCCGCTCAAAATCGCAATAATCGAAACCCTAGCCCGCGAAAAATCAGCCGATCTCCCCGCGATTCTTCTTCAAGGTTGGTCCGGCTACCTCCCCAAGGAACGCACCCTGGTCCTCGACACTTTGCTGCAACGACCACAATGGACAAAGGACTGCCTGATCGCCCTCGAAAAGGGTGAGATCACGCCCGGTGATCTTGATGCCTCAAGACGACAGCTCTTACTCACCCATGCTGATCTCGCGATTCGAAAGACCGCCGCACGTGTTTTGGAAACTGGCACCGCCTCCGAACGACTCGAGCAGATCAAACCATTCCGTAGCGCCTTAAAACTAAAAGGAAATAGCGGGAGTGGCGAAAAGATCTTCGCAAAATTGTGCGCCGTCTGCCACCTCCCCCCGGGAGAGCTTCCCATGAACGGACCCGATCTCCGATCCATCACCGATCGAACCAAGGAAGGACTTTTTAGTTCCATTCTTAGTCCCAACCAATCGGTCGACCCCTCCTATACCGGTTACACCGTCACTCTAGTAAACGGCACTTCGCTCTTCGGCCGTGTGCTCTCGGAAAACGCCAACCACCTGACCCTTCGCCTTCTCGATGGCACCGACCGACAAATCCCACGCAAGTCCCTCAAGGAATTCAAAAGCACTGGACGCTCCCTCATGCCCGACGGCCTCGAAGCGGCCATGACCCATCAGGATCTCGCTAATCTCATTCACTTTCTCGAGAAGTTTGGACAGAATAGACAATAGCACGAAATCAATCGCTTGCATCGCGATTACCATTTCTCTACCAAGTTTAGATGAAACTTTTTTTTAGCACCCTCTTAGTCGCCCTACCGCTATCGCTGATGGCAGAGAACAAATTCGAAGGCGGACTGAAGCCCTTCCTCGGCGCTCCTAAGATCGAGAGCCAGCAAGTGTTTGAAGGAAGCCGCTTCCCCAACGTCGCGGTCGCGACCGATGGAACCGTCCTAGCAGTGTTCGCGCAGAACGGGGTAAGCGTACGGCGCAGCGAAGACGGTGGCACGACTTGGGGTGATCCGATTGGCATCGCCAAGGGATTCATGGGCGGCGGGGTCACCGTCGATGAGAACAGCGGCGATATCCTGGCATTCATCGAAGAACACCATCCGCCAGCGCCGCTGACTGTTTACCGCAGCAAGGATCACGGCAAGACCTGGATGGCACAGAAGACCGAGATCAAACCCGACAGTCAAGGGCACGTGCCGTCGATGCACATGAACGATCACGGCATCACCCTGCGCCACGGCGAGAAGAAGGGCCGTCTAGTGCGCCCATCGCGCTGGTATGGCAAGAAAAACGCCCGCGAGGAGTGGCCGAAGCACTACACCAACGCGATCTTCAGCGACGACGGCGGCAAGAGCTGGCAGGCAAGCGAGCCTTTCCCCGAGATGGGCACCGGCGAAGCCTGCATCGTGGAACTCTCCGACGGGACGCTCTACTACAACTCGCGCGTCCACTGGGACAAGCGCCCGAACTTCACCAAGCGCCGCGAGGCACGCAGCAAGGACTCCGGCGCCACCTGGATCGACTTCCGGATCGTCGAGGTCCTGCCCGACGGCCAGCAGAACCGCTCCTACGGCTGTATGGGAGGCCTGACGCGCCTGCCGGTCGCCGGCAAGGACATCCTCCTTTTTAGCAACATCGAAACCCCGAATGCGCGGCGTGAGAACGGCACCGTGTGGGCAAGTTTTGACGGCGGGAAAACGTGGCCGGTTAAGCGCCTGGCCAACCCGGGACCGAGCGGTTACTCATCAATGAACGCAGGTCGCCCGGGCACCCCGAGCGAGGGCTGGATCTACTTTATGCCTGAGGCCAACGGCGCCAAGGTCCTGCGTTTCAATCTCGCGTGGGTGGTCGCGGGCGAAGCGACCGGCGACGGCAAGATCCCGGATTGGGTGAAGTAGGAACTCCCTCTCCCCTCCCTTCAACGGCGCCCCTCAAGCGATCAACCCAAAAAACAATTTCCTGGCAGCCAGTCCATCCTCTCCTGTGGCAAACACTTTCCAACCAACGGGCTTGCTCAAAGCGACCCCCATCATGACCTCCCCGTAGCTGATGCGAGCAAAGAAGATTTATTAAAAGCAGATCTTCTTCCATACACCGCGCTCATGCCAGAATTAGACGCGATCATGGCATGCCACCTCCACTTTCCCAAAATAGATCCAGAAATGCCAGCTTCACTGAGCCGAACCATCCTCACAGGACTGCTTCGAGATCAAATTGGTTATAACGGACTCATCCTCACCGACGACCTCGACATGGGAGCCATCGTAAATCATTACGGACGAGGTAATGACATCAAATTGGCCCTCGAAGCCGGAGCTGACATTGCCCTAATTTGTCACAACATGGCCAATCTCCCAGAGGTTCTAAATAGTCTTCAGATTGCTGAGGATTCGGATTCACTTCTTCGCATCGAAAATCAACGCTCTAACCTATGTCGCCCACCAGATTTCACGGAATCAAAATGGAAGGATCTCAACGAAGAAATGACCCAATTGACTAGCGAAGTTATCGGAAAAGAACGCTTTGAGCTAGATCGGCCCAGCCAAAGCCCCGTCGAGGACTACTAGCTTATCTGCCATTCAATAAAATTCAGCTCGCTATCATGAGCGTCATTTTGATTTCAAATCAAGGCACGGTGTCGCTCGCGCTACAAATTTTTAACTCGTCTTTCTTGATAAGAAATCCTCGTAAAGAACTATCCGTTATGGTATTAGGATTTTTGAAATGAAAACATCAGCAAAATTAATACCCATCCTGGCATTCTCAACCTTGGCCATCCAGTGTGAGGAGGACGCTCTAAAGTCAGAGACGGTCTTGACGGATGGCTGGCAAATTAAAACATCTAATGGCCAAAAGATTCCTGCAGGATGGGAACCTTTTAATTTTGATAGTTTTGATGAACAAGATCCCTTCCTCCTTCGTCGCAGCTCTTCATCTAAGTGGGATAAAAAGCAAAGTTGGAAAATTATGACAACCGGATTAACAATTCCTACGGGGTGGGAACCGTTTGGCTACGACGGAAATGATGAATCAGATCCGGTCCTTCTCCGCCAGAGCTCTTCAAGCCAGTGGGATCTTAAGCAAAAATGGGAAATCAAGACGGCGGGGCTCACGATCCCAGTAAGCTGGGAACCCTTCGCTTATGATAGCAAAGATCAATCAGACCCCTTTCTTCTCCGCCGGTGTACTTCTGGGAAATGGGACAACAAGCAAAAGTGGGAAACAACAACTTCAAACGGACTAGAAATTCCTGAAGGTTGGGAGCCCTTTGGGTATGATTGGGAAGATCAGTCTGATCCTTTCCTTCTCCGCCGGTGCACAACAGGAAATTGGGATCCGAAGCAGAAGTGGGAAGTTAAAACATCCAATGGACAGAAGATTCCTGCAGGCTGGGAACCCTTTGCTTATGATAGTAAGGATCAATCAGATCCATTTATTCTCCGCCGCCTCATCAACTAAATCGTTGAGGGACTCCGCCAGATCCCTGAATTCACAGAACAAAAAGGAGATGAATTTGGCATAGAACAAATGACTAATTTAACGCCTGCCAGCAACATTAAGCCGAGTGACGCGATAGTTACCACCTTGCGACAATAACTTCACCTCATCACCAACAACAATTGGGACCGCCTTGGGATCAACTGCTTGCACCACCGATACCACCTCGCCTTTCTCCAGCCGAATGGTGTATTCGCAGCCTCTAGCGCGTGTCGTTGCTTCTTCTATTTTGGCACCCACAACTGAACCCACGGTGCCCCCCAAGACTGCCGCAATCTTCCCCCCTGCACCGCTGCCGGTGTTGCGGCCAGCTATCGCACCTACAGCGCCACCTACAATACCACCTGCGCCGCTCTTTGTCCCTTCTATAACTACCTCGGCTACGTCTAATACTCTGCCAATTTTAACTTGTTGCAACACACGAGCTTCACTGCGCGAATAACTAGTGCCGGTTTGCGTTGCCGGAACGCAACTTAATAGCACTAATGCCAATCCTGAACAAAGTAGTCGATTTAGGTGTCGGACGATCATAGTAGGACTTTATTGAAAGGCTTTCAGAAGTCAATCGCCT
>Ga0114998_10000360_pt1 | contig 32977 bp, 33 predicted proteins | sample ArcticOcean_MG_C_5_FD_87044 | JGI IMG/M metagenome (GOLD analysis project Ga0114998, IMG submission 87044) | Marine microbial communities from western Arctic Ocean - ArcticOcean_MG_CB4_138 | ecosystem: Environmental > Aquatic > Marine > Oceanic | place: Arctic Ocean: Canada Basin | collected... | reverse complement strand
CGATTCAATTAAAAATGAAACGGTATGTAGGGTATATCGGCATCACCGCACTCGGAGGACAATTTGTTCGTCTGGTCGGCGACGGTATGCGGACCGCAGGATAGCGCGTGGGAGGGCGGTATATTCAGCTTACGATTAACGTTTTCGGACACGTATCCAGCGACGGCGCCTAGAGTTCGCTTCGTATCGGAGATGTTTCATCCGAACATATACCCGGACGGGACGTTATGCATGGATACGATTCAAGAGCAATGGTCGCCGGTGCATTCGGTCGCGAGTTTATTAACGAGCGTGAGGAGTTTGTTATGCGACCCGAATTGTAATAGTCCGGCGAATCCGCAGGCGGCGAAAGTGTTCGTGGAGGATATAAAGGAGTATAATAAACGCGTCAGGAGGTTAGCCAGGAAGACGATTGAGATGTAACACATAAGTAACGTATAAAATATAATAGCAGAATTAAAAGAGAAGAGAATGAGATTGAGATTGATTAATTTTTAGAGAGAGAGAGAGAGAAACGAGCAAGCGCTGAAAAGCAAATTGCGTATTTGTACATGTATATATACATCGTGTGTGTATTAGTTGTACGTATGTTTTAATATTAGATTGCTACTACAGATACAGATACAGATAAACTCTCGTCAGCTCTCTTTCATAACGTCGTAGCCTTCGTCATTTCAAACGAGACGCATTCTAACGCGTTCATGAGAGCTTCCATTTGTGCCGAGCTCTCCAACGTCTCGGGTTGTTTCCTCTTCTTCTTCTTCTTCCTCTTCTTTGAAGCCATGGTTGTCGCCGGAGGTGTCTTGAGCTCTTCCACGTCGTCCAAATCGTGCATCTCCTCATCCTTCTTCGAAATATCCTTCTTCGAAATACGCTTCGTTCGCTTTGAACCCGTATCGGGAGACTCTGAGAACTTCTGACTCTTCTTATTTTTCTTCTTCTTCGGCACTTGGAGCACTGGAGAGAAAACTTCCACTGCGTCATCGATCGTCGTCGGAGCGGACGCGAAAGTAGTAAAGGCGTCGGTAGCAACGGCGGCAGCGCAGGCACTGATCTGCGCAGTAAATAATGGACCGTAAGGTTTAGCGCCACCGCGCGATGTCGATATCGAGCGTCTTCTGGTATCTATTGCTTTAGACGCTTTATCGTTTTCTTCGTCGAAATAGGGCCGAGGCGAAGAACTGAACGCGAGTTCTTTAGTATTACGATGCGTGCGAGATGATTTATTATTCGCACGCGCGTCGTGTGATTGTTCGTGTACGATTGCTTGTACGTGGTTCATTGTTATTATTATTATTATTGTTATTGTTATTATTATTATTATTATTGTTATTATTATTGTTATTGTTATTGTTTCTGGGGCGTATTTTTTTTGCGTATTTTACACTCATCTTAAGTGTGTGTAAGTTGCAAATCATTCATAGCGTATACGGCAACGATCAATTAATTAATTACTGCTACGCTTTTTGCTAAAGTACCCTCGTCCTCTACCGCGTCCGCGTCCAGCACCTGCTTGACCACGGCTTACTGCTCGATTCTTGTACGATTTTGATTTTTGACGCTTAGGAGTTCCTTTTTTACCTTCAACGAATCCAATATCTTCGTCGTCGTCGTCGTCTTCGTATTCATTTTCGTTTTTGTTCATGGCATGTTGGAGATCTTTCGAAGATGAAGACGATGAACCAGTTAGGCTTAATGACTTTGTTATCTCGAACATTGGATCGTTGTTCTTGTTGTTGTTGTTGTTGTTGCGTTTATTCTTTTTTATCATAGTTTGTACTTTCAAAGCGCCTTCTTCTTCTTCGGACGATGATGATTCGTTCGCATTCTCCCACCGACTGCGCTTTTTGTTCGGGTCGCCACCGATTGCTTCTTCTGCTACTGCAACGACTTTTTGTTTTTGTTTCTTTTTGTTTGTTCTATTATTTCTAGGCGTTACTCCAGCCTTTTTCTCCTTTTCGCTCTCGACAAAGCTTTGAAAATCTGAAAAAACGCCTCTTATCGACCCTGTCTTAGCAGGCGCCGCGCGGTTCTTCATCATCTCTGAATCCATTTTCACAATTCTCCCGAGCAAAAAGATTTCTTTATCGCCACCGACTGGAGCCGTAATGACTGTAAACGCGTGCTCAAACGCCGCTTTTACGCTTCGCCATGCGTACGAATTGCGCCCTAAATCATTTTCGGAATCTTGCGGGTCCTGAATGGATAATAAGAACGGTCTTCGTTCGTCGTAAAAGTTCTTCTCGCTCTTGATGAAAAATCTATTCGACCCAGTTTTGTCTCCGCACGAAATACCAATCTCTTCGGCGTTCAATTTTCGACCATAAAGTTCGAAGAAATCGATTAAAAGCGTTCCTAGGCATCCCTCTGAAGCGTCTTCGCGTCCGCGCTCGCCAGCCCATTCCGAGGCCTCGATTGACTCTCTGAGCTGCAAGAAAGTCATAATCATACATAACAACGCGTACGATCCAATACCTCCTGAATACACTTCATTCAAGCCTCTTTGCGCCAAGAAACATTTCAAAACAGTCGTTAACGGTCTCAGAGCTGGAAATCGTCGCGTATTTTTCTTCACAATCTCCGCCGAAGCCGGTCCATTTGCTACATCGAACGAAATATCGAATTGGACTTTTGATTTCGTTTCCTCAAATTTAACAATTGGCACTTTAGCGGTTGTAATAAGTTGAATTTTCGTCGCTTCACCTCTTCTGGCTAGGTATAGCGCGAGCGCTTTGAGACACATTACGGGTGATTTCGCGCCCGAATCTAAAACGCACGCGTCTATATCCGATGAAGGCAAGTACATTTTCGTCGCAAACGATCCATGCATCTCGAACCTAGCTGAAGGCCAAATCGTCAACACGGCAGTTTTCACTCGTTCAAACGCGGCTATGCGCTCCTTCTCCTCTTCCTCAGTAGGTTCCAAAAAACGACAAAAATCAACAATCTCGCCGTGTAATCTGACCAAAGGCGATTTTAAATCTCTTAAACGCTGCGTAGTCCCTTTCGGCGACCATAAAGGATCGTCCACATTTTCCGCCGCTGCTGCTGCTGCTATTCCTAAACCAACATTTGTATCACCTGTTAATGGTTGTTTCTCCGATAATTCGCGTTTCTGGTTCTGTTCTAATAAATCTATTCGTTCGTTCTCCGCTCTTTTCATAGCCACTTTCTGCATGTTCTCCTCTCTCTTATTCCCATCGTATTTTTCATTCATACTATCGTCATCATCGACGTCTAAATAATCCCCACCAAGTCCAGTCGATCGTTCAGTCTCTAACTTCTCCACCTTAACTTTCTCGCCCCCAATCCTCTCATTCGACGATAGTTGTCGTCGTTGTTGAGGAAACCCTAACAACCCTAATCCTAATCCTCCTTGAATGGTCACGTCGTACTGCGCCATGATCGAACGAACAAAACAATCAATCAAACAAACAAACAATCAATCAATCAATCAATCAATCAATTATTATTATTCAATCTCTACTCTATTCTTCGACTCTTCCTCCTCTTCCCTTCTCTTCCTCTCCTCGAGCTCCTTCCTCTTCCTAATGCTCCTCTTTTGATACCAACTCAAAATGAACGAAAACACGATAAACGCGTTCCCAATAACTGATAAGATCTCGACCTGCTTCCGTTCCTTCGATTCCCTCGAAAACTCCTCTAAATCTGCTAAACCGATCGGTTGTGCTTCGCGTCGCGCGATTTGGAATCTCGCGCCTTTTCTCGCGTGCTCCTCAGTGCTCGCCTTCGATAAAGTGAATCCCTTTTTTTTTATATCCGCAGCGGCAGCGCGAGCTTCTTTTTCGTTCTTTTTTATGTCGTTCTCGTTTCTTTTGAAGAACATAGAGAGAGCGAGCGCGCGCGCGTTTAGGATTAGTTTGACTCTGCGCGCGTCGTCCTCTGTAATAAATTATTGAGCGCGATTGGCCTATTATTGACGCGATATGTTTTGATTTGGCGCTTTGATATATTTTGCGTTATCTTTATTTGCGCTTTTTTTTGTTTTAGGGTTTAGGGTTTAATTAGGGGAAAATGTGAAGCATTTGTTCATCAGTAAAGAGCATTAGAAAAGCAAAAACAAAAAGCAAAACAGGAGGCGCTCTCGCTCTTAATCTCGCTCTTAATCTCTGCGAACAAAGAGATCGATAGGAGAGGGAGAGAGAGAGATTTTTCTTCGATTGGTTTTTTTTAAGAGAGAGAGAGAGAGAGAGTGGTGTTGTTCATATTTTAGGGTTTTTGAATACAAGTGATTATGATTACCAGCACTCACGTTGCAGAAGATGATGATACGAATTCAGCGCTGCCGACGATAACCGTGAACGCGTGCTCAAGAACTGGGACCGGGTTAATATGGGACGCCGAACAATACAGAATTCTGCGCACGAAGAGAAGAATCGTCGGAGCTTTGATAGGGTCACTGCCTGGGTATCGTCAACAAGACGCGACGAGGGGGTTACCAGTACAGTTAAGCGTCGAGGAAGTTTCCTTGTGTAAGAGTAAGAAGTGGGCGATCGTGTTCGAGAGTAACAGGGAAGACGGGGGAAACTGTATTGATGATATGATTGAGAGAGAGTATTGCGATGATGATGATCGTTCGGAGTATGGACGCGATTGTAGTAGTGGTTTAGAATCATCGCGCGATGATCGAGAGAGGAAAGACGCCGAGGCGAAGAAACGGATGAAGAAAGCCGCTTTAAGAAGTCAATGGGGGACGAAGCCGCAAAAGAAGAAGCAAAAGTCTTCTAATGGTACTGCTTATACTACTACTAATAATCATCATAATAATAGTAATAATAATAACAACAACGATATGAAAAATAGTAATGGTGGAGATGGTAAAGTTATAGATTGGGAGACGGCTTTAGGGAACACTGGGCACGTAACGTTGCCGTTAGTAAGCGAATTCGACGAACGGTTCGAGAAGAAGATCGAACGCGAAGATTCAGGGACGTACGAAATGACAAAAATTGAAAGATATAAGAGCGCTGTATTTAGAGATTTACACGAGAAAGGGTTTACGATGACATCGGCCGCGAAATTCGGCGGGGACTACTTAGCCTACCCAGGAGACCCGATGTTATTTCACGCGTATTTCACCGTGAGAGTTCTAGAACGCGGCGAAAAGATGACGCCATTGAGTTGTCTTTCGGTGACGAGAATGGCGCACGCGGCGAGAAAAAATGTCGTGTTTGCATTTTGCGGAGATGTTGGTCGCGATAGTAAAAATAGCAACGGTACGAGCGTGCGCATTAATTATTTTACGTGCGTACCGGATATAGAATTAAGTAGCAATAGAGGTTTCTAGATTATAGTATTATTTTCCTCCATCGACTAATTAACAACTTACTTACTTTCTTTTTTGTGTTCTAATTTCGCGAGCGATTCGGAAATCAAGACGCATTTTCGAGTTAACTCTAACCACGTCGTTTCTAGTTCCGCTAAATATTTCCCAGCGTCTTCCTGTTTCATTTTTCTTCTCGCGTTCACGCCATCGGTCAAATCTTTGATCTTCGCGATCATTCGTTCATACTCTGCGACAACTTTTTCTACTTCTTCGCAGTGCTTGCGCCAAGCGTTTCCGCCGTACCTCTGCATGAGCTCTAAGTTCTGCATTCGCAGCTGAGTATGTTCCAATTGCGCTTTCACGTTTGATACAGATTCCTCCCATTTACTGACACTCTGTCGGTCTTTAATAATAGGTTGTTGACAGTCATATCTCGCGATATCAGGCGTACTCTTCTGTTCCTTCTTCACGAACCTTCTCTCGTATTCAATCTCCCACAGGAAACGAGCATCATCGTCGTCGTCATCGTTCTTCTTCTTCTTCTTCTTCGATGATGATGTTTCGGCCCGCAAGTCCAATAAATAATCTTTCTCTCGTTTCGGCATCCTTCTCATCTCTTCGCGAACGATTCTTTCAGCTTCGGCGATGTTTGCTTCAGTGATTAAACGATCATCGACGTAAGGGAGAGAATCGATTTGTTCGTTTGTCCATCTCGAGTGTTCTGTTGAAGTTAGCCGTAACGACATTGTTTTTTTTAATGACGAACAAAGCGTCGTTCGCCATAGTCCCAGCACGTTCTAAGGAGCAATGAGAGAGATTTTGATCACAAATAAGCAGAGGGCGAGAGATTATTATCTAGCATAACATAAACTATGCTTAATAAAAACTTCTAAGCAAATAGTATTATTATGATTGTTATTAAAAAAGTGCTCGTGTGTGTATATAGCAACGACGATGATGAGTGAACCTCTAATAATTCTTCTTTATTATGTAATATGTATTTACCAATCGAAATCCGCCGCCGCGTTATCGCCCTCCTCGGACGACGAGTCGTCTTGGAACAAGTCGCGATCTCGTAAGTAATTAATAGCCGCGCCTAAGCAGTTATCTTTCATTTTCAAGAAGAAAAAGTTCTCCTTGTCCTCGACGCAAGTCACCGTGGCCCAACTCGCGGTCGAGGTCTCGTCGCAAGTACCTCCAACGCCACCACCGAGATCTGAATCGCATACGGCTTGTAACCATTCCTTCGCGTTTAACTTATCCGCCGTCTCTTTCGCGACGTAGCAGACCATGGCGATCGATCCTTTTTCTTCGCATTCGGAGATTAATATTTTAGAGATATGCCCAGAGCAGCCTTTGCGTTCTTCTTCGTCCGACGGGTCCGGGATCGCGTTCATGCCTTCCATTGCGACTTCGAGTAATCGTACGTCGCCTTTCGCGCTCTGAATCCTGGTGCAGAAGCACGTTAGACCGGACATATCCGCTGCGCCCTCGATTTCGACGCCTTTCTTACCGCCCTCTTTGAACACTTTCGCGACGTCTTTTTCCTTCAACCCGGCGGCTATTGCCGCATCTTTCTTCGGGAAATCCTATTAAATAGTATTTATTAGTTTTATTTTTAAAACGTGACACGAAGAACAGAGAGAACGACTGAGCAGCCACCACTACAGGGCACAGATGATGACGACGAAGACGAAGATGACGATCAAGATGATGATCGAGATGACGATGAAGATGATGTCTGCGCAAAAAAAAACAATAAATGATCGGAAAACGAACAAAAAACGACGATCGCAATAAATCAGTATTCAGAGAACAAAATCATGAACTTGGCGCCGAAAGAGAGAGATTAAGAGAGAGCTGATTGTATCGTAACACTACCTTTGTGAATTCAACCGGTGCTTCTGCTTCGGCCATTTTCTTACGCGAGTATTATATATCGTACTGCTTTTTTTTGTGCAGCACAGAGCAGACGAGAGAGAAAATTTATTCTGTTCCTTTTCCAAACAAAACTTTTTTTTCCTCACTTTTTTATTTACAGGAGAAGAAGAGAACGGAGAAAATGAACTCGTCAGAGCAGTCACCCGAACAGAAACCATCGAAGGAACGAAGTGCGTGATTACTTACGAACCGCGACGTTTATTTTTTCTTCTTTTAATCGCGTGAACGTAATTTTACTCTCTCGTTTCCTTACTCTCTCTCACTCTTTAAACGACGCATCACTAATAAAAGAGACCGATTTTATTTTTGAAATTCCAAAACGAACAGTCAACAAAAGCTTACGCGAGTTAGCCGAACTCGCAGGCGTCGAGCTGGATAAAGAAATCGCGGATGCCGTCATAGAATTAACGAGAATGCAAGTTTCGCCTATCGCTATTTGTTCCGTTTTGAAGTCTTTATGTGCGAGGGCGAACGAGAGCGCGTGATGTTGGGAAGAGAACTTTCCTCTTTATTTGATGGGGAAAAATGAACTTATTTTTGACTCATTTAAGATCGGCCATCAGAGTTTCGCGTATCTTTGCTGATACTAGAATAAGCGGTAGACACACACACACACAGAGAGAGAGAGAGAGAAAGGAAGAGAGAGTAAGTATGATCGGACAAGTGTTAATTTCATCGTCGAGTTTGTCTTCGATGAAAACGTTCAAAGTCGTCGCCGTTCGAAGAAACGATCATAACAAGAGATATCGAAGAAGATTAGATATTAAATCTGGCGGGTGGTTTGAAAATAATAAAGATATCGAGGGAAGAGATGAGACGTTTAAGAGGCAACAGGAGATATTACAAAAGCGCAGAAAAGGGGGGAGAATAGACGAAGAGGTGAATAAGAGAAGAGCGAAAGTTAGTGGGTTCTTGAAAGGAACGCTTTCTAAGACGGAAATGGACGCGATCAAGAAGAAGAACACTGATGCGGCAAACGCACTGTCGAAAGAGGCAGTGAAAGGCGGGATACCTCTTCCAATGGCTTCATTCGGCATGCCCTCGTTTGATGGAGGGGAACGATTTGATTTACGCGGGAAATATGCAAATGAAGGATGGGTTGACCCGAAGGATCTCGAAAAGCAAAAAGCGAAGCAACAACAGAAAGCGCAGAAGAAATTCAGTTGGAATCCATTCGCAAAATGAAATGTAATAAAGCGAAGGAAGAACGATGTACACAAATGTTGTAATAAGAGTGGTACCAGTATCGTAAAAAATGAACCGATTTTGAATTAGTATATAAATTCTCTATTCTAACATCGAGCGCAAGCTCTCTTTTTATCTCTCTCGTGCGCGCAATAATCATTTGCATTCGCAAAAAAAGATAAAGTTTCTTTTTCATCATCGCTTTGCATTTGAAGGAACCATCATTGCTAAACCACCTTCAGTACATCCACTTGCTAATAAGGCTGTATTCGGTGACCATTTTAAACATCCAACAGCACCCGCGTGTCTATTTCTCCACGGTTCCAATTCTACTCCAGTTCCGGCTGACCAAATATGTATTTTCTGATCTCCTCCTCCTCCGCATAAAATAAACTGTCCATCGGGAGTCCACGTCGGTTCTAACGGCACTAACGACGACTCCGCGCCCGGTACTTTTAATTTAAGCTTTGCCGTTCCATCAAACGCATCGATGACGTGAATGACCCCACCGCACATGACGAGTATGGACTCGCCGTCGAGCGAAAACTTCATCGTCGATACGCCGTACGTAGGCAAATCCCCAGATTTTGATACCACTGGATCAACCGTAAAAGACACAAACGGCCCTTTTTCATAATTCCTAGCATCGTACAAAACGACCTCGTTCACCGACGCCGTCGCTGCAAAAATCAGCCCTTGATGATCGAATTGCGCTCTCGGTACTCCGCTCGGAATCTTCACAATTGCGGCACATGACGGACTCCTTAAATCCCACATCCTCGTCGTTCCATCTACACTGGACGTCAAAAATTGATCCGTTTTCGGTGATACCGATATATCTACCACTTGATCCGTATGTCCTCTAAAATACCTCAAATACGTATTATCGTGTATGCAATGATACCTAACAGCGTGTTCGTTCACTGTACCATTCGCTGCTTTCTCCGTACCAACTCGATCACCGGCGTTCGGTTTCGATGCGTATATAATCGCATCCGCGCTATGCGTGAACCTCACTCCAGAGCATCCATATTTCTTTGAATATAAAGTTTTATTGCGTTGTCCAGTTTCAGTGTTGTATATGTTAATCGAATCATCGTCCGAAGTGGAGACTAAAATTGGGTCGCTCTCGTGGAAGTCTAAACCGTTTATGGCCGACGAGTCTTTGTAGAAACGACCGGGTTGGAAGCGCTGCATTAGGTTCACATCGAGTGCGACCATTTTTTATTTTTTAATCAATTTAATTTTTGTTTAATCACTATACTTATTTATTATTTGAAAAGAGAAATATTATACTCATCTCTGAGGCATCGCGTTGTCGGAATTCAGAACTGATGATCGTTAAAACGAGATCGTGGAGAAGAAACAGAAGATGATAACTTGAGATGAGCATATGACTGATTTCATGTTTTGAGTAATTAATTAATTATATTAATAATAGTATATCGTTACAAGTTTTAAAAGCTAGTCTCTTCGATGTTTGAATGTGTCCGTGTTCGTCGTCGCGTCATCGTAATCTCTTCTCCTTTTGTCTTCTAAATTTTATTTCTTCTCTTTGTTCACGCGATACGCGCCGACGACGATGGCGTGATCTCTTTCGTACGGTTCCAAAGTCAACTGCTCTTTCGGTTTGAATCCATCTTCTTGTAATTTTTTAACTTCTCTTGCAAAGACTGCCTCTGGCGCGGCAGTGGAATCGATGCAACTCGATTTAATACTTACGATGAAGTTCCCGCCTTGTTTAAGGAAATACTGAGCGTTCAAGGCGATAATTCTCGCTTGATCGGGCTGGGCAACGTCGGCGAAAATTGTGTCGACCATACCGACCAACATGCGGTATTTTTGCGGATGTCTAGCATCTTCAATGATTGGAATAACGTTCGTTCTCTTCTTTGCCATGTTCACTAAATCTCTCCCAGAACGATGCGAAAATTCAACCGCGTATACCAAACCAGTCGGCCCGACGATATCAGAACAATGCGATACAGTCGTCCCCGACGCACCACCTAAATACAACAACTTTGTTCCCGGCTTGATGTGAACGTTGTCCAAACCGCCGAGAATACCCGCGGCGACTTTAGAGCGAAACGGGTTCCATACTCTGTATTCTGTCTTTGTTCCATCAGCTTCGTCGACTGAAATTCTCTTCTCGCCGTAGACGGAATCACCCGGGACCAAGTTCTTCGTCACTAATGCATCTTCCTTACCACGAGCGACAAAAATACCTTCGTGACGATGTTTTTCGACGACAACCTTGGCGCCTCCCTTCATGCCGCCTGGACCGCCTCTACCGCCTCTGCCGCGACCACCATCGCGTCCGCCTCTGCCGCCGCCTCTGCCGCGACCGCCATCACGCCCGCCTCTGCCGCCGCCTCTGCCACCTGGTCCACCTCTACCTCCTCCTGGTGTTCCACGTCCTCCGCCTCGTCCGCCACCATCGCGTCCGCCTGTTTATTTTATTTGTGTGTTAGGAGAAAAGAATAATTTAGTTAAGTCAGATTTTGAGGAACAATTTCTCTCTCTCTCATTATTATAATTGCACTACGCGAACTCTAAGAAACGAACGATGCGTATATTTAACGATCCGAAAAACAATCAATGGACTAAATCAATGATAAATATCAAATCAATACTCCTTCATTCAATTCGTTCGTTAGAATCACATAAAACTATTCGCATCATAGCTCCTTGGCGCCAGTTTTTTTTTGTTTTTTCCCCTTCGCCGCCAATAAAAAATGCGCAAATTCGCCGCGAATGAATTGTAGACATTCGTTAAAGCGGAAATTATGCACGAGCGCGAATTATTACTAATCAACGCACCTCTTCCACCGCCACCTCTACCCATTGGAGTTCTCGGCATTTTGTTCCGTTCTTTGTCTTATTTAAGATATCGATCAACACACACACACACACTATTTTGTAACGGATTTAAGCGCGAGTTTTAATAGTTCTCCATTTCAGCTGCATTTGCTGCAAAAATAGAAAAGCAGAAAAAGTTGTGAATTTTGCATGTGACAATGGCAGCTCTCAAAACAACGCTAGCTCACAACGGCTCGATAGATAATCAAACGTTTTGTGATAAATCAACATTCTAAATAATAATGATATTAATATTAATGATATATTAATAATAATGTATACTTTCTCTCTCATTAACGATGAAGAACGCGACGGTGGAGGCTATTAACTAAAATATATTTACGTTGGATTTGATTTGTTCTATACATAACCGAAATATATAAATTAGCACTCCGCCATTGCATCGATTTCAAAGAGCGCCCCTTTCGGTAACGCTTTGACGGCAACGGTCGATCTAGCCGGTCCAGGCGTATTGAAATACTTACCATAGATTGCGTTCATTTTCGGGAAATCGGCCATATCGGCGAGAAAAACGGTCGTCTTTACGACTTTCGAAAAGTCCGAACCAGAGGCTTTTAATATTTCGCCCATGTTCTTTAACGCTTGTTCGACTTCGGCTTCGATACCGCCTTGGACGATTTCCATTGTTTCCGGGTTGAATGCGACGCAGCCGCACGTGTATACGTATCCACCAGACTATACATGCGAGTAGTATGAGAAAGAAAAATCAGGTCAAGTACAAATTGAAAAGAAAATCCAATCGACACCATCTTCTTCTGAAAGCGCGCTAGGGGATACGAGAGAGACCAACCACACGATCACACGCATAAATACATCCATGCAATGCTTCTCTTAATCCCTCACTCACGCACGCACACGCGCACGCGTAATAATACTAATACTAATACTAATAATAAACAAAGAAACATACCTTAATAGCCTGTGAATACGGCCCAACAGCCTTCGGTGCTTTATCTGAATGAACGATTTCGTATCCACCGGCCCTAACGACGCAAGGCGAAGATGATGAAATTCTCTTAGATGTCGTACGCGTGATCGTCTGCGTCAGTCTTTGCGTGAGCTGCGATGCCTGCATCGTGCGTAATTAATCGTCTACACGCGAGAGTTTACTATCTTATGACGGATTTGAAACGAAAGTAGAAAAGCCGAAAAGCCACGTGTTCCTCATGCATGCAGAGTCTTTCGATACAAATAGAGTTGAACATTTTTCTAACGTTTACTTCGTTCAAACGCCTGGCGCGACGTTGTTAAAACGGCAACACATCGATCGAACGATCGATCGAGTTCGCAATCGATTGCTAGGTTTTGTTGAACCTGTTTCGGTTCAATTAATCGATCATTAATCGCGGCATTTTTCTCTCTCTCAAGTCCCTTTACTGCCCATAAAAGGTTTTGCCTTATGACCGCTTATGACTCCATAGTTTACGCACAAAACGGTATGAACGAGAACGAGCTTAACTCGTTTGCGATCGGGACCACGCACAGAAAACCAGTACAACCTATACCTACGACGACTGCTACTGCGAACATCGCTCGTTCTAAGAAGTACACGGATTTATCGAAATCGTCGACAGATTTTTACGGCTTTTCGATTTCGAAAACGCATCGGTCCAGTCAACATCGAAACAGTAGTAGTACTGATACTACTGATACTCATAGCACTACTTTATCGAGTAGCAGAGAGAAGAACGAAGAACGAGAACGCGCGAGTGCGGCGATGTGGGAGAAGTTCGAGTTAATTAAAGATTTAGATTCGTTTTGGATGAAGATGAACTCTGCTGAAGTTGCTGATGATGATGATGATGATGATGGTAAAGGAGTATGCGAGATTAGAAGCGAGGTCGCGTTTGTTAAAAAATGGAAACGAGAGATGAAGAGATACAAAAAGTTAGCGAAAGCGACTAAAGAGTTTGGAATTCCGAGGACGATGAGAGGAAATGCGTGGTATTTAATGTCAGGTGCGAAAAAGTTCGAGCGTAACGCGAAGCAGAGTTACGAGAGGTTGTTAGAACGCGCGAATAGGGAAGACGGTCGCGGTCGCCGTCGTCAAAGTGATGATTTAAGAAAGAAGAATGTGAAGAATAGTAGTAGTGATGATGATTTAGGTGAGAAGAATAGAACTAGTACTAGTACTAGTGAATCAGACGACGAAGATGATGATGTTAATAACGATGATGCGAAATCCGCGAAGAGTGCGGGTATTCTTAGGACGAAATCGGATAAGCAACGAGCGAAAGAAGAGTGGGCGACGCAAATTGATCTCGACGTCGATAGGACTTTTCCGGAGAACGAAACCTTTCGAAAGTTTGGGAAAGAGCCACTGAGAAGAATTTTGAGAGCCTATTCACGAAGGAATCCAAAGACTGGGTATTGCCAAGGTATGAACTATATAGCCGCGTTTATTTGGCTCGTCGTTAGAAACTCTGAAAATGACGAAACAGACGCGGCGGCGACAGAAGAAATAAGCGACTCGGAAAAAAAAACGTTTTGGATTTTCACCGCCGCGCTTGACGGACACGCGCTCTGCAGAGAAATACACGCGAGAGATTTACGAGGCACGCTTCGCGAGTTTGGTGTATTACACTCTATTTTGATGTGGCGCAAGAGGAAATTAGGCAATCATTTGAACGCGATTGGAGTAGATTTCGCGTGTTGCGAACCTCGTTGGCTCGTCTGCGTTTTCCTCGAATCGTTTCCATCAGAAACCGTCGCTAGAATATTCGATTCTCTCTTCGCAGAAGGCTTCAAAGTCTGGCATCGCATCGCTGTATCGCAGATTTTAAAATGTGAAAAGGATATAATGACGTGTTCGAATTTACCCGAAGTCGCCGGCTTTATTCGCAAACAGTTGGAAAAAAGCCACGACGCCGGTGAAGTTATGGAACGAGCGTTTGGTTTAAGGAACTTTAAGACGAGTAAAATTACGAAACTTCGTCAAGTTTTTTCGAGGAAACTAGATATCGAGAGAGAGAATAGATAGATTGATAGCGTAGTATGTATAGTTTTGTATCGAAGTGAGTCTTCAAATTAGCCCCCCTGTCTTTGTAATTCGATCTTTACATATAATTCAACTCATAAAAAAATATCGGCGATACGAAAAAAACAACCTCAGAAAATTTCGCCGCGCGACGCGCTAAAGCATAGAACATGGAAGCGACGATAGAGGACGAAGCTGAAAATGCTCAAAAGTTCTACGCTGGATGTTTTCCATTGAATTTAGTCTCGCGGAGAAAAGAACGAAGAGCTCTTAAGCTCGGAGAGCGTGAGTTGGAAGAAAAAGTGAAAGAAGAGGAAGAAGAAGAAGAGGAAGAAGTATCTACTCCGCCAAACAATAAGAGCGCGGATCCCCATAAGAGAAAGAGCGCGAGACTCTCATCGAAAGAGAAAATAGAGATCGATGTCGTACGTAGTGCGCGTCTAAGTGGTATTATGCCTTTGCTCAAAGAGAAGCCATTGTCAAAAGCGCAGCCGTATCGTTGTGGCAAGAGTTGTCTGGATTTGCACAATTTTTCGATAACGATGAACGAACACTCAATCGTTGGGAAGCCTTTGTACAAGGCGTTCGTTCAATCAATGAAAAAATCGAATGATAAGTCATATACGATGTTATTTCACGGAACTGGGTGCGAGGCGACTGAAGATATCTTAATTAACGGAATGAATCCAAAGTTGCGCGTTTCATCGTCGGGCGATTGGTTTACAAAAGATATCAACTACGCTCTTACTCGCGCGATTTGTCGAGTCTCTTCTCGCGAAAGTGCACTTTCTGCACTTTCTAGTAACAAAAGCGGCGTTCTCTCCGGAATGCTGAGTTACAGTTCCGCTTCTCCATTCTCTCTCACGCACAGAAGCACTCATGAGAATTTTAAGATTCCACCGGCGACTTCGGAACCTCCAGTTCACGTCATCGCATTTGTCGTCATCGACGAAGCGACGATGAAAATTGGAGAACATACGGTCTGTGAATCACACACGCACTCATTGCCACTGTTTAAAATTTCATTTCCGAGATACCTTACGCCTGCTGAAAAAAGGTAAACGCGCGCACACGCCGATGTAACACAAATTAGAAGCGAATAGAAGCGCAGTAGCCGGCTCGGTCGCGTTGTAAACTAACTCAAGAAACACATGTACGTTTTTCATCAATCACCTGACGTCCATGACCATCTTGATCTGCAAAGGCTCTTTCATATGCTCAAATATCGATCTTTCGTTCTCTCTCGCAAATCCGTACTTTTCATATAACTTTATGCCTTTCGTGTTCCAAACATTCACTGATAGTCTCACTTTTGAACACCTTCTTTCCTTGGCGATTACGAAACACGCGTTAAGAATCTTCGTCGCGATTCCTTTCCTACGAAATTCTCTTTTGACCTCTAAAGATGAGACGAACATCGCGTTTTCGTTCTCTTGTTTCCATGACACTAAAGTTGCAACGATTTGTTCATCAGCAGCGGCAGAAGAAGAAGAGGAAGGAGACAAAAAAGGTTCTTTACTCGTTTTTTGCGTTGCAATGACACGGATGAGATTTGGTCTCGCTTCGTTCATGGTTCTCTTGATTGTTATCGGTGCGTTCATTATTAATGGGTCATTTAATTGATTAATTAAATTTATAGCGGTTAAAATAAATGAAGAAATAGATTGGTTGTTAAAAACACTCAATACATAAACTGATCTCTCCGTTATATTATTCTTCGATCGAAGGCTATACTTCTTGTTGTTGTTTAACTTTCTCAGCAGCTTCACGTTTTTCTTTTTCGAATAAGCACTCCAAGCTTCTCGATCTCTTTTCTTCGTTCAAGACGACTATCAGATCGTCCAATTTCCGTTCACCGTGAACTTCGTTATCTCTCGTTCGCACGTTTACGGTATCGTTCGTTTTCTCTTGTTCGCCGACGACTAGAATGTAGTTGAACTGTTCGAGTTGCGCTTCGCGGACTTTCTTTTGCATTTTACGGTCACTTGCGTCGACCTCGACGTGATGGCCGGCTTTACGGATGCGTTGTCGGCATTCGCGAGCGTAATCGAGCGCGTGTTCGGAGATTGGGACGATCATTACTTGTCTCGGAGATAACCAGTACGGCCATTTTCCGGCGTAATGTTCGCATAAAATTGCAAACATTCTTTCCACGGAGCCGAGAATTGCACGGTGGATGATCACTGGTTTCTCATCTTCGTTGTTTTCGTTTTGGTACGCGAGACCGAATCGAATTGGTAGTTGAAAATCAAGCTGAACCGTAGCGCACTGAAATCTTCTTCTCAAAGCGTCGAAGACAGTGATGTCAATTTTGGGACCGTAAAAAGCACCGTCCCCTGGGTTTAATTCCCACTCACGTCCGGATACTTTCAAAGCAGCTTCAAGCGCGGCTTCGGCTTGGTTCCAAGTCTCAAGGTCGCCTAAATAACCTTCCGGTCTCGTCGATAACTTCAACTCATAATCCAGTCCAAACACTGCATAACATTCGTCCAACATTTTCAAAAATCCGGTGAGCTCTTTCTCCATTTGATCTCTGCGACAGAAAATATGCGCGTCGTCTTGCTGAAATCTTCTTACTCTGGTTAAACCGTTTAAGGCGCCTGAAAATTCGTTTCTGTGCAAAACACCGAAATCAGCTACGCGCATGGGCATCTCTCGAAACGATCGTTTACGATGGCTAAACATGACGCAATGCCCAGGGCAATTCATGGGTTTCATGCCAAACTCTTGTTTCTCGACGTCGAAACCAAACATGTTTTCTTTATAATGAGCCGCATGGCCGGAAGTTTTCCATAAATCAAAGTTGTAAATATTCGGCGTCACGACTTCGTCGTATTCGTATTCCCAATACTTTTCGCGCATGAACTCAATTAAAGTGTTATAAATTCTCGCGCCATCTTTTTGGAAAAAGCACGACCCGGGCGATAGAACGTTGAAGAAGAACAATTCTTGATTCATCCCAATCAATCGATGGTCGCGTTGCTTCGCCTCTTCAATTCTTCGATTATACTCCTTCAATAATTTATCATTTGGAAACGTAACCGCGTATACTCTCACCAACGGATCTTTCGTCACGTCCGCTCTCCAATGCGCTCGCGAACATTGCGTGACTTTTAAAGATTTAATCCACGCCGTATCCGGCAAGTGCGGTCCACGACACAAATCGACCATTGGCCCACATCTGTAGCACGAAATCGTCGCATCTTCCGCTAAGTTCGAAATCAACTCAACCTTGAACTTATTCTCCTTAAACATCTCCAACGCCTCCTCCCTACTAACGACGATTCTTTGAAACGGTTGCTTCTCGCCGATGATCTTCATCATCCTTCGTTCGATCTCATCCACGTTCTCTGGCGATAAAGTTCTCTCACCAAGAAAACAATCGTAATAAAACCCTTCCTCAATAGCTGGCCCGATCGTTAAATCCGCTCCATACTCGAGCTCGAGCGCTTCGCCTAGAACGTGCGCTGACGAGTGCCAATACAACTCCCTCCCCTCCTTCTCATCGAACGAAAATAACGTCAACTTACAATCGTTTTCCAAGGGCCGTTTCATGTCCCAATCTTCACCATCTACGTGCGCTAACAACGACGATTGCGCTAACTTCTTCGAGATCTCCATCGCTACATCCCACGGCGTCGTCGCGTTCGCTACGGCCTCTTTTTCAGTACCGTCCTTTAAAGTGATCTTGATCCTCCTATCGTTCTCATGCGCTGTTACGACCTTCGCTTGTTCCCTTTGAAAGTACTTCTCGAACAACGAGACCCTTTCTGCGTAATACGCTCGCTTCTTCGTTGCACCATCGCGATCATCATCGCGCACGTTTTCTTCGACCATGGTTTATTCTTATCACTGTTCTTATTCTTATTCTTCTTATTCTTTATTACGCGTGTATGTTATATTATTTCAATTCATAAATAATAAACGTTCGCGAGTATAAAAAAGGAAGAGGAAGCCCCAAAATGCGAAAATAAAGAACTGCTTTTTTAGACCATTTTTTTTAGACATGTACTTTCGTCTAGGGTGTTGGTGTTTAGGGTGTTGGTATTTAGGATGTTATTCAATATTTTAGGGTTTAGGGTTTCGTAGGTGTTATTATTTCTTTGCCTGTTTTGAACTTTATAAACACATTTCCGCGCACGTAAACATAAACATAAACATACAAAAATGGCGCTCAGACAAAAGTTACTCAGTTTCACATCAAAACTCACTCAGACTCGCGCAATAAAAGAACGCACAAAAGTAGCGCTCGGTGAACAAATGTACTCAACGGTCATCGAGGGATTGAAATATGCAGCCTCGCACGAGTGGTACGTACTGCGTGCTTTGAAAACGGATTCGATTTTGGATTGATTTTGCGCTCCGTTGTGTGTGTGTGTGTTTGGAATTCTTTTTTTTTCTTCGATGCGTGCACATCTTTTGCCTTGAAGAGAGAGAGAGAGATTAGGGAAATATCTTGAGCAAGAGCGCGGGTGTTGTGTTCGCGACGTCGTTCGTTTTGTTTCTTCAGTTTGTTTTTGTTCCCGTTTCAGCTCGTCGCGATCGAGAGAGAGAACGAGTGTTGGAAGATAGATTACGAAGGAACGAATTTTTGCAAACTTATAATGTTATTGAATCATGAGTAGGGCTAAGATCGATGGTGATGTAGCGACGGTTGGGATCACGGACCACGCGCAAGCAGAACTCGGTGATATCGTATACGTCGAACTCCCAGAAGTCGGATCGTTGATGGAAGCGACGAAATCTTTCGGAGTCGTCGAATCCGTGAAAGCGGCTTCGGACGTCTACTCGCCAATCTCTGGCACGGTCATTGAAGTGAACGAATCGTTGAACGACTCGCCTGGTACGGTGAACGAGTCCCCGTTCGAGAGTGGGTGGTTAATGAAGGTTAAGATTTCGAACGTTCCAGGGTCTTTGATGGACGCTAAAGCTTACGAAAAATCAATCGCGTAATACGTAATCTTGATTCTTTGTAAAGCGATATATATATATCTATGAATAGCCGTGTGTGTCTGTGTGTGTGCGTGTGGGCGTGAAAACTAAGAAAACAAAAATGGATAAGGATGATTATATTTTCGACAGTGTATGTGATGAGTGAGTGTGAACGCGTTGAACGTGACGCGGCTCCGATCGAAAAGAGTTTCCTAAATTTTAATATACAGTAGCTGAAAACAAGAAAAGGTGCTTACATGTAATCGTCAAACTTTTCGCACCGCGCTTCATAAACTTTCTCTCTCTCTCTCTCTCTATCTGTTTGATATAAAAGCAAGAAATTCGATCATGTTATCGTTGCATCGAGTCACTCAATCGCCTTGTTTAACGCTTCCTAAGCGAAGTTCATCTTCATCGTCATCGTTAACGAGGGAACACAAAACACGAATTCGACGAGATTCGCGCATACGTCACTTAAGTTTAAGGGCAGCTTCTTCGTTCAATGACGACGATGAGCCGATCCTTCCAGCGGAATTCAAGGACACAACGACAGCGACGACAGAAGCTTCTTCATCGTCATCGTCTTCATCGTCGTCGTCGTCGTCGTCGTCGGACGATTATAAAAGATATCGATTAGCGAATCCAATTACTTTCAAGCGAATCTCAACCGAGAAAGAACAAAGGAAATATCAAAAAACGAAAGACGGGTATTACGATTTAGTGATTACGGATAACATACCGACTTTAGATAGTTTAATAAGAGATGTTATACCGGAACAGCTGAAGCCGTTCGTTCCTACTAGTGTGTTACCTGGTGAAGCTATATTCGAATCGCCTTTAGTTTCGTTCGCGTACGAACGAGGATGGCGCGATTCGTTCAAAAGAAGCGGATTCCCTGGGTTGGAAATCGAAGCGAAGAACGCGCTCAACGCGTTGGTTGATTCTGAAAACGATATCGTCATCGATTGTTCGTGTGGTTCTGGGTTGTTCACGAGAGAGTTTGCGAGGAGTGGGAAATTCGGGGGAGTCATTGCGCTCGATTATTCGCAAGCGATGATTAAAGAAGCTATGGAGAGAAGCGATAAAGATACGTCGGTTCCGGCGGATTCTATTTGTTTTGTGCGTGCAGATGTAGGTCGTTTGCCTTTCGAGAACGATTCCATTGGTGGCATTTCCGCTTCAGCTGCGATTCATTGTTGGCCAGACGTCCAAGCGGCGGTGAGCGAAATTTACAGAGTATTAAAGAATGGCCGCGTGTTCACGGGTACAACATTCGCGACGCCGAACGTTCCATTTCTCGACGACAATCAAAACAGAATTCTTTCGGCGTTATCAAGAGATTTATCGAATCAAAATTCGGGTTCGTTACGGTTTTGGAACCCAAGCGATTTGCGAGACCAATTGCAATCAGTCGGCTTCACTGACGTGATCATCGAAAGAGAAGACAATTACTTGTTCTTCAAGGCGCGAAAGCAGCAAGCATCAACGTAACAATAAAGGAAACAATTTTCTCTTGTATCATAAAAAAACTACTAGTATAACATTAAATTACTACTAAATATCCTTCTCTTCGCTATTCGCTAACCTTGCTTCTATGATTGAAATCAATTTTCCAGTGCTTTCGCCGATACCCATCATTCTTGCAAGCTCGTCTATTAACCCTTCGTGTCTTCTTACAATTGCCATCGCGTTCAACGTGGCCCATCTAACCTCGTCGTCTGATTTTTTCTGTGAGAACTGCAACGCCGAAAAGAATTGATCGAGCTGTTGAATATCCGATAAGCCACCTTCTGAGTTTCCATATTTCGCGTATTCTGCGCAAACGCCAGCTAAAGCGACGGATGCGTATTTCCCCACGGAAGTCGACGTAATTTTCCCACTCTTCACTTCATTTTGAAACTGTCCATCGCAAAACAAAGTCCCCGCTTGTACGTTCAATCTTCCAAAGCGTTTGAACGCATCGAGAGAGCTCAAAGTATATCCTTTCGGCAAAACTCCAGTTAAATACGCAACTAAAAAATGTCCAGCTTCGTGTCTACGTAACCTCAATTTATACTCCTCTGAAGTAGCGTTAGCTGCGAAATCTAAAATGAGATTTTGCGCTCCAGCGTTTAGAGCAACTGAGTCATACGCCAACAAAAAGGACAAAAACACAAAGCTTTTGATTGCGTAAAAAGGCGCGTCTACAACATTCGCTCCGGATGAAACAATCGATGAACCTATAACTAACGCCCCAATTAAACCAACGAGTTTCTTTTTAATATTCGTTATCGTATTCTCCGTAGGTGCCAATAGTTTCACTGGATCAATATCGTTCAATTTCAACTCCGCGAGCGCGTAACTTCTCTTCGGTACTTGAACGCCTCGCGCGAACGCTCTCACTCTTTTCTCCTTATTCGTCGTCGTCTTCGTCGTCGTCGCTAGACACTCCAAGATTTCCTGCGCAAATTTCTCCAATTCTAAACCTTTCTTCTGTCGCATGAGAACCGTTCGCAACTCCCCGTCTTCTTTTTCGTCCTCAACGCTTCCAGTTACTGGATCCAATTTTATTGCTTCTACTAATTTCTCGTCGAGAGTTTTCAACGCGAAATCGAACCCTTTCGAGCAAACGTCTTCGACTTCTTTCGAAAACTGTGCAGTCGTTGTTTGTTTTTTTCCCTCTTCTTTGTTTCCATCGTCTCGTAGTATCGATTCAAGCGCGTCTTCAGATGATGACGATTTTGATGATTTTGACGATGACGAAGAAGTTGCTTCGAGAGCGAGCGAGCGATATCTGCGCTCAAAGCGACTGACCGATGCAGATGATGTTGCATTCTTTGGAATACGAGGTACTGTATGCGCGACAGACGAAAAGTGTTTCGCGTGCATCGTTTATTTATATTTCTGCTTTTCTTTGGACGTGTTTGTACGTACTTTATTTGTGATAAATATGTAAATTTATGCGTGATGGTGAAGAACATACTGGTACCATCAAGCCTACATGCCTACTGCACTATTTCAGTGTTTTGGAGGAACAACGCTTTTAATTCAACAAATAAGTTGATTAAAGAGAAATTCACTTCGATCTCTACTTTAACCGGTAGAGTTATGCACAACAAAGATCAATTGGTTAATGTTGTCCCAAGCTTTCAAACTCCAGCGAAAGCGGTTTTGATTTATCGCCACTTTTCTCGGTGGCAGCACGCGTTACTTTAAGCCAAAACGACCGCACGGCAGACTTTTTGGAGCGAAACGAACGCGTGCTGCCACCGAGCAAAGTGGCGATAAATCAAAACCGCTTTCGCCGGAGTTCCAAAGCTCGGGACAACATTAACCAATTGATCTTTGTTGTTCATAACTCTACCGGTTAAAGTAGAGATACGTCTTTACGTAGTCTTTGTACTAATCTTAAATAAGACCGAAGCCTTGATTTGGTTCGAACGTTTTCAATGAAACACTTCGTTTGCCTACAACAAATTTCATGAGCTCTTCTGCGCGATTTGCGTTATATTCTTCCGCTCTCGCGTGCATTATCGACGCGCACGTGTGTTCACTTTTCCAATCAGGCCCGCGCGTTTCGATATATTTCAACGAGCATTCTTGATAAAAGTTCTCGTAAGCTTCTGTGCCGATTTGTTCTTTAAGTAGGCTTAATTTATACAGCTCGAGCTTTGCCATGAACGGGTTCAAATCTTCAACATAACAACGCCACTGAGGCAAATGTAAACTTGAGAAAAAACTTTTCGTTGAACAATATTCGTACATTTTCGCCATGAATCCTTCCACGTCGTTGATGAAAAACGGAGATGATGATGAGTTCTCTTCTTTCATTTCATGAGCTTCTTTCACACCAAGGTAGCCGTTGTTGCAGACTTCTAATCTATAATCATACACGACCGAGAAGAATTCTGATTGAATTTGTTTGCTCAATAATGTTCTAATCAAGTATAGTCCATCGACTTCTGTTTTCTCCTCATCAAACCACACCGGTATTATTCCCGAACTACTCGAAAGTACGTATTTGTCTATAATATCATCGATCTTACTCGGAAATTCGTGCGTAATCGCAATCGTCCCCGGTTCAGATGTAACCTTGTGAATCCATCCAGCTGGAATGAAGAGAAACTCTCCAGGATTAATAACGAATTCATGCGTATATTTGCTCGGCATACAATTTACGTGATTTGCAATTTCTGTACCTACCGTGTTCAGAAAAAACTTGTTCTTAATTTGCTCGTCTTCTTTTAAAATTTCTTTCTCTTTTTCAGCAGCATTGTATTTTTTATTCATCGCCGTTGTTGCAAAATCTTCCGGATATGATGATCTTAACTCGACCGTTTTCGAGCCAGTTATAACTAATATTAAATTGTTATTATCATCATAATGTGGTGACGTTTGAACTTTCTGATTCCCATTAATCCACACATGTCTCGACGATAGCACTACGTCCGATCGCTCGTTTAAGAACTTGAACGCGCCTAATAAAATATCGTCAACGTTCAAAAACTCTAAAAGTTTCTCTGGAACCTCTTCTTGTGCGATATAGTAATACTTAAAGCTATCTTCTTCGTCGTTCTCGTTGCTAGTAGTGATTAACTCTAGAGCGTCGCGCATCGTCGCCCTCTTTGACTTTCGATCGAACAACGACCCGTTAAATTGACAACTTTCATCATCTTCGTCTGCGCCTTCTTCGCACGACATCTTCTTCGTTTTCTTCTTCTCCTCCGTAATCATGACATCGACCGTGCTATCCTCATCGCCCCAAAACTGATTAATAAAATCCCTCGCTCGTCTCCCTCTCAAACTATCGCTTTCAAACCCTCTCATCGTTCGCTCTGAATTCACTAGCAAATCCTCCAACAACGACGTCATCGCAATCTTACGCGGTGGCATCATCATCATCATCATCGTCTCAAAATCGAATCACGACCATAAATGCAAAAGAAAAACACAAACGCACTCTTCTCAATCGCTGCTTTTGTATGCTCTAATCATCACTTTGTTGATCTCTCTCTCTCTCTCACACACACACACACGTAAGTATAATCATCAGTCTCATTGACAGAAGAAGAAGAATATGATGATGATGATGATGATGATTACTGTTACTCTTTACTTTTTACTCTGATGTTGTTATGAATTAGGACCTTTTTGACTGTTCATCGTATAGGCTATTTTTCTGCAGTACAGAATCTCCAAAAAACGACCACAAAGATCTTAAAATATCCAAAACGTACAAACAGCGAGATTTATCCATCACAAAAACAATCATCTTCTTTTGAACGCATAACAATCGATTCGTTAGAGATATAAAATTTGACTGGACCGAGTGCACTCAATAAATACGTACATCTCGTGTTTACTATCTATCGATTTAAAGCAACGGACGACGACGATGAAGATGATGATTCAGAGCTCGCAAACGAAACACGCGAAAAGTGAAAGATTCCAAGCGATCGGTCAAAGGAGGAATACTAGAACGAGTTCGATGAAGGTGCGAGCGAACGGTTCGTCGATCGATATCGATGATCTGAAGAAGAAGTATGCAGAGATTACGGAAAAGATACCACCGATTGTCTCGGCAGCTACGCTGCCAGTTATTGGTCTGTCGCTACTCTCGAAGACGATCACTGGCCATGGATTGCCTGGGACATTTTTAGGGACCGTCGAAGGCGTGTCGTGGTTAGTGTTACCTATCGGGTTTGGAAGTTTATACCCGCGATTGGCGGATATTTTCAACGAAGGGTCGTACGAACCAGGAAAGATGATCGAGATGTTAACGAAAGAGCGCACGTTTGAGAAGTATGGAGAAGATTCGAGAGGGAAGAACGCTACGGAAAGGGTGAAGAATATATCGGGGAAAGTTGATAAGAACTCGCCTTTGGCCGCGCAAATGGCCGATTTGAAGAAACAAGAGGAAGAATATGCGAAGGAAACGCCGGAGGAAAAGCAGGCGAGAGAAAAGTTAAGAGCGGAACTCGCCGCGTCGGCGATTGGTATGGCCAACGCAAAGTCAAAGAGCGACGAAGCGGATGCGGATAAGAAAGGGAGAGATTCGTTGTTAGCGCAACCGGTGACGCAAACTTTGAAGGATAACATGACGGTGGAGAACTATGATGTCGATGTGACTCAATTTGATGACAAGGCGTTAGGTTCTACTTTGAACTTATCGTCCACGGATGTCGGCAAAGGGGCGCCAAAATTAAATCCAGGAGATAAATGGAAAGAGCAATACCGAACCGAAGAGAACTCGGCGGGAAAAGCTGATTAAATACACTATGTAGTAGTTTTCGAAATTAAATATTTTAAACTGCAATTGCAATCTTCCGCGCGTAAGCTCGAGTTTTCACGTCTCCATCTTGTTCTAGATTCTTCTTCAACCAACAAAGCCGTTCGACGTGTTGTTTCTCTATTCTAGTTTTCACATAGTCCACTTCACTCAAACATTGCGCCATCGTACGACGAAGCCTCGGGTTTACGTTCGATTGATGCGAGAGGATGATTTTAATGAACGCGTTTGGTCCTATTCGCGAACGCAAGTCGCGCAGAGCGTCCATCGCGTCGGATTTCAAAAACTCGCTCCCGTCGCTCGCTCTTTTCAATAATATCTTCCCAAGATTTGCCAACGCGCTATTGAAACCTATTCCCATTCCTGCATTACCATTACTACTTTTATTACTATCATTTTTTCGTTTTGTTTTGTTATCGATAATTACTTCGCCGCAATTCTCACAAAGCGCTCGTATAAATTTTAAAGCGGCTTTGACTAAAGTCGCGCGTAAATCGTGCGCGTGCTTCCCGCAATCTTCCACCGCTAAGCAGAACAAATGCGGCGACTTTGATACAGAAAACGCATACGAAGGTTCACTCAATTGCTCTAACGCGATAATTTTATCGCGCCAATTTTCTCCATCCGCACTCATCGGCTCTCTACAAACGATTAATAACGCTTCGAGCTTATCATCCGGCACGAGCTTTCTCAACGCTTCGCTCGTTTTCTTCTCTAAATCGTTCCCTTTTCTCCTCGAATTATCGTTTTTATTACTATTCGATATCGCCTCATGAACAGTCGGTGGTGGTGAAGGTGAAGCTGCGCAGACTGAACGAAGCTCGAACTCGCTCGCGTCTTCGTTCTTCGCAGTTATCTTCGTTTGACTCAAGGCTTTCAATGTGCTCGATTTTCCACTCTGTAGTCTTCTCGTCTTCAATCTGCCGAGTGCGCTGTTACGATCGTTATCATCGTTCGAATCGAGCGAGCAATGATCGTCATACTTCGCATGCTTTCGATCGAAATCTTTTTCGCGAGATGAGACCGAGGCAAAGGACTTAAGCGCGCGCGACGATTCGGACGGTCTCGATTTTAAGAGGCCGGCAAGATCAGATATCTTTTTCTTCCTCCGAATTGAGTTCGAGTCAGGAGATGCGAGCTCTGGTGAACAGTCCGAGTCGTGAGAATCGTCAGAGTCGTACTCTGAAGCAGATGCAGGGGATTCTCGGTACACTGCTGCGCATGTTTTCGTTTCTGCGCGCATGATTGTTTATGTGTATGTAGTATTGTTCGCGTCGATTGGTATTTAAATATGAAGCGCGGTGTGTGTTGACTTTCCCTCAATAAGAAACAAAACAGTAGAGAGAGAGAGTTATTTCGGGCTCTTTTTTTTTATACGCGCGCGATAAACGTCGTCGTTATATAAATATTCAAATAATGATAATAAATAGTCGTGTTACAACTCTTACGAACGTTTCTTCTTACTCTTCTTCTTCGCGTGCGGAAATCCGAACAGTTGCTTCGCCTTTGAGACGAACATCTTAATGATCTTCCAGCCCCATAAAACCGATACGGCCAAGATCCCAAACGCGCCAATCTTAACGAGCAAATCAGAGTTCTCGCACGTCAACGTCTTATACACTAAAGGACATCCAAACACGAATCTGCACACGAGAAACAACCCGGCGAATATTAAATCGTTCAAAGTCGAAAACATGGAATCCTTCATCTTAAGCTCGCGCAAAAGCGACCTTAAATGTAACGAAGGGTTCGAAACTTCCATTAAGAACAAACAGCCGACTAATTCACACCCTGACTTCTTATTCACGACGCCAGACATTAACCCTCCAATAGTGAACACGTGGTGCGCGACCGCGTCTAACTCTACAGTACAGACGCAATATAAGCAATCGTATACGAAATAGCTCAAACTGAAAGCCATGCAATACGTCTCTTCTGCAGTGTTCCTCTCACCGACGTTATCGAACATTTTAAAATTAATCCCATTCTTGAACGATTTTAAGGATAGATATATCGCTATTAATGCGTGTATGATCGACACGAATCTGTTCGAGAAATCTGCCGTGCGTTTGCGGAAGATTACGAAACGTAAAGTTATGAACAAAGTAACCCAACAGATGAACCATGTTTTCATTTCCTCAAAGTGTTCGGCATTTCGAAGGTCTCTGAATGATGGGAAAATCATCATCTTATTATTATTATTACTATTATATTAATTGTGTTGTATTATGGTGCGATAGACTTGACTTGATTCTATTAATTGATTGACTTGATTGATTAAAGGACTATTATTGCGTGTTGGAATAAATTAGTGATGCTGATTTTTGCAATCTAAAATATTCATTTTTAAAACAAAAAGTTCAAAGAACAACTAACGGTTAACGAACGCACGTAATGCCAAGTCCTGCTCGGGATGTAGATGAAATCACCGGGACCTAAGATGACGTCTAAAGGCTTCGCGTTTTTGAATTCGGGAAACTTTTCGTGGTTTGGGTTTTCGACGTCGACGCGCGAGATGTTACCTTGAGCGTTTCGAAACGTCTGTTTTTTTCTAGTATTCTTGCTCGCGTTCGATTCTTTATCGTCTTCGTTACCGTTATCGTTTACTGCATCGGTCCAAGACCTATTTTCTTCCCAACTTCCGCCAGATTTATATAAATATTTCGAGTCGCTCTCTAAATATAAGCGAATGAACTTATAGCCAACGATTTGTCCGAAAATGTTATCGTACGAATCGAAATGTAAAGGCGTGACTGTCCCACTCGTGCCGAGCCAAACGTTACACCTCTCAAATCTCCCGGCGTTGCACCACTCTGGGATCTCAAAGTCCTGAGCTAATTGAGGAATTTGCTCGAATAATTGATGCTGCGCTAAATATGATACTCCGTCTGAGGACGATTTCGATCCTCCTATTATATCTGGCGCTAAATGTTCATTCACGAATTCTTCCATCGTTATTATTTCCTCTCGCCAATTATCTACGTCGTCGTATTTACCAATCTCTAAAGGAACGAGTCTATTCCCAAATCTTTCCGAGAAGTATCTCAAATCTCTCCATTTCTCAATACATGGCATATCAAAATTAGAAGTCAATTGCACTGGTTTATCCATATCAAAATATTCGCGCTTAAAAACTTTCCAAGTCGCGTCTGTGGCGATCTTCTCCAACGCGTTACAAATCTTCGGCATGCTAGTTTGTTCAGGAATCGTGTTCGATACGAGCAATCGTTCACTCTTTTCATTATTCTTATCAGTACTACTTTCAATTACCTCTTCGGCTTTCCTAACGAACTCTCTCGCGAGCTCTCCAGGGCAGCCCATAATCATCGCCGTGTCTAAACACTTCAAGGCCTCTCTGCCATCATCTTTCTCTAAGTAACATACTGCTAATCGAATTTGTGCGATAACATAACACTCGCGAAAACACGGCTTAGTCCAACCAACACCATGTTTCAATAAATCCCATAATTCATGAATCAGCGCCGACGCCGCTGTGACGACCATCGTAGCGTCTTGATCATTATTTTGTTCCAACAAGCATATTTGAAGATTTTCGGAAAGTCGTTTTGATGCAAACTTTTGTTCGTCGTCGTTTAACTCTCGAACGCAGTCGTTCCCGAACGATTCGGCTAACTGTTTTGTGATCACGTTCAACAATTCTTTTATACTGAGAGATGGTTTTGTTGACGAGTCGTCGTAGTCGATGACTAAGCGTTTATTATTGTTCGCTTGCGCCATTTCCAAGTTGTGATGAAATATTAAAAGTAGTACGGTACTACGTAAGTGATGATTGATGATACAGATTATTACTATTACCAAAGATATTCGAGTGTTAGACCATTTTTACACCTCTCCACGGCCTCTCTCGCAATCTTTTCCACGTCTACTTGCACTTGTTCGATCGAGCGATCGGCGTCGACGATTGACCACCAATCTTCGCGCAAGTCCGAGAAGACTTCTCGAACGTTTCTCTGCATTTCGGTCGTTTCGTATCGTTCTTCGCCGAAGCCGCCGCGCTTTTTCGCAGCTTCTTCGGAGATTTCCATGTACATTAAACAATCCGGTTTCACTAAGCCGGTTTCGGAGTGTTTACACCACTGCTGGTCTAACCCTGGAAGTCTTTTCGCGGTCGTGAAAGCGACTCCTGAGTACCCGTACCGATCGACCACGAGCGTTACTCCCGCGCTTAGTTTTTCCTCCATCATCTTCTTCTTCTCCCATCTATTCGCGGCGAACAATAAGTGCATCGAGGCATCATCGCTGTCCGATTTCTTTTGTAAATAATCATCAATCATTTTCCCAATCGTAGTCGTTCTATCCGGGTATCTCCATAGCTCGGCCTTCACGTTCGAGTTGTTCAAGCTTTCGACTAACTTCGTCGCTTGCGTGGTCTTCCCACATCTATCGACGCCTTCGAATAACACGAAAGCGCCTCTCGACATCGCTTTATTCGCAGCCATGCCGTTATTGTTCTTTTGTTTCTGCTATCGTTTTCGTTCTTATTTATTATTAATAGTAGGTATTTTAGTACTCCTCCTTCCCTTTGATCTCTCTCGTCTGCGTTATTCTCTGACTACGACGATGAAAGATGTTCCGTCGCTGCTGATGATTGTTATTTAGACAATCGTGTCTCGCACACCGCACTCAATCTCTCTCTCTCTTCAAGAAGGCACCGATCACTACCGAGCTCTTCGTTTCTCGTTCGTCTCAGGTCGTCGTAATCACTCACTCGATATGCTTCTATGTATATACACAGTAGTAAAATTTTGTGTGAATAAGTATCAACCTTCTTTTTGAAATTATTTATTTTCGCCCCCAAAGCCCAAACACGATTTTGGAGGCTTTCTGCGGTCTGCCGTCTGCTGCCGATGAGGTTAAAAAAATGAAGAACAGGATAAAGCGGATTTCACGCAGTCGTAATAATATTCACGCATACGCACGCGAACACGCAAAATGGCACATGCAATGCAACAACTCTCATGCGTGAGATCATTAGCTGGTTCTACTTCTCAATTGAGACGTAAGACCGTTTGCGCTAAGCGCGTAATTCAAACGCAGGCGACGGCAAAAGTGAGTTTTTAAGCGGAGAGCCCGCGATTTAGTTTTTTTTTTTGAAGCGATGGGAGGGAAAGGGCGAGATTATGATTTGGAAAACGCGCTTGAAATCGTATTCGCGAATAGAGAACTGTAGTGAATTGTGCATGATTACGTGTATATGAGTTTTCTTCGTTCGATTTCCAGTCGTTTTTTTATGTATATGGAATGTGTGTATGATATCGTGCGCTTGCGAAGAAGTGTAATCCAAAAGAGTTGGAGAGAGATAATCCGAAAACGGCTCTCTCTTTACTAAATAAAGGATAACACTGATAATAGGGCCGTTTTGTTAGTACTTCCAAGAAAAGCCCTCGTAACGCTCACGCTTTTTTACTGACTAAATAAATTTTCTCATTTCTAATATTAAACAGGCGTCATCACCAGTCGCTGGAGGTTATGCCGCAGCGTTAGTCGATGCGTGCAAATCAGCCGGTGCGTTAGAGGCCGTCCATGATGACTTGGAAAGCGTCTCACTATATTTGGAAGCGAACGAAGGCGTTGCGTCGTTCTTGGGCAATCCAGTCGTCCAAGATGAGAAAAAGAAGGAGATCATCACAAAATTGGCCGCTGAAGCGTCGTTCCACGCGTTTACGACGAATTTTATGCAATTATTGGTTGATAAGAAGCGCATGAATCAATTGAGTAATATTATTTCTGAGTTTGAGACGTTGTTTTGCGAAGCTACGGATACGCAAGTCGCGACGGTGAGGAGCGCCGTAAAGCTCGACAACGATCAGCAATTTAATATTGCGAAGAAATTGCAAGAGATGACTGGGGCGAAGAATATCAAGTTAAAGCCAGAAGTTGACGAATCGTTGTTGGGTGGTTTCGTTGTGCAATATGGTAAGGATGGTTCGGGTTTCATCGACATGTCTGTTAAAGGCCAAGTCAAGGAATTGAGCAATGTATTCGTTCAATAAAATCTACGAACGCGAAACAAAACTACACAACTACAACTACAACTTAGAAACATAGAAAATTGGTTAATACATATAAACAATATAACACGCTACACATAAGTATATAAATCTATTACGTCTATTACTCTACCACCCACTGCTACTACTTCTACTACTACTAGCTAACTGTAGTACTGCTGCTGCTTTTATAATACTAGTACTATTTTCTAAACTTTTGCGCGGCATAACTAAACGCTTTATCGAAATCGTTCATCATCAGAGCCAAGAACGTTTGACGAAACGAACTTTTGCGAACGATATTTCTAGAAGCGAGGCGGATGGACTTCGCAATCGTTTCCTGGTTTGCCTCTCGCGACATCATATCCAATTCACGCAAGTCTCCATTCACCATAGTTTCCAGAAACGGTTGTGGAAGCATTGCTAAAAGTTTCCTCGTCGAATGAGGCGAAACGACTCTTTTAATAACTTCATCGCTTCGTCCGTCTTCGTAATCTACAACTTTCAAAGAGTCTCGAAAATCGCGAAAACTCTCATCGTACCACGTTCGCATCATATCAAACGACTGCTCAACAATCTTCTCGGCTTTTCTCGAATCTTCGGCTCCAAAAATATGCCTCACATCGCCTTCGTAACTCAAATTAGCAATCGTTTCATAAATCTTTCGTTCGTTCACTTCTTCGTTGTTATTTTTAACGTCGTGAAGCGATAACAACGCATACGCTAACGCTGCTCGTTTATTCTTCTCATTATCAATAATCTCATCCTTATCACTACCCTGATCACCAGAACAAACAATCTCGTACGGTTTCTGCATTCGTCCAGCTATATACAAATCCTTCCAACTCTCTAAATCTCTCCGTAAACTCACTCTCTCTACTACGCCATATTTATACATCTCCTGCTCGAACTCATTCTTGTCTGGTGTTTCGATTTCAACAAATGCGTTGAAATGAACGCCACATCCAACGAAATCGCTCACTCGTTGTAAATAATTCGCACCAAGAAGTACTCTCGCTATTCGAGAGTAATGTTTCGGGTTCATATCCATGTTCTTCTCGTGGAACTCTTTCGCGTTATCGGTGACGATGATGTAATCTAACATTTTCGAATGCGAGTTCTTCGTGATGATTGGAGAGCCGTATGCGAAAGCTTTGAACGGTTTCGGGAGATTCTTTAGGACGTGTTCGTGGTAGAGTTTCCGTGCGAGTGATTGAGTTTTAGTAGTTGTGACCATTTAATTATTGATTAATTGATTGATTATTAATAAGAGACATTTTAAAAAGAGAGGGAGGGAAAATATGAAGATTTAACTCTCTCTACTAGCGAGACGGAGTAAACATACGCGGTGAATGCGTGAATGAGAATAAGTTTTATCTATCTCTCAGTCTTTCTATTATTGTTTCTTTATTTTTGCTATTAAAAATGTTCTTTATTTTTGTTTTCGTTGTGTTATTATAGTTTCTTCGTATCGTTCTCTTCTTCATCTTCTTCTT
>Ga0114998_10000359_pt1 | contig 32983 bp, 33 predicted proteins | sample ArcticOcean_MG_C_5_FD_87044 | JGI IMG/M metagenome (GOLD analysis project Ga0114998, IMG submission 87044) | Marine microbial communities from western Arctic Ocean - ArcticOcean_MG_CB4_138 | ecosystem: Environmental > Aquatic > Marine > Oceanic | place: Arctic Ocean: Canada Basin | collected... | reverse complement strand
TCGCCTGCACAAATCGAATCATCCCACCGATCACGCAGGCCCCAACCAGCGCAAGCGAGGCAAAAAGCACCCACTCGGGAATCGGAGCGGAAGAGAGAATCACTCAGCCTCCTCCTCGCTGGTGTCACGGAAGGCCACGAAGAAAAGGACCACGATCACGGCAGCCATCCCCGCAGGAAGGAGCCAGTAGCTTTGCCATTCACCCATCGCTTTCGCGATCAAATCTGAATCCACACTCTCTGGCATATCGACCGAAAACATGGCCTTAATTCGATCGAAGTAAGTCGGATCAGCGACCACTTCTCCAATTGTCACTCCCTCGGCACGACCATCAGCAATCGCAGCTTGCAGGTCAGCAGACGTCTCTAGAACTGCCGCTTTTGAAAAGGCGATCTTGTAGCCAATCCACATCCCGATTCCTTGCGTGAAAAACACGAGCATTGATTGGGCCTGCCCTCTCACTTTCTCAGGAGCGGCCCGGTCGGTGTACATAAATCCCGTGACAAAGAAGAAGTCATAGCAAATTCCGTGGATTGCGACCCCGAGGAAGAGCATCCACACCATTCCTGTCGATCCGCCGTAAGCGAAGAGAACATAGCGAATAACCCATGCGAGCATCCCGATCAAAATCATCCACTTCACTCCTAACCTTCTGAAGAAGAAGGGAATCAACAACATAAAGAAGATCTCAGACATCTGCCCCAGCGTCAGCGTCGAAGCCGGCTGCGTAAATCCATTGTCTCCCAGCAAAACAGCAGCGTTGGCAAAGTAATAAGCAAGAGGAATACAAATCAGAAACGAGCAAATGATAAAGACCGCAAAAGATGGCTTAAGAAGCATCCGGAAGGCATCGACCATTAAGAGGCTGCGGAGATTCACCTTTTCTCCTTTTGCCGGAGCAGGCGTGTTTGGAAGGACGAAACAGAAGGCTCCCAAGATGACGGAAACGATCGCAGCCACTCGAAGAATGTTCAGGTCAGCACTCCAACCCTGAAAACCGATAAAGAGGCCCGCCGCAATCCAGCCAATCGTTCCCCAGACTCGAACCTTCGGGAAAGACACCCGATCAAGGTGCGTGAAGGCCACTGTGTTCCCCAGACCTAGAGTCGGCATGTAGCAGAGCATGTGACCGATGAAGAACCACACCATCGTCCCTCCATCGCCGGCGACCGCCGCACCGTGGGCGAAATACATCAAGACACCGCCTAAGAGGAAAAGAACCCCCATCACGATTTGAGATGGGAAAAAACGATCCGCAATCAGTCCAAGAAAGAGCGGGGCAAAGATCGCGCCATAGGGAGCCGAGCCATAGGCTCCGCCTGCAGAGTCACCCAGGCCATTGCTCCCTAGACATTGGGCCAAAGTGGCGAACCATGCCCCCCAGATAAAAAACTGGAGAAACATCATCACCGACAGCTTGGCGGTGATTGCGGACGAAGTGGATTGTGTTTTTGTGTTCATCGTTTCTTTTTCCCGCGAAATTCGCTGGGGGTCATGTCATACATTCTTCGAAAAGCCCTCGTAAAACTCGTGAGGGATTTGAAAGCAGATTGCTTCGCAACTTCAGGAAGTTTAACTCCTTCAGTGATCAGATAAGTGGCTCGGACTAGACGGACTGATTTGACAAAATGCCCCAGAGACACGCCGGTCTCCTCCCGGAAAATCGCCCGCAGATGGCTTTCAGAAAGCTCAGCGATTTGCGCCAGCTTCTCGAGCGATAGATCCCCACTGAGATCTCCCATGACATACTCCTTCACACGCACCACGAGCGTCCCGTATTCAGATAGCTTTGCCTTGTTCGGACGCACCGCCGTCTGCGCGACCGCACCCAAAATTTTACCCAAAGACGAACTCGCATTGACCGCATCCTCTTTTTCGTAAAGATCAAAAAATTTCTCCAATTGACCATTTAAGGCAACCGAAAAAGGACGTGGCCCACTGGGAAATTCCGGCAGATTTTGCTCCAGACCAAAGGTGACATAGAGCCAGCAAAATTTCTCCGGCAGTTCGACATAGTAGTGAATCTGGAGCGGTTTCAGCAGAATGACCTCACCTACCCTGAGATCACACACCTCCGATTCGATACCAACCCGTCCGTCTCCTTCGAGCGCCACTAGGAGCACGAAGCGGGCATGTTGGTCGTAGCGACCCGTCTTTACTGAAATGCCTTCCCATCCATCCGTCCGATGGTCCTGAGAAGTACGTGAAAAACAGAGAACGTCCCTCGGAAGAAACTCTGATCTCCAGTCGAGACCCTCGAAATAATTCTCGGGGCGGGGCAGAGCTTTGGTTTTTTGAAGAAGAGAGTCAGTCATGATCCGGCTGCGCCGCAGTCGAGATACCACTTTACGTTGCTATGGTCTTGTAAAAAACTCGCTGGAAGTGCGGAAGTCACCGGCCCGGACATCGCTTCCCTCACAATATCGTGCTTCGCTTCGCCCCAGGCAATGAGGCAAATCTCCTTCGCCCCAAGGATTGAGCTCACCCCCATCGTCACCGCGTGAGTAGGCACATTTTCAATCCCGGCAAAGGCGGGAGCAGCATCGCTCCTCGTAATTTCATTGAGAATAATCCGCCTGGTGCGACTTTCGCGGGCGCTTCCCGGCTCATTAAATCCAATATGACCATTGCGCCCGATCCCCAACAATTGCCAATCCAGCCCACCCGCAGCTGCAATCTTTTTCTCATATTTCAATGCCACGGCTTCGACATCGTCACTTCGATCCGAGGGCAAATGAATCGCCTCCGGCCTCATGTCGACTTGGCTAAAAAGATGCTCCTGCATGAAATACCAATAGCTCTCAGGGTGATCCGGCTCCAAACCCTCGTATTCATCCAAATTAAAACTCACCACATTGGCGAAGCTCAGCCCCTCTTCACGATGCCGCCGCACCAGTTCTGCGTAAATCAGAAGCGGGCTGCTCCCAGTCGCCAATCCCAGCACAACCTCCTCACCTTTCCCCGCCTTTTTACGAATTAACTCATCAATCCGCGCCGCTATTTCCAGAGAAATCTCCTGCTTTGCCCCTACGCGAACTTGCTGGCTACCTAGGATCGTGCTTGAAATTATGGACATCGTAAAAGTCGTTGACTTATCCATTTACACCTAAACGATCCGTCCATGAAAGAGCTTTTTTTAAAATCGCGTAGCCTTTCCGATTAAAGTCACCAGACTCCCTTCACAAACTAATATTATGAACCCGCTCAATCGTCGTCATATCCTCAAATCAGGCGCCGCTGCAACCATCGCAGCCGGCATTCCCCACATCGCAAAAGCGCAAAATATTCCCGATAAAATTAAAATCGGCCTCATCGGCTGTGGAGGCCGCGGAAATGGTGCTGTCGTTCAAGCTCTCAGCGCCGATCCCAATGTCGTTCTCTGGGCCGTGGGCGACGCCTTCGGCCAGGGCGTTGTAAACGCCATGAAGACTGTCGAACGCTTCGGCAAGCAAGTCGAAGTTTCACCGGAGCGCCGCTTCGTCGGCCTCGAAGCCTACCAAAGCGTCATCGATTCCGGAGTCGATCTCGTCATCCTCACCACCCCTCCGGGCTTCCGTCCCCAGCACTTCCGCGCCGCCGTCGCCGCTGGCAAACACTGCTTCATCGAAAAACCCATGGCAGTAGACATGGCCGGCCTCAAATCCGTCGTCGAATCCGTCAAAATGGCCAAGTCCAAGAACCTCGCCATCCAAAACGGCTTCTGCTGGCGCTACCACCCCGGCACCCGCGAGGCCTACGCCAAGGTCCTCAGCGGTGAGTTCGGAAAAGTCCGCTCCATCTACGGCACCTACCTCGCTAACCCCGTTAAGCCACTTTCTGGTGGACAACCTGATGGCATGCCCGACGTCGAATGGCAGCTCCGCAACTGGTTCAACTTCGAGTGGCTCAGCTCCGGCCCCCTCGTCGAGCAGTGCATCCACACCGTCGATAAAGTCGGTTGGGCCATGGGCGATGTCGCCCCAATCGCCGCCGTCGCAAACGGAGGCCGCGCGCTAAAGACCGATGCCTCAAATATCTACGACCATTACAACGTCGCCTACGAATATCCCAATGGAGTCACCGCTCACGTGGGCCAGCGCCACTTTGTCGGCTGCCACTCGGAAGTGAAAGACCGCGTTGTCTGCGAGAGCGGCACCATAATCGCTCCCGGTCGCTGTTCCGCCATGGACCTCAGCGGCAAGACCACATGGCGCTCACGTGCCGAAAAAGGACAGGAGCAGAACATGTATCAGGTTTGCCACAACGAGCTCTTCGCCGCCCTCCGTAAAGGCGAGATTCCCGACAACGGTGACCACATGGTCAAGTCCACCGCCCTCGGCATCCTCGGACGCGAAGCGGCCCACTCCGGCCAACGTATCACCTGGGACCAGCTTTGGGAGTCCAACAACGACCTCGCCCCCGACGACCTCGCCATGGACGGCGCCTTCCCGGTCACCCCTCCCCCAGTAGCCGGCAAATACAAAATTTAAAAACATGGCCGCGAACTCCGGTCGCGTCGCCCATCCCTCAAAAGCCAAACCGCAAGGTTCGGCTTTTTTCGTCCCGTAGCATAGGTATGCTGCCTGTTTTCCCCAACCGCTCATCCTTCAAATTTCACTGTTCAGACCTCAAATTTCATCCCATCCAAAACCCCTTCAAAGTTGAACGTTGAGCGTTCGACGTTCAGCGTTCAATCTCCAACCGTGCCCTCTCCCGAGCCCTTCTTCCAATCAGCCGACTGGCACCATCGCTTCGATGAACACATCTTGGCCCACGGAAAAAAGCTCTCCTCACCCAAATTCCTCACTGCCCTCAATCTCGAAACCATCCCCGATGGAGCCATTCTGACCGGGCAAGTTGATGACCACGACATCGAGATCAACCTCTGGCCCGAATCCGGCGACCACTGGGAATACGACACCTCCTGCACCTGCGACTTCGGCTCCCACTGCCCTCACGCCGCCGCCGCAATCTTCCGTGCCTCCCGCCCCAACACCCTCGCCCGCTTATTGAGAGACGGCGGAACATCCGCCCCGGAACCAGAAGTCAGACCTCAGCAGTCAGCTGTCAGTCCTCCGATCTCCGATCTCCGACCTCTGACCCCCGTCTTCCGACTCTCCCTTGCCGAAGAACCCGCCACCGGCCGCGCCGTCCAACTCCTCCTCCAGGCCCTCAAGACAGCCAACCGCAACTCCTGGCTCACCGCCCGCCCCACCGTCCACTACGGCGAGCACGAATTCCCCCTCATCAAGTCCTCGGAACCCTCCCCCGTCGCCCGCGACAAAGCGGCCGAGTTCCGCGCCATCGAACTCCTCACCTCTCTCGGCCTCACCACCCTCTCAACCAACCCAACCTACCGCTTCCTCCTCTCCCTCGCCAAAAAGCAATCCTCCGAGAACTCCGCCGAAGGCTGCTGGTTCCCCGAACCCCACCTCACCACCCCCGCCGTCTTCTGGCCCTGGTTTCGTGCCAATGCTGCGCCGAAACTTCGCGACGCCGGTTGGCAAGTCGAGATCGACCCCCAATTTGGCCACGACGTCCACGACCTCTCCGACGACGAAATGCAGGCCTCCCTCGAACTCGCCCCCGGCGGCTGGTTCACCCTCTCCGTCGGCATCGATCTCGCCGGCAAGCGCCTTGACCTCCTCCCCATCCTTACCGGCCTCCTCGATGGCGACACCCTCGACCAACTCCAGAACCTCGCAGAGGACGACACACACCTCATCTATCTTCCCAATGGCGGAGCCCTCAAGGTTCCCGCCGGTCGCCTCCGCGTCATCCTCCATCACCTCGCCGCCCTCACCGACCCGAAGGTCCCCAACCTTCACCCTCTCGATGCCGCCGCCTTAGTCGAGGAAGCCGCCCTACCCATCGATCCCCCACCCGCCCTCATCAAACTCCGCGCCCAACTCGCGACGACCGATTCAACCGACACCTCCTATCGCCAACCCGAAGGACTCCGCGCCGAACTCCGCACCTACCAAAAAGAAGGCGTCGAGTGGCTCAATTTCCTCAAGCTCAACGACCTCAATGGCATCCTCGCCGATGACATGGGCCTCGGAAAAACCCTCCAAACCCTCACCCACATTCTCCAAACCAGCCTCACCGAGCCCGGACCCGTCCTCGTCATCGCCCCCACTTCCGTGGTTCCAAACTGGATCGCCGAAATCAAAAAGTTCACTCCCTCGCTCACCCCCCTCATGCTCCAGGGCCCGAAAAGACGCCGCCTCTTTGCCCACATCCCCCACGCCGACATTATCATCACCAGCTTCGCTCTCCTGCAGCGCGATATCGACGAACTCAAAAAGCACGACTTCCGCCTCGCCATCCTCGACGAAGCCCAGCACATCAAAAACGCCTCCGCCAAAGTTTCCCAAGCCGCCTGTCAACTCAACACCCGACGTCGCCTCTGCCTCTCCGGCACCCCTATCGAGAATAGCCTCAGCGAAGTCTGGTCCCTCTTCCGCTTCCTCATTCCTGGATTCCTCGGCTCCCAGGCCAAATTCAAAACCGTCTACCAGAATCCCATTGAAAAAGAAGACGACGAAGAACGCCGCGACCGACTCCGCAACCGCCTCGGCCCCCTCATCCTACGTCGCACCAAAGACCAAGTCGCCACCGAGCTTCCTCCCAAAACCATCCTCACCCACCCCGTCGAACTCTCCTCCGGCCAACGCGATCTCTACGAAACCGTCCGCGCCACCATGGACAAACAAGTGCGCGAAGCCATCGCCATCCGCGGTCTCGACCAATCGCAGTTCGCCATCCTCGACGCCCTCCTCAAGCTCCGCCAAATTTGCTGCCACCCCAGCCTCCTCAAGCTTCCCGAAGCCCAAAAAGCCCCCAAGAAATCGGCCAAGTTCGAGTATCTCTTCGACCTCCTCGAAACCCTCTTCGCCGAAGGCCGCCGCGTCCTCCTCTTCTCCCAATTTACCACCATGCTCAGCCTCATCGAGGACGAACTAAAAATAAGAAGAGTCTCGTACTTAAAACTCACCGGAAATTCCAAGGACCGGGGCGGCCTCGTCGACGACTTCCAAAATGGCACCCAGTCCATCTTCCTCATTTCCCTCAAAGCCGGAGGCACCGGACTCAACCTCACCGCCGCAGACACCGTCATCCACTACGACCCCTGGTGGAACCCTGCCGCCGAAAACCAAGCGACCGACCGCGCCTACCGCATCGGCCAGGACAAACCCGTCTTCGTCCACAAACTCATCTGCGCCGGCACCGTCGAAGACCGCATCAACCAGCTCCAGCAAAAAAAGGCCCACCTCGCCGACTCCCTCCTCTCCGGAGCCGCCCAAGGCGCTCCCGACGCCCAGTCCCTAAAAAGCCTCCTCGCCCCCCTCTAATACCAAGTAGTGTTTCAAAAAACACGAATGCCGGAGTGATTTCTTGAGAGGGCAAGGCGGGACGAAGGCGTGGTGCGGATGAAATTCCCTTGGGTGCGCCAAAACTGAGGATCAACGCTGCCATCTCGAGAAAGCGCCCGGCTCTTGATTCCAACGCGCATCGCTATTTCCTAACTATTTAAAAACATCATTCGTCTCTTTTGAAATGCGGAGTGGGATATGAGCATCAGGACTAGGGAAGTCTATCTTCGCTCTCTAAAACGCTGCCATCACGATATAGAGCATCTCATGAGAGCTCCAAATCCCGGAAATCCCCCGGTGTCGTCGATTGCGGGTCCAATGGCCGACCCCACCAATGCGAGCGTAATTCTCGCAAGAATCATAAACCCACAGCCAATGAACCCTCAAAAGCTTCTACTTCACCACTGCCGCCGTCTGTTCCGGCGTGACCATCCCCGATGGGAGTTCCATGATCTTGATGTTTCGAAAATGAATCTCCGCTCCCTCGGCCTCAAGGCAGAGGTAACCTTTCCGAACGGAGGAATCACGAATGCTGTTCACGAACTTCCCGTTGATCGAAAGCTTCACCGTGCCATCAACGCAAACGACATCATAAGTATTCCACTCACCCTTTCCCTTGCAGCGCATCTCCACCGAAGAACTCCGATTCCCTCTCGGATGATCGGGCGTCGCGGTGAGCCCATTGGCTCCAAAAAGTTCCCCTGAAACATAGCGGATATCGCGCGGAGTCCCGTCCTTCGTTACATTGATCGTGGGCCACTCCAACTCGAGCATTTGCACCTCCATCCCTTTCGGAAGAGGGCGGTTGGCCGGCGTCGTTCCCTCGCTCCAGACGAAGACGCCCGAATTCCCGCCCGCCTCCATATGCCGCCACTCGATGTGGAGCACAAAATTCTCATACTGCTTTTCCGAGCGCATCACCCCAATCGGCTTACCGGTGCACACGAGAAGGCCTTCCCTGATTTTCCAAGTCTCGGGCGAGGTATTAACATCAACCCAGCCACTAAGGTCTTTGCCATTAAAAAGGGAAGTCCACTGGGGAAGCTGCTGGCCGTGAAGTGGGAGGATAAGGAAGGATAGAAGTACGAGAATTTTCATGGTTTGATGAGTTCGTTTATTTTCATACGTTGAAAAATGATAAAAAGAGCCAAGCGCGTTCTACTATTACGGCTTCTTCTTGAAAGAGCTGACAGAAATTTTCACCGCGATGGGTCGATGATCAGAAGCCACTTCTTCATCAAGGATTCGTTCGACGTAGGTGAAGTGAGGAAGATCCCTAACGATGAAGAAATCGATCTCCACCTTGGGTTTCACCGAAGGCCAGGTATTGGCACGCTTCTTTCGCAAGGTCTGCCATCCCTTCTTTTTTAACAACTCAAGAGACCCACTCCTGGGCTCGGCATTAAAATCCCCAGCGAGGACCACGGGATGATTGATCGTTTCCAACTTTCCCAACAAATCCGTCACCTGCCGGACCCGAATCTCTTCCTTCGTCCAGTCATTGTGAATCCCGATGAGAGAGAGCGGCTTCTCCCAGCCCATCGGCTGCACCACAATTTCCAAGGCACAACGAGGCTCGGCTCCTTTCGGAAGTTCGTGACGGGTCGTCTCTTCGATCGGAAGGCGCGAGAGTACCGCCATGCCATATTCGCCCCCCTGGAAGTCCATGAATTTGCCAAAACGATGCTCCATATTGAGCAGCTTCCCGAGCTTCGCAGCTTGGTCGATCCCACCACTACGAGTGCAAATTCTATCGACCTCCTGAAGGGTGACGAGATCCGGATTCTCTTTCGCAATGACCGCCGCGATGCGTGGCAAATCTAGTTTCCCATCGATCCCTTCCCCATGGTGAATGTTATACGAAAGGATTTTTAGAGACGTCTTTTCCTCGGCCAGAAGGAAGCTGGTCGACAGGAATGCGAGAATCAAGAGGCGATGAATCATGGCGAAAACTGGCACAAAGTGAGTGATCTAACCAATCGATTTCGTAAAGATTGACGAATCCACTCTTTCGGTTCGCTTCCACTGTATTGCCAATTCCTTTCCATTCAGTTACAGCTAAAAAAAATCGTATGAAAAACACCGTCCTTGTCGCTATCGTTGGAATCACCCTTGGCTTTGCCGTCGCATGGTTCGTTAAGCCAGACAGCCCGGGCGCAGCAGCGTCTCCTGATACTTCCCCTCCTTCTAAGGTGAATGCGCCGGGACCTTCTACCGCGCCAAAGGAACCCCGGGTCACCACCCGATCAACAATCGTCAAAAAGCGAGATTCTATCGAGGAAAGCGACTCTCCCGCGGTCACCACTCGTGTCATTGATGGCACCAGTTCCGGCTTCGAAAAAATGATGAAGAAGCGGCAGGAAAAGAAGTTCGCCGCGCGCATTGCCCGCCTTGTGAAAGAGCTCAACCTCACTCCTGAGCAAGAAAAGGAACTCCGCGCCCAGTGGAGCAAGAAAACAGAGGGGCTTGCAGAAATGATGCGGTCGGGTAGGGGAATGGAAAACGCAGGAGATATTGCCAAACTGATGAGTGGATCAGGAATCGAGGAAATCCTCGAACCTCTCCTCACCGACGAACAGAAGGACGAGCTCGCCGCTCTCCAAGGACGGGAATTTGACAACCGCGTCGAGTCACGGGCACTCAAGGGCCTCGCAAAATTGGGCTTCCTCGATCTTAAATCCGACCAAAAAGACGCCGTCATGGACATTCTTTACGACCAAGCTGAAGAACAAGAAAAGTCGGGCTCTGCCGGTGGCGCCATGATGAGCATGATAACCGAAAGCCTCGGGATTGAACTCGATGTCGAAGGCCTTGGGCTTGGAAGTATTAGAATGATCGAAGAGCAGATCAAAGGAGGAAATGAAAATGTCGATCAGAACGACATCATGGCAAGGATGAAAGAAAGCTCACAAAAGCAAATCGATGAGAAAGTTGAGGCGCTCGAACCCGTCCTCGATAAAGACCAGCTCACACGCTATCGTGAGAGCCTTGAGTCGAAAAATGGCGGCATCCTCGGAGGATTTCTCGGCGGCTTCCAAACCGAGCAGCAACTTGACATCGAAATCCCCACCACCGGGGCCGTAGAAGAAGAATAATGAAAGTAATTCTCATTTCCCTCCTCGGAGCAGGTTCACTTTTGGGTCAATGGCCTGTCGAACAAAAGGCCGTGATCGCCGAGATTCTTCCTAAGGTTGAAGAAACCGTATGGCTGCAGATCGGCTGGCGCACCGATCTCTGGGAAGCGCGGCGTGAGGCCGCGAAATCTAAGAAGCCGATCTACCTCTGGGAAATGGACGGGCATCCGCTCGGCTGTGTCTGAAACAACGGAGTCACCGACAGGTTGTTGGTGTTTTCAAAGCCCGAGGTTCAGAAGCTCCTGGGTGAGCAGTTCATTCCGGTCGCCGCAAATGATTGGTACCAACGCCGCCGTCAGGACGCCGAAGGTCACTTCTTCCGCAGCGTCGCTGCCCAAGGACCTCGACGGACCGAAGGCGGCACCCGACAGGGCCACTACGTCTTTACCGCTGGAGGAAAGCTTCTTGGCTACAATAACAACCGTGACCCGAAGAAGCGTCTCGCGATGATGCGGGATGCCCTCAAAAAATGGGAAGCCCTTCCAGACTCCAAAAAGACCGCAACTATTCCTGATCGAGGAAAACAAGATACCAAGTATGCACGTGAGTTCCCCAAGGGAGGAACAGTTGTGAAGGTCCACAGCCGGGCACTCGAAGGAAAAGATGGTCAACTGAAGGCTGCTGTCATCGGCGGAAATACGCCACTCGCTGCCGTTGATTTTCTTTGGCTCAAGAAAGAGGAGGTAGCAGCACTTCACGCCCTCTCTATGTCTGGCGGCTATTTTCCTGACCGACTTGCGGAACGAATCGCACGATTCCATCTCAACGACAGCATCCGTGGCGAGCCCAGACCCTGGAAGCGCTCTGAAGTCCAAAACTGCACCCTCACTTTGACACCTAGTGGAGAAGTCACGGGCACCATTTTGATCAAGTCCCGCGATGAAAAAATGGGTTATGAGGGCGCCCTCTCCGGCACCATTTCTTTCGATAAAAACGGCAATCTTCAGAGCTTTAACTTTCTGGTTCTTGGATTGCACTTTGGTGAGGGGCAATTCACCCGCGGCGCCCGCCCTGGAGATAGTCCCCTCGGCCATGTCTTCTCTCTCACTTCTGCCACCAAACCCGAAGATCAAATCCCACCCCAAGGGATGCACTGGGAGCAAGGTTACTGGGAGGCAGAGAAGCACTGAAAATGCCTTCCATCAGAAAGGCATTGTAAACAACATCGGTATCTCGACCCCAACCCCAGAGGGGCCCGGGTTTCTGACACAAGCATCAGCAAGTAGAACGGTTACCAATCGTTCCACCTCACTTCACCCAAACCTCCGGGTATCATCAAAGCGCCCCTCCTCGATGGAGCCATCGCCAAGACAGCCCACTTCAATCTCAAGCCACGTCGAAATGCCATCTCGGTCCATCTCGCCCATCCCACCGGGCGGGGAAAGGAGATCACCGCTTTCTACGCTGAAACGACCGGAGTGGAGGGCCCGCTTTGGCCCTACTAGATGGCCTACGACCGTTACCAGGGCTACTTCGGTATGCAAGTCAACAGTCCCACCGAACGACGCATCATTTTCAGCGTCTGGGACAGTGGTGGCGAAGCCGTCGTCCGAAATGAAGGACTACTGCCCGTAGCGGAAGTGCCCGATCACCTTGTAATCAAAGAGGCGATCCTCCCATACCGGGCTGCCGCTCATGTTATGAACGATCCACTTTTCGCTTTTTTTGGCACCAGGGCCAGGAACAACGATTCCGATGTGAGGATTACCATCGACCAAGCGCCAGACAACGAGGTCGCCCACCCTGTAGTCAAAAGTATCGGTGGTCACCGCAAGCGTCTGCCCCTTACGTGAGAAGAAGCGCTGAAGGTTCGGAACAAGGCGGTGGTCGATGTTAGAATCGGTCTCCTTGCGACGATAAATCTGTGGATAGCGGCGGAAATTTTCGCTCATGTCCATGTTCACGTCCTGCTGGAGATCGATGCCCACGCCACGGAACGAACGCACGATAACATCGGCACGGTTTCCCTTGTTATCGGGGATGTCCCCATTGGGAAAATCGATAGTGTAGTAAGCGTCCTCGAAGCTCACTTCGGCCTTGGTCCGACCCAGTGCCTGAGCTGCCAGACGAGAGGCGAAATCTCCATCACTTTCGAGGCTCTCAATAGCCTCGTTGAGGTTGCCCGTAGAGGTCAATTTTTGCTGGGCCTGAAGAAAAGGAAGAAGGGGACGAACGAAAAATCCACCTAAGACGAGAGCGAAGGCGATCAAAAGCCACCCACCTAATGGGTTACGTCTTTTCCTTCTTGTGGGGGCTGCTCCCACATATTCTAGTGTGCTATGTCTCATTAGGCAGGAACTATAAATATCCGAATAGAATACAGCAGACCAGAGATTATCTTTCGTAATCCTTGAAATATCGCCTTTTTACCCAAAAAATAACTCTTTTGAACACTATAAATATTACTCGTCAAGAACAGCGATCCAAATTCCCTTCTCTTTGGAACTATGGCGACTCCATAAAATTAGACTGGTATGGAAAAATCTCCTCTCTGGCCCCTCAGTTTTTATGCACTCTCGATGCCACCCACTTTCACTTTCTCGCCGGCGATCGCAATCCTTACACCATCCATCCTGGGGCTCAGCCGGGAAAATTTCAGCCGGAACTTTGGAAATACGATGTCGCCGAGTTCTTTTTGGCCTCGTCCGACAGCTCGTCCTATCTCGAATTCAATCTCGCTCCCAATGGCGCTTGGTGGTCGGCCTTCTTCGAAGAACCCAGGGTCGCCCTCGACCGCCCTCGCCTAGCTGGCGTCGAAACCTTCGGCGAGCCAACCAACGACGGATGGCAGGTCCGGGCTTCGATTCCCCTCTCCGAGATCGGCTTCACTCCGGAGTCCCTCTTGAACGTCACCTTCATTTTGGGAACCCCCAGGCAACGCTTCTTCACCGCTGCTTCCCTCTCCTCTGCTGAACCCGATTTTCACCGACCTTCAGAATTCCTGCCAATCAGCCTTTCCTCCTGAGTCGATGCCCTCCATAATCTTCCCCGATGTCACACGCTGGAGCCACCATCATCGCCTCACCGGAAGTAACCGATGAAGCCTGCTTCAGCGTCCCTGCCGTGCGGGCCCTTCACTATGCCAACCCTGGCACGCCCATCTACGTCACCGCGCCCGAAGATATCGCTCCGCTCTGGGAAACCGTAAGCGAAGTCACTGGCGTCATCCCGCACAACGGGTCAGCTCGCAAGATCGCCAAGGAATTACGAGATTTTTCCGAATCCCTCGCCTGGGCTCCCGGCCCCGCCGCCATCGCCTTTTCCAAAGCAGGCATTCCAAAGCGCATCGGACCTCCCACCGCGAAGCTCGAGAAATTCCTCACCGACCCCATCGTCATCGAGCAAAAAGTCGGGCCCGTCATTCACCGCGTCCGACACTACCTCGCCTTCGTCGAAAAGATGGGCGCGGCGGCCTTCGAAGGCGTTAATTTCCAATCTCCGCCTCGGCCCCCGGCGCCATCGCAAACCCGTATCGCCATTGCTCCTGGCTCCGACTTTGGACCCGCTTCCGAATGGGACCCCGCCCGCTTTTGCGAGCTCACCCAACGCCTCTTGGTCAACGAAATCTACCTCCTCCCCTCGCCCGATCACCCCGGCCCGGCAAAAGCCCTTGGCGAGGCCCTCGGAAACGACGTCACCCTATTCGACGGCAGTCCCAGCGAGACACTCGACCTCCTTGCCACCTGCCATCTCTTAATCGGAAACGATGGTGCCCTTCCCCACCTCGCAGCTCATATGGGCACCCCTAGCCTTGTCCTTTTCGGCCCAAACGAACCCGAGTGGAAGCGCCCTCTGGGCAAGGCCCACGTCATCATTCGAAAAGTCGTCGCCTGCAGCGGATGCTTCCTCGAAAAGTGCCAAACGGACCACCGCTGCATGACCGAAATCTCCGTCGATGAGGTTCTCGAAATAGTCCCCAAGATACTCTCAAGCCCGTCCTTATAGCAGCCTCTTCCTGGTCTTGAAATCCCGGTGGGATGGCATCAAGGAATACCTAGTTCCGCAAGCTCCACCCCGCCACAAAGCGTTACGTAGGTTAGCCTTCCGGGCTGTCTTCCCCGCCCGCATACCCCCTAACCGATCTCATCTTCCTCCAATGATGTTCCGACAAAGATCGATTGAAGCCAAAGTTTCCTCCTCCGAACTGGCAGGGATCCAGCTAAAAAACAAGGACTGTTGTAACCTGCGTATACGGGTCCGCTATGATTCAGATCCCAGAGGTTCTCGGCCCGTCCCTCTGTCACACGCCCTCTGTCACACGCCCTCTGTCACACGCCCTCTGTCACGCGCCCTCTGGCCACGCTCGACGGGGACTCTCACCCGGCGTACGGCAAAGAGCTTTATAGCAGCTTGGGCTTCCCATTCTTGTATCACATTCCATCCGTCCTGAGGGAAAACGACTTCCTCTTTGCCCTAAGCAGCGATCACTTCGGCCACCTTTGAAATGCGCCGCCCAGAGTCGTCATACTGGTATTTGGCAATGAAGCTACCGCTTAATTTAGGACCACTATATCTCCAAAACATACTCCATGAGCACCGTCTGGATCGTGCAGTAGAAGCGCCCCCGGAGGTAGCCTTGCCTCTCTTCCTCTTCGAGCTCGTCGGGCTCGATGTCTTCTTCCTGACCAAAGTGATATTTTGATTCCAACCCGAGACGCGCCTGATTGAGAGCACCATACCAGAGCTCGCCCTCCTCTTTCGGAATAGTGATCTCATCCTTCTCTTTCCCTTCGTTGACCGCCTTGACGACATGATCAAGTTGGCCGGAAAAGTGAGTTTTCAAATCAGGAACCACGATGTCTTCCCACATCGATTCCTCATCCATCAGCCTCCCCAGGCGGGCAGCCAATTCTTCGTGAGCATCGAAGGCAATCGCCTTCAAAACGGCCCAATCCTTGTCGCTCTCCGGCGTCAGTTTTATTCCGCCGTTGATAGTGGGCATCACGGTCATGACGACTTTTCTAGGGTGGCGTGAAGCTGGGAACCGTGCAGTTCCTGAACATACATCTCGGCCTTTTCCCGTCCGCCGGACCAAACCACGGCCTTCCCGTTTTGGTGAACCATCAGCATCAGTTCTTCCGCCTTTTCCCGCGAAAACCCGAAGATACGCATGAGCACGCGGGCGACATATTCCATGATATTAACAGGATCATCGAACACGACAACGTTCCACGGAGTGGCCGTTTTTTCCTTTTTCTTGGTGACGCTTTCGCGCACAGGTGCGTCGACAGCATTCATCAAATTTCCACCCGGGTCGCGGGTGCCTCGATCCATTTCCCATGTTCGCTGATCAGATCCGTCAAGCGATCCACTGCCTCCGCTTCCGGGATGTTGAACTTTACCGCCTGCTTCCCAACGTAGAGGTTAATCTTGCCCGGAGCACCACCGACGTAGCCGAAATCAGCATCCGCCATTTCCCCAGGGCCGTTGACAATACAACCCATCACCGCAATGCGCACGCCCTTGAGGTGGCCAGTCGCTTCCCGGATTTTCTGAGTCGTGTCTTGGAGATTGAAAAGGGTGCGTCCACAACTCGGACATGCAACGTAGTCCGTCTTGAAAATACGAGCTCCAGCTGCCTGAAGGATATTGTAGGTCAGGCGTAGCGACTGCCCGGGCGCTGATTCGCCCTGCAAGATCACCGCATCGCCGATGCCATCGCAGATCAAAGAGCCCAGCGTAATCGCGGCCCGGAGAAGAGTGGGCAGGAAGTCATCATCCCGAGGGTTGAGGGTGTCTTTTAGGAGAATAACATGGCGAGAATCGAGGCGCGCCGCGAGAAGCCGGAAAGCGGCAATCGGCGCGAGGTCGAGTCCATCGGACACCGTCACAAGTTGCGGCTCGGACTCGGCATTGATCGCGTTGATGGCCTCCGCATCCCGGGGATCAATCGCCATGACGCCGGAGTCTTCCAAAACGATCTCGGGTTGGTAGTCACCCATCTGATCCAGCTTGTGCGACACCGCATCCCACTTCTTCCGCGAAATGAAGACACGCATCAGCTCGGTCCCGCCAAGTTGATGCCCGCATCGGGAAACAAGGTCACTTTTACGACGCTCGTATTCGAAAGGATTCCACAAAGGAGCAAACGACTCATTGATCGTTCCCTCTGGAAGATTCTTCGCCTCTTCGACCAAAGCCTGGGCCACGGGAATTTCATAAACCGCATCCTCGGTGAGGCTCACCCGGATGGTGTCGCCGATGCCATCGGCCAGGAGACTGCCGATCCCGATCGCGCTTTTAATACGACCATCTTCGCCATCGCCTGCTTCCGTCACCCCAAGGTGAAGCGGGTAGTTCCAATCAGGACCCTCAGTCGCAAGGCGCGCGACGAGAAGGCGATAAGCCTCGATCATGACCTTTGGGTTCGAAGCCTTCATCGAGAAAACAAAATTATGGTAATCCTGCTCCCGGGCCAAACGGGCAAACTCCAACGCACTTTCCACCATCCCCAGCGGCGTGTCACCGTAACGATTCATGATGCGGTCGCTCAGCGAGCCGTGATTCGTGCCAATGCGCATCGCCCGGCCCAGCTCCTTACAAAGAGCCACTAGCGGAGAAAATTCCTCCCGGATGCGCTCAAGCTCTTCCTCGTATTGCTCGTCCGTGTATTCGCGGACTTCGAATTTCTTTTTATCGACGAAGTTTCCGGGATTCACGCGAATCTTTTCGACCCACTTGGCCGCTTCAAAGGCCGCATCCGGCTTGAAGTGAATGTCCGCAACAAGAGGAACATCGCAGCCCGCAGCCCTTACTCCATCGCGAATGTTTTCCAAATTAGCAGCATATTTTTTCGTCTGCGCCGTGATGCGGACAATCTGACAACCCGCTTCAGCCAGCTGAAGGACCTCCGCGACACAAGCCTCGGTATCTCGCGTGTCCGAGGTGATCATCGACTGCACCACGACTGGATGGTCCGCCCCCATTTTGACATTTCCCACCGTGACCTCACGCGACTTCCGCCGTTGATAGCGAAAGAGATCCTCACAATATTGCAGCTCGACTGACATCCTTGGGAACTATGTAGGGGAAAATCCTCCGCTGGGCAATCGCTGGAATTCGCCCATTGCCTTCGGAGGCTTCTCCTCCTATTCTTATTTTAATGAAAATTGTCGTTATTCTCTTCTTCCTCACCCTTCTCGGCCTGGCTAAGGAGGCGGCTCTCGTGGAGAAGAAAACCGATTTCCTCCGCGTCCGGCAGAACGAAAAGTCTGCCCACTTGCAGACCGCGATCACCACTTACGAAAAAGACGGCACCAAGATTGCCCTCATCGGAGCGATCCACATCGCCGATAAATCCTACTACGAGTCTCTCAATACAAAATTCACTGGCTACGACCGTGTCCTTTACGAAATGATCGGCGGCAAGCGCATGGGCGAAATCCAGAAGAAGGGCGAAAAGCAGACCCTCCTCGGTAAGACCTACGCCATGATCGTGAAGTTCCTCGAACTCACCGATCAAAAAAAGGAAGTGGACTACTCCGCCAAGAACTTTGTCCACGCGGATTTCTCTCTCGCCGAATTCAAGAAGCTCCAGGAAGAACGCGATGAGTCGCTGCTCAGCTTTGCCATGGATGCCAGCAAGTTCGCAGATCAAAAAAAGCAACTTAACATCGCCAAACTCCTCGCGGCCCTGCTCACCGGGAACTCAAATAAGGTCAAACTCCAGCTCATCGGCACCCTGGGCGCGGGAGACGACCAGATCGGCGGGTTAGTCGGCCAGTCTGTCATCATCACCGACCGTAACGCCAAGTGCATCCAAGTCCTTGACGATCAATTACTCGAGGGCCAAACGAATCTCGGTATTTTCTACGGCGCGGCCCATTTTCTCGACATCGAAAAGAAACTCCTGGAACGCGGCTACCGCCAAGCCCAACAAGAATGGCTCAACGCTTGGACGATCAAGAAGGACTCGTAAAGTGGTCCCACCCGCCGCTCAGAGAATCGCTCTCCTCCGTAGTCAGTGATCCGATACGCGTCAGGGGCAACTTAGGAAAGCGATCGCTCCATTCTTTCTCAAGGCGATCCGCACTCCGTGCCGAAATCGTAAAAAGGAGTTCGTAATCTTCGCCATCGGAAAGGGCCTCATCAATTGTGGACCCGGGAGATCGGGGGATCTGATCGCGCTCAATTTGAAATCCACATCCGCTCATCTTCGCCAGTCGCGGAAGATCCTTCGCAAGGCCGTCCGAGAGATCCATCATCGCCCGCAGTCGAAAATTCTCCGTCAGCCACGCGACCTCCTCAAGGCGCGGAGTGAAGCTCAGATGCTTACCCTTGATCGATCCTCCTAAACGACCCGTGACAAACACGGAATCTCCCGCCTTCCCGCCACTCCGCGTCACGAGCCTCCGCTTCGTCACCTTCCCGCGCCCCGCGACCGATATCATCGTGGGCGCGCCCGCTGGAAGCGAGGTCGTCTCGCCCCCCACGATCACCCCGCCATGGAGCTCCAGGCATTGACTCATTCCACGATAAAGTTCTTTCACCCAACGTAATGGAGTCTCCCTCGAAAGCGCGATCGTGATCAGCAACTCGCCAGGCTCTCCCCCCATCGCCGCGAAATCACTAAGCACCCGCGCCACCGCTTTCCAGCCCACTTTCTTGGCAGGGGCATTTGGTAAAAAATGAATTCCCTCAACCACTGCATCTGTTTTCAAAAGGGTCAACGTCCGTCCGTCTCGAATCACCGCACAGTCATCTCCGGGGCCCACGAGGACTTCGTCCGAGACTGCCAGACCACCGCAAAGCTGCGCGATAAGTGGATCCTCTCCTAAATCACCCACCGTTTTCATGCGCCCGCCAATCTACCCAATAGAATGATCGAAATGGTGGTGGCGTTGAATAGCAAATGACAAGCGATCGATGGCCAAATCGATCCCGTCCATTCATAAAGAATGACAAAGCCGATCCCCATCAAAACCAAAATGGGAAAGCTCATCAAATTGAAATGAACCACCCCAAACAAAAGACCTGAAAAAAGCGCAGCAAACCACTTCTCCGAAAAACACTTCACCACGGGATAAATATAGCCTCGAAAAATGACCTCCTCCGCAATCGGCGCAGCAATCACCGCTGAAAATGCCGCCGCCCCAATCAGCCACCAGTCATCCGTTTTCGTCAGAAGCTGCACTGTATCCTGGGCATCACTTCCGAACCTTACTTGAACCCACTCCTGCCAACCGGTGAAATACAAAAAAATGTTCAGCAGGAAAACCACCACCACAAAAACCGGCGCAATCCAAATCACCTTGCGCCATTCCAGCCAGCGGAGACCGAAAAACTCGGCCAAATTCACCCGCCAAAAAAGCAAAAGCGGAACCAAGGACGCTAGGACTAACATACTCAGCGAACTGGAAAGAAAGAGTTCCGGAGTGGCTTCGAGAATTTTTTCTGCAGAGTCCGGGTATCCTTTCCAAACCGCAAAATACAATACACACAGCCCCACCAGAGCCAGCAGATCAAAGGCGCGGATCGCAGATGTGCTCACGCTCCCCCCTAAATTCCACCCGCTTTCCGGCCAAATCTTCCGAATCAACTTATAACCCGGAAGTGCCAGCCCAAAAAAAGCCACCACAATCCCAAGTAGAAGAAAGCCTAAAAAAGCATGCTCACCAACGCTCACGCGCGCACTCTATAAGCGCCAGACATACTTTGCTAGTAATCAAATAATCGGCTCTGCTGAGAGATTCTTAAAAGCACCATCGATAAAAACTACAAAATCCTTGCCCGACAGGTCCTCAAAACAACCGTCCCCGCCAAGGATAAAAAACAGTGCCCTTTAAGGACATCAACAATCACTATCGGGACGGACAATCCTTCCAAACTGGCCACCGTGGTCTCGGATACGTTCTCCTCATTCAACGAAAGCGCGACGGTCGCCGCATCCATCTTAGCTCACCCACCGCCTCTCTCGAGAGCGCGGCAAGGAATATCATCACTCTCGGTGCCGGGGATGTTACCGGCGCTAGCTTCATCAAGGTTCCCGAAAGACCCATTATGAGAGGGGGCCTAAAAAAGGTGAAGGACGTTATCACGAACCGCTAATCTCTCCCTCCGGCTGATTTCTTATAAAATCAGCCACTTGCTTGAAGAATGCCATGATGCTTCCTCGGATCTCATCATCTGGAATCGTCTCCTCAGCTGCTGCGCCCATCAGTTCGATCCAGCGGTCACGCTCCACCACCCCAATTCGAAAGGGCATGTGCCGTCCGCGCAGCCGCGGATGCCCACGTTTCTCGAGATAACTCTGATCCGCGCCAAAGCGAAACAAAAGAAATTCGCGAAGCCGCTCCTCGGAACCCTCCCAATCATCAGAGGGATACATCGGCCCGATGAGATCATCCTTCTTGACTCGCTTATAGAAGCTTGCCGTCAATTTCTCAAAACCCTCTTCTCCTACCACACGGTAGATTTCTGCCTCATTCATCATCGAAAATGATCCAGTACTCTCCCGAAACAAAATTCAAGGATTGCTTCGTTCCCCTTCCATTCGCCACTCTATTCACACACCATTGATTTCGATCCATGAGCGACGCCATTTCTTTCGACGCCCCCGAACCCGATGAACTTTCGGCGCATTTAGACAACTATGACGTTTCTAGCCTCATCGCGGTAGGCGGCATGGGAGCCGTTTATCACGCCAATCAGACCTCACTAGACCGAGATGTCGCGATCAAGCTCCTGCCTGCCGAGTTCGGCGGTGATGCGTTCCGCGCTCAGTTCGCCACCGAAGCCAAGGCAATGGCGAAATTGAACCACCCAAATCTGATCTCGATTTACGATTTTGGTGAAACCGATGGCCTGCCTTACATCGTGATGGAGTTCGTTCCCGGCAAGTCACTCTATTATTCCTGCTACAAAAAGGCGATCGAGCAAAGCGAGGCAATTCGGCTCACCTCCGAGATTTGCGCAGGTCTGGGACACGCCCATGGCCACGGCATCATCCACCGGGATATCAAGCTCGCCAATATTCTTCTCGATTCCCATGCCCATGCCAAGATTGGTGACTTCGGGCTCGCCAGTGGAACCGATGATGACAACGACTCCGGTCTCATCTACGGCACCCCCGACTACGCCGCTCCCGAAATCCTGCAAGACGCAGCGAACGTTGGGATCCCTTCAGACATCTTTGCTGTCGGCGTCATTCTCCACTTACTTCTCACCGGTAAGATGCCTAAAGACGATCCCAGGGTTCCCTCACGGATCGGAGGATGCGATACCCGCTTGGACCGAATTGTCAGAAAGGCAACGCGCGAGGATCCCGCAGAACGCTACCAGACCTGTGAGGAAATGCTAAAAGACCTCCGCGCCATTCCTAACAGAAGCGCACGCAAAATCATCACAGCAGCTCCCCCTGCCACCAAACCCTCACTGCTCAAGCGGACTGCCGCCACTGCCGCGCCCTTGGAAAAAACCAAGGCTTCCGACTCTCCCAACCGTCCCAGACTTCGCAAGCTCGAGCCCAGCGATAGACCGACTTCCGATGCCGCTTTTCAGGAAACTCCTCCCGCAGTCATCGCGCTGGCACCCAGCACCAACTGGCCACTCGTTCGGAACTTGATGATCATCGCCCTCCTCGTCCCTGCCCTCATTTTTGCATGGGGAATATATAAGGAGAGGGAGAAAGATCGGGCTGCCATCGATGAAAAAGAACGCATCGAAAAAGAGAACATCGAACGGGAAAAAAAAGTCGCCCGCGAAAATATTCTTCGCGCCGCTGAGGAGAAGAAAATTGCCACAGTAACAGCCAAGAAAAAGCGCAAGGAGGACGCCATCATGGTGGAAGAAACCATCGCCAAGGAGCCCAAACTCACTCCTCTCGAACAACTTGATAAATACAAAGGCTCCCTCGTCGGAGGAGTTCGCGACGTTTTCCCGGAAGGAACTATTGAGCGCGGAGACATCAGCCTCTTCTTCGTCGAGACTCCCATGTCCTGGTCTGCAGCCTCCGAGTTCGCAGAATCACACGGCGGCCACCTCGCAACCCCCGCTCTCACTTCAGACCTCTCTTGGATCGCGGAAAAACAAGGCGACGTCCGCCGCATCTGGCTAGGCGGAGGAGCCTTGGGCTTCACAGACTGGGGCTGGGTCACCGGTGCCGAGTGGAACCACAAAAAACCTTCCACCAGCCTTGGCACCTGCGCCGCGATGACCAACACCGGCATCATCAGCGCCCGCCCGAACGGCGAGAACCTCCCCTTCTTTATTCAATGGGAAAATGATGGCACCAATGAAGGAGCACTCGACGCCCAGCTGAATCGTTTAAAAGGAACATTGGGCGCACCCAGCCCGGCCTGGCCTCCAGGAACGCTCGCATACGACGGTCGTAATTACCTCCTCGTCCAGCGCGCCCTCCCCTGGGATGAAGCCGATCTCATCGCCACCTCCGCCGGCGGACATCTAGCAGTCCCCAGTAACAGCGTAGAGAAAGATTACCTCAGCGAAACTCTCTCGAACTTCCTCACCCTTAATCAATCCGCCTGGCTCGGCGGACGCCTCGTCGAAGGAAACTGGACCTGGATCACCGGAGAAAAATGGGACAAGCCAAGCTGGCGGGAAAGTTCCCCCGATGGCGGAAAAAATGATTCCGCCCTCCGCTTCACCTCCGCCGGAGAAGACTCGGGCTGGGATGATGCACACCCCGATGAATACCTGCGCGTCAACGCCTTCTTCATCGAATGGAGCAATGACGCCAAGAACGTAGAACCTGAAGCCGCGAAAGATGGCAATGGAGCCCTGATCAAGACCAAAATCATGGCCGCCAAGCTCCTCCGCGGCATGGCCGCCACCCACCTTACTCGTCTCAAAGACAATCAAAAAAACATGATATGGTCCATCGATTCCTGGATGCGCGGTCAAAAGAAACCCGTGATCAGGACCCACAGCCCCAATATCGCAACCTTCAAAAATAACCTCCCAGACGACGGCAGCGTTTCCAATGAAATCAAGGGCAGCGCCCTCCCCGGTCCCGTCATTGAAACCATTCAGGATGCCGTCGCACGTCAGGGCCGCTTCGACAACAAGCTTCAGGCCGACATCCTGAACCTCCGAAACAACTACCTCGCCAAACTCCTCGCCGAACAGAACCGCTTCGAAAAATCCAATCTCAAAGTGGAAATCGCAGCTATCGAAAAAGAGATTCAAGACGTCGGTCAGGGATCCGCTCCCTTCCGCGCCTACCTTGGCGTCAGCGACTAAGTTCCCCTTGGTAAGCTACTTCGCCTCTTTCGTGAAAGCACTGGCCACCAGCTTTTTGAAGTCTCCCTTCGCCTTCGACAGATCCGCCTTGGGGCCTGTCACCTTTAGGAAAACATCGCCACTTGCATGAGGAATGATTGCGCCAAGGAGAAGATAACCTTCCTTGGGCGTCTTACGCTCCATGATTCCACCATCTAGAAAGGTGCCCTCCATCATGACAATAGTGACCTCTTGTTTATCATAAGTGAGCTTCTCTGGGGTGACCTTCACCTCGCCCTCAAACTGCTTTTTCCAGCGGATAAGGTTCGCTTCGACCCCGCCGCCCTGTCCGGTCCCAAAATGGTAAAATTTGACCATCGGCCCCTTCTCTCCATAGGTGGACGCGCCCTTCAGCATGTGGCTCGGCGTGTCCTGCACCACCCACGGCTTCGGCGGAGAAAAAATGAAATTTCCTGCCGTGATCGTTTCACCGGAGAAGAGTCTACTAGCCGCGAGGAGAAAAAAAAGAAGCGCTTTCATGGGAGCAATTATAGCTCGATTTTTATTTCAGGCCAGTGAAGAAGCGCCCCCAACGCGGCTGATACAAATCAGCCTTATCAAAAGGCATCAACACGTGCATCGCTTCCCCCTCGATGCACTCCCAAGAGACCGTCTCGAAGATGCGCGAATCCTTCGGATTATCGCGGTTGTCTCCCATCATGAAATACTCGCCCTCGCTGGGAGCACCACGCAAGTGACGAAGAGATAAGTTCCACACCAGTTCTGCCACTTCTTTTTGAGATAATACCAATTAGTGTTTCAAAAGAGACGAATGTCGAAGTGATTTCTTGAAAGGGCAAGGTGGGACGAAGGCGCGGGGCGGGTGAAATACCCTAGGGTGCACCACAACTGAGGATCAACGCTGCCATTTCGAGAAAGCGCCCGGCTCTTGATTCTAACGCGCATCGCTATTTCCTAACTATTTAAAAACATCATTCCTCTCTTTTGAAATACGGAGTGGTATAAGTCATCTTCGTACCACAGAACAGGAACACCGATTCTTCCAATCTCGCTATAAAATCACGCGCTCTTTCTCATTACTTGAGACCCTCTTTCTCAACAGCTCCGATACCCTTCACCGTCGCATCATCATTGTCGTTCGCTACCACGCAAACGCCTCTACCCATTTCAAGATCCAGCGTGATGCGCGCGCGCCACATCGTGTTGGTTCCATCGTGGCCCAGTCGGACTGCCTTGCCGTCCCTCTCACGAACGAGCCAGCCCAAGCTGTAATTATTGAGGACCACCATGTGAAGCTTCGCAAAAGTCTCCGGCTTTAAAATCCCCTCTCCCTTTAAATGGGCTTGCCCAAACTTAGCCCAGTCTTCCAAGCTAAAATGCATCCCTCCCGCAGGCGCATAAATCGCAGGATTGTCTCCCTCATAGCCGGTCGGAGTGGCGCTCCGCTTTCCCCCTCTGACGACATGACCCCGAGGCGCCTCCCCCTCAGGTGCGCCAAATCCCACACTCTTCATCCCCAAAGGCCCGAAAACTTCCCTCACGATCGCTTTTTCATACGAAGTATCGAGCAGCTTCTCAATCACCGCCCCAGCAATGACATACCCCGTATTTGAATAAAGATACTTGCTCCCGGGCTCGCTGGCAGGCGCGTCCTTAAGCATCACTTTTACCACCTCAAGGCGCTGCTTCTCAATCCGCTTTGCCCCAAGTTTTCGTCCTTCGTTGAAAAGGTCACGATCCACATTCGCAGGCAACCCCGCCGTGTGACTCAAGAGCTGCTCGATTGTGATCGCGCTCGCATCAAGATGAAAATTTTTACTCTCCTTCGGAAAAATCTCACTAAGAGGGCTGTCCCATTTTGCCAATCCCTTTTCCACCAGACGCGCCATCAACGTAGCCGTCATCGCCTTGCCATCCGAACCAATGTGCCAGAGATCTCCCTTTTCAAGAAGAGCCCTCTTTCCCGCCTCACGAACCCCGGAGTGCAGTTCGCTAATGATCTTGTCCTGATCGAAAACAATCACCGCCATCCCCGGGGTCCCGTTCTTTTCCACCTGAGCATCCAAAGTCTCCTGCAAATCACCAAAAAGAGGAGCAACAAAAAGGAGCGCGAGTAAGGAAAAATTCACCCTCAAAATTTGAAACAAACACGACCCCTTAGCAAGAAACCCTATCACTCAACATCAACCCCGCCTCAAATAACTCACCACCATTCCGGTCACAAAACCCCCGATATGCGCGCCATAGGCAGTATTAGAACCGCCAAGACCAGTCACGCCCATAAAATCGAGCATCACCCCAAAAATTGCCAAGCCCGCCAATTGTCTGGGGCTCACTGGATGAGCAATCGGCCAAACCTGCGTTTCACCACGTGGTCGCTGCACCGATAACCCAAGATAAGCCCCCTGAAAGCCCATCACGATCCCACTCGCTCCCAGCATCGGGATAGGCGAATAAGGATCGAGTAACGTATGGCCCACGACCGCCCCGATCCCCGTCAACACAAAGATCGCAAACAACCAACGCCAACCGACAATCTCCAAAACAACCGCCCCAAAGATCCAAAACATCAGCATGTTTCCCATGAGGTGATTACCACCGGCGTGCAGAAAATTCGCCCCCATCACCGAAGCCAATTCTGCCACCACCTCACTGGAAAAGTTCCCCTCCAGCGATTGCTTCCAGGCTTGCGTAATCTCCAGCGGAACCGCCATCCACCCGTCCAACCCCACGATCCAATCGTAAAAAGTTGCGATAATCACCACCACCATCAGTAGAACCACCGGGAGTCGTTTTTTTAGTTCAGCTTGCATCTTTTAAGAGTTCGCTTTGCGCCTTCGTCATCCCCTTTATCACCAATTCGTAAGAGCGCTCGATCAATTCCGAAACCAGTGCCACAAACATCTTTCCCGCCACCTTGTAAACCAGGACATCCGGGCCAAACGGCGTCTCTTCCGTCACGACCACATTCGAAAGAGGGGAAGCTTGCGCATAGTCAGCTAGGAAGCTCATGATTTGATTGTAGAACCTTCGAATTTTCCCGCGCAAGCACCGCAGTGGCCCAAGCTACCCCACCCATAAGAACTAGGAGCCCAAGCATCCACCCGAGATCAAGTATGCTTACTTTATCTCCCAACAGCGGAAGCACCGCAAGAGCCGATGACACCGCACCAATCCCGAGCCCCCATCGAATGAGCGTCGCTACTTCCTTCATCACGATTGCTTTTCGCCCCGCTTCCGAAATACCAAGCACACGCAAGATTTCAAACTCGCTTCGCCGCTCCACCAGATTCCGAGCCGTCACTACGCCCACGCCCACACTGCCCAAGATCATTCCCAGTCCCCCGAGGACGTGGAAGATCGCTATATAAGTATTCTCAACTTCGTGAAACGCCGCCAAGCGATCCTGAGTCGCGATGACTTGGCCTCCGAGATCCGACGTCACCGTTTGTAGCGCCTCCTTAACACCCTCATCTTCCACTAGGAAAAGTGAATAGCCTCCAGCCGACGGAAATTTTTCTAAAAGATCGTCCTCCCGAATGATGATGCTTCCCTGAAAAATAGAATCCTTCACCACCCCCGCAAGCTTCACCGTGAAGGGCTGCCCAAACTCGTCGTCGTAGCTCAGCGTGTCCCCAACCTTCATCTTGAGAACCCACATCATCGTGGTCTCATCGACAAAAGCCGCCACTTCCTCCCCCTCCCCATCGAGCTCACTCCATGCAGCGTCTGTTTTAAAATGTCCCTCCAGGCGCGCTGGATCGACACCCAAAAGGCGAGGCCGATTCGTCGAATTGAGATTAAAACAGTCAACGCTGTCACCAGCACCCACTCTAAAAGGAACCACCTCATCAGCAGGCAAGCCGAACCAAGCCACTTCGCCTTCGGCATCAGCAGGCCGATTCACCGGGTTGGTCGTTTCCACCCACCAAGCAAAGCCTCCTGCCCCACTGCTGGGTTGCTGCCAATCGCCCCCATCGTTTTTCCGAAACGCGGTCACCGAAAGCACCAGAAAAACTCCCGCCGCCAAAATGCCCACCACCGTGACACTCCGGGAAGATCGTCGACTCAAGTTCACCTTGGCCAAAGCATTCCCGCTCAGCTCCGCAAGCGATGTCGTCCGTGCCATCGCGAGACGGAAAATTCCGAGTCCGAGCAAAAGTAATCCAAATCCCCCAAGGAAGAATGCTCCCTGCGGCCCCACCGTGAAGCCGAGTCCGATCGCTCCAAGAATCATCAAAACTCCCAATCCAAAAAAGACCCAAGTCCAGCGACTCCGATGCCCCGCTTCTTCCTCAGCCCCACTCGCAAGCCGCACACTCGCACTGCGCTTCGATTGACGCCAAAGCGTTAACCAGATCGACAAAAGCGACAGCACCAGGAAGGTCAGGAAGCCCGTGAAGAAGGTCCCCACTCCCAAGTGAAACGAAAAGCTACTGCCCGCTCCGCCCCAAATCGAACCGATCACTTTCAAAACCACAAGACAGAACCCCACCGCAAGGATCGCGCCCAAAATGTTTCCAAAGAGAATCACGAAAAAAGCCTCACCCATCCGCCAGTTCCTAACCCTCTTCGCTGGAATCCCAAGCGCCGCGATCAGCCCGCTCTCGCTCGTGCGCTGCTGCACATTGAAGTTAAAGAGCATCACCACCAACGCGATCGAGGCCACGATCAGGAAAAAACTCATGCTGATAAAGAGCATCCCAAAATCCACCGGCGACTTCGCCGCACTCTCCGCCTGCGCTTTAAAGTCCAACACGCGCATCCCGGCAATGTTCGGAGAGAGCACGCTCAAGACCGCCGCTTCGATCTCCTCTTTCTTCCCACCCATCACCCGCAATCCGGTGACCGCGCCCCAGCGATTCTTCCACATCGCCTCGCCCGCAGCGTAACTCACAAAGGCCTTCGGCGTCCCTTTATATTTCTCCCAGTAAGTATCGTCTTTATCGCGAATCCGTTTGAGATCGAGCGGCAACCCCGGCGACCAATCACGCGCGCTGTCCACATCCGCCACTCCAGGAAAATCTGGCATCCACCGTCGATCCACCGCCGCACCGGTCATCGGAATGACCGCGCGCACCGTAAAACTCTTCCGTTTTTCCTCCAACTTGCTCCCCGCCTCCACCGTAAAATAATCAAGCGAAACCTCATCACCCACAACGGCACCCAAGTCCTCCGAAAGCCACTCGTTAATGACAATCTCATCCTCATTCAAACCCTTCGGAAGAAAGTCCGCCGCACCGGCACTCACCGCCGTCACCATCGAGTAAGGCGTCTCTCCCACCTCGGTCGCCAGCGTGTTTACAAGATAAGTCACAACCCGCTCAACCGGCAATTCCGCCGCAATCGCTTCTACAATTTGAGGCCCAATGAAAATCCGCGACGACCGCACCGTCACCCCACCCGGAACCTCCTCCACGCTCATTCCGTAATCGGCCAGCGTCATCTCATCGGCCTCAAAATCCCTCTCTTCATTCAGCAATAAGAGATTCGCCTTCTCCGGAAGATCGAGCGCCTTCTGCAAACGGTCCCGCGGAAGAAAAATCGACGACGGAGCCACCTGCGTTCCCTCCAAACTAAAGCGCCCAAACTGCTCATCACGCACCACCCAGGCCACTTTCCCTCGAATTGCCGTCACCGTCTCTCCCTCACCCGATAACGGTGCATCGCGCGAGAGAAGCCCCGGCTTCTGCAGCCGCACCACCACCTGCGATCCCACTTCCAAATCAAGCGCCTTCGCCAGCCGCTCACTCACCGCCACCGCGTCCTCATCAGTCCCCGACATCCCCTTCGTCAGCTCCGGAGCGAACTCCCAGAAATCCCCTTCCACCCCCATCACCTGCACCTGCCCCTCGGCACGAGCGCCCACATTCACCTGCCCCTTGAGATAAAGAATCGCCGCTCCTCCGGCTCGTTCGGAAAGTGAATCACTAAAAAAGCGTTCTCCGCCCGAAAAAATCGTCGCTACTTTCCCCGTCCGTAGTTCCGCCGCCTCGCGCAGACTTCCTTTCACTGAGTCCCCTGCCATGAGCGCCCCCAAAAGAACCATTGCTCCCACCGCCGCCCCCGCGAGCACCCCAAGATAAGCTGCACGATAATGCCGAACCCCTTTCCAAATGAAACTAGCTGCAGTCACGGCAACACCATAAATAAGGATCGCCAACGCGCGATACCGAAGTTCGCCATTAATCCAACTTCCCAGATCCCCAGCGGGGTTCCAAACCCCGAGACCTCTCATTTTCCGAAATCCGCACCCCGGAGGGCTGCTGGACCAAACGCCCCGCCATGCAATCTTAAACAAATCAATGAGTTAAGAGGCTAATTAAAATAACTAAATACCGTTTTGATCCTCCGCCTGCTCGCTGCTTCACTGGCCCTTCTCCTCTTCTTCGGACAAACCGCTACCGAACCATCAGCCACCGCCATCATCCAGATCCTCCGCACCCAGCGCTCCTCTCGATGATCCTCAAGAAGGACGGATAATCACTCCTCTGGCAATCTTCCCGGGTTGTGAAGTCTTCCGAGAAGACTCACCCCCGCAACAAAAGGTCCAAACCAGATCAAGACGACCGACATCCCAATCATCGCCTGCACCACGGGCATCCCCAATCCCACTGCGATGAGGATCCAAGCAAGCACCACAAGCCAACTTTGCTTCTTCTTAAAGCGCCCTTTCGCTTCATCAAGGATGTCGTAGGACGTCTGCTTCGCAATCTCCGCCGAGAGACCCTCTCCTCTCAGGTAAATGATGATTCCCATGTGGCCCTTATGCGCCCTCAGCAACTCGACCGCATGAGCAATCCACTTCTCTCTCAGTTGACGCCCATCTTTACTCATCTTCTTTTTCAATGGTGGACCACCAACCCCAAACATCCCCACATCAACACTCTCACCAAAATCCCAAAACCAAAATTACCGAACTCCAATCTGCGCTAATTAGCGAAATCTGCGGATCATCTCCCCCAAACGAAGTCCCCCTCCCCCAGCCTTGGCTTATTCACATCTTCCGGTAAACTCTCCCCCGTCATGACCGACACAATACGCGTAGGCGCGGGCTGCCTCAACCAGATTCCCCTCGATTGGGCCGGCAACCGCCGCCGCATTTTGGCAGCCATTTCAAAAGCCCGTGAAGCCGACGTCTCCGTCCTCTGCCTCCCCGAGCTCGCCATCACCGGCTACGGCTGTGAAGATCACTTCCTCTCCCACGAAGTCAGCGAGCGCGCCTGGGCCAGCCTTTTAGAAATAGCACCCGAAACCCAAGGCCTCATCGTCGCCGTCGGCCTCCCCGTCTGGGTCAAAAATGCCGTCTACAACGCCGTCGCGCTTCTCGTCGATGGTCAAATAGCAGGTCTCGTCGCAAAACAAAATCTCGCCGGCGATGGCCTTCACTACGAACCCCGTTGGTTCCGCGCCTGGCCTGCAGGCGTGGTAGTCGGCGAAGAATTCGAAGGCGATCTTATCCCTATCGGAGATCCTATTTTTAATATCGATGGCATCCGCATCGCACTGGAAGTCTGCGAGGACGCCTGGGTCGCAAATCGCCCCGGATCACAATTCTCAGGCAGCGGAATCGACATCATTCTCAATCCCAGCGCAAGCCACTTCGCCTTCGGAAAACAAGAAGTGCGCGAGCATTTCGTGATCGAAGGATCGCGCGCCTTCGGTGTCGCTTACGTCTACGCCAACCTCCTCGGCAACGAATCCGGCCGAGCTATTTTCGATGGCGGCGGACTCATCGCCGACCACGGAAAAATCACCGCCGAAGGACGCCGCTTCTCTTTTGAAGAAGTCACCCTTGCCGTGAAATCAGTCGATATCGAACGCAACCGCCTCCACCAAGCCCGCACCGTCAGCCGAAAGGTCGATGTCGAAGGCCGAGCCGAAATCGACCTCTTCTTCGACTGGCCAAGAGTCGAGCGCCGCGATGGCCACGAGTCGGTCGCCCCCATAAGCAAGGAAGAAGAATTCACCCGCGCCATGGCCCTCGCTTACTTCGACTACATGCGCAAAAGCTGGTCAAATGGCTTCGTCGTCTCCCTCAGCGGAGGCGCCGATTCCGCCGCCGTCTCCAGCTTCGCCAAGATCATGCTCGACCTCGCCACCGCCGAGCTCGGTGTCGAAGCAGTCCGTAAGCGCCTGGCCTATCTCGACCTCCCCGAGGACCCAGCCACCTGGATGAAGCAACTCCTCTTCTGCGCCTACCAAGGCACAAAGAATAGCGGGGACGTCACCCGCCAAGCTGCCCAAGCCGTCGCCGAAATGCTCGACTGCGACTATGCCGAGTGGGAAGTCGACCAACTCGTCGAGGGCTACGAACGCACCATCGAGTCCGTCCTCAAACGCCAGCTCAACTGGGAAAAAGACGACCTCACCCGCCAAAACATTCAAGCCCGCGTCCGCGCCCCCGGCATCTGGATGTTCGCCAACCTCCGCAACGGCCTCCTCCTCTCCACCAGCAACCGCTCGGAAGCAGCCGTCGGCTACGCCACCATGGATGGCGACACCGCCGGCGGTGTCAGCCCCATCGCCGGCATCGATAAGGACTACCTCCGCACCTGGCTCCGCTGGATGGAAACCACCGGCCTCCCGGAAACTGGCCCCTACCCTGCGCTCAGTCTTATCAACGAGCAGCAACCCACCGCCGAACTCCGTCCCAAGGCAGACAAGCAAACCGACGAAGGCGACCTCATGCCTTACGGCGTCCTCGACACCATCGAGCGCGCCGCCATCCGCGACAAAAAAGGCCCGCAAGCCGCCCTCGATTTCGCGATGCTTCATCATCCAGACCACTCCAAAAAAGAGATGAAGCAGTGGGTCATCAAATTCTTCAAACTCTGGTGCCGCAACCAATGGAAACGCGAGCGCTACGCCGTCAGCTTCCACGTCGACGACCTCAACCTCGACCCCAAATCCTGGTGCCGCTTCCCCATCCTCTCCTCCGGCTTCGCCGAGGAACTCGCCGAACTGTAGCTCAAAGGGTGTAGGAGGTAGCCTTCAACGCTCAAATCTCACTGGTCCCTGTTCAACCTTCACTCCCCCTTGACGTCCCCACTTTAATAGACATCGAAAACAGAAAGTTCCCCCAAGCATTTCAGTATAAATCTAAACCAATGATCAAAAAACTGCGATTCCCCCTCATCTGGCTCCTCGGGATCGCCACCCTTCCCGCCGCCGAGCCCACCGATGGCGACAAACTCTTCGCCCTCCACGTCCAGCCCCTCTTCGCTGAAAAATGCATGGCCTGCCACGGTGCCAAAGGCAAAAAAATCAAAGGCGGCTTCGACATGCGCACCC
>Ga0114998_10000357_pt1 | contig 33050 bp, 21 predicted proteins | sample ArcticOcean_MG_C_5_FD_87044 | JGI IMG/M metagenome (GOLD analysis project Ga0114998, IMG submission 87044) | Marine microbial communities from western Arctic Ocean - ArcticOcean_MG_CB4_138 | ecosystem: Environmental > Aquatic > Marine > Oceanic | place: Arctic Ocean: Canada Basin | collected... | reverse complement strand
CCTAATTCTTCAGCCAGGGCTTGCGGGCATTCTTCTCAACTTCCGCATCCAACTCCAACATTCGCTTTTTCAAAACGGCCACCTTTTCAGGCTTCTTCTCAGCGAGATTCGTCTGCTCGCCGAGATCTGAAGTAAGATTAAAAAGAAGCACCTGGGTCTTTGCCTTCGGATTCTTCTTCGGGTTTCGAGGCCCCTTGATGAGGAGCTTGTAATCTCCCTGACGGATTCCCTGAATCGCACCTTGGGAGGTGTAATAGAGGAATTCATCCCGAGGCGAATCGTTGCCTCCTTTGACGAGCGAGGAAATATCAAGACCGTCGATCTTCTGATCGTCTGGAAGGGGAGTCCCGGTCAGTGAGGCAATCGTCGGAAGAAGGTCGATCGTTCCGCAAAGCTGATCGCAAGTCGTTCCCGCCGGAACGCGACCCGGTGCCCACATCACACAAGGAACCCGCTGCCCGCCTTCGAAGGTCGTTCCTTTTCCATCACGCAACGGACCAGCCGACCCGCCGTGATGTTTGAACTGAAGCCAAGGGCCGTTATCCGTCGTGAAGATGAGATAGGTATTCTCCCCCAGCTTTGATTCCCGAAGAAGATCGGCAATGCGACCCACCTGCTGGTCGATGTGCTCAATGACATTGATGTAAGCACGCTTGGGATCGGCATCACGCACCTCATCCGGGACGTAAAGCGGGATGTGCGGCATTGAATGCGGTAAGTAGAGGAAGAAGGGCTTATCCTGATTCGCTTTGATAAATTCGATCGAACGATCGGTATAGCGCCGCGTCACCGTCCGCTGATCCACCGGGAGCTCGACGATTTTTTCATTCTCCATGAGCGGAGTCTTCCACTTTGTCAGAGTGGACTCCGGATCATTCCAAAGCGCATCCATCCCAGCATGTCCACCCTTGGGCTTCCCCTTGTTGTCGGGGTGATTCATGTCATTCGAGTAAGGAATGCCGAAGTAGGTATCGAAGCCATTCTGCTGCGGCAACGTTTCAGGATGATGCCCCAGATGCCACTTTCCGAAGCAAGCCGTCGCATAGCCTTGGGACTTCAGATGATCGGCAATGGTGTGCTCGGTGGGATTCAGGCCTTTTGTCGAAGAAGGAAAGAGAACATGTTGATGCATTCCAATGCGCTTCGGATAACATCCCGTCAAGAGCGCCGCGCGCGAAGGAGTGCACACCGGGGAGGCCACCATGAAGTTGGTAAACTTCCGACCTTCTTTCGCCAGCCGGTCAATATTGGGCGTCTTGATTGTCTTCGAGCCGAAGCACCCTAGGTCCCCGTAGCCCTGATCATCGGTGAAGATGATGATGAAATTGGGCTTATCTTTGGCGAAAGCAGAGAACGAAAGAACGAGGAAGAGGGTAAAATATTGAGTCATCGCGGGATCTAAAAGAACGGTTGAAAAACGGGAAATGTTGCAGGCGGGAGGCTTATTTTTTGCGGGTTCGCCCCGTTTTCCGGCGGGGACCTTTATTCTTTAGCTTCGGTTTCTTATGCTGAAGGGGCTTCGAATTCGTTTTATTCGAGCGATCCACCTGACCAACAAGATCTTTCCCTGTTCGCGGCTGATCGTCGTAGGCAAAACCTTCCGCAGTCCGGCGAGGCAATTTTTCGCCGACCAATTCTTCAAGCTTGCCCAATAAATTCAAATCCTTCGGGCTCACAAAGGTCAAAACCTCTCCCCCTGCCTTCTGCACACAATCAACGCGTCGCAGGTAATCTTCGTCCAATTCATGGAACTCAAAGTGAAGGACGTTCCGAACTCCCGCGATATCGAGAAGACGCACCACCGCTTCGGTTGCTACCAGCACGCGAATCTTGCCCTCTTTCAACTCCCGCAGACTGCGCTCCCGAAGTTCGATCTTCTTATTTCCGTGCAAAGAACCCACCGGAATCCCGGCCTTATTGAGCGAAGAAGTGAGCGCATGAACGGCGTCCCGGCTCCGTGAGAAAACGATCACGGTATGCAAGTCCTCCTCCGTCTCTAGCAGATGATGAAGGAGATCGGCCTTCTGATGTTCGAAGACTTCGTGGATGAATTGATTCTTGATTGGCATTCCGACGGCATCTCTGTAACCCAGAGCTAATCATTTGAAGATAAAATAAGATCTCCACTCATACTCTCGTCCCCATGAAACTCCTCCTTCTCTTTTTAACGACCGCTCTCGCCGCCGCCGACCTCCACTTGGCCACCTTCAACATCCGCTACGCTGGCGGAGATAAAGGCGAGCGCAGCTGGGGCAATCGCCGTGAACTGGTCGCTGCCACCATTCAGAAAATGGACCCGCAGATCATAGGCCTGCAGGAAGCACTTTGGGAACAAATCGCCTTTCTCGAGAAAGCCCTCCCAAACTACAACCGGGTCGGAGTGGGGAGAGCCGATGGCAAAAAGAAAGGGGAATTCTCGCCCATCTTCTACCGCAAAGATCAGTTCGAAGCCGTCAAGCACGGCACCTTCTGGCTCTCCGACACCCCTGAGGTTGCAGGTTCGATGACTTGGGACAATGTCTGCGAACGGGTCTGCACTTGGGCGATCCTCAAGCGAAAGAAAGATGAAAAAATCATCACCGTCTTCAACACCCACTGGGATCACCGGGGCCAGGAATCGCGAATCAAATCCGTCGATCTCATTCTCGAACGCCTTAAACCTTATCTCGAGACCCAAGTCATTCTCATGGGCGACTTCAATGCCACCGAGGCCAACCCCGCACTCAAGAAGCTGACAGCTGCAAAATGGACCAATGCCTTTCTCTCACAACATGAAGAGGGCACCAACCGCGGCACCTTCCACTCATGGAATGGCAAAAGCTCCGCCACCGGCACCATCGACCATATTTTTCTTCTTGGAGACGCCAAGGTTAAAAAAGCATGGATCGAGCGCCATCACAGCGGAACCCAGTGGCCCTCCGATCATTTTCCGGTAGCCGCTATTCTTTCCGAGTAATACCACTCCGCATTTTCTAAAAGAGACGAATGATGTTTCTAAATAGTTAGGAAATAGCGCTGCGCGTTGAAATCAAGAGCCGGTCGCTTTCTCGAAATGGCAGCGTGGATCCTCAGTTGTGGTGCCCGAATATTCTGCGCACCCTCGCGTAGTCTGATTCCGTAAAATCTCTCCTGTTCCTTTCCCAAAGGAAGATCTCCTCAATAATTCGTCCCGCTAGATGGAATGTTCCCGCGGTTTTCTCTACTCTGAAAAATTGAAGTAACCATCGTCGCTTTTTCGCTTCAAAACGGCGCATTCAGATTTGAGCCTAAAATGAATCTCAAGGCTCCTTCTTTTTCACAAGGGCAATTCGCTAGCGCGCCAGCACCCGCAGGCGGGTAAAGAGCCGATCACTCAGCGCCGCTTGGTCAGGCGTTTCATAAATGTAAGTCACGATCCCGTTGCTATCATGAGCCTCCTCATCCAGATCCAGCATCTCCCCGGCAGCCGCCCAATCATCCAGGTTGGATGAAACTTCGATCGTGATGATCGCATCGTCAGCGGCAAGATTTCTTGGGAAAGTTAGCTTGAAACGGCCATCGTTTCCAACACTCGCTCGCAGAACGTCTTTTCCTTCTCCGGCATCCGAGTCACTCGTCCCCAGCGCATACTCCGCAAAGGCCGTCACCCCATCGCCATCGAGGTCCGCGTTGGGATCGCCCACAAAGGCAATCGCGTCGCCCGCTCCCGCACTTCCGGAAGCGCTCACGCTGGGCCGCCAGTTCCCTGCCAATCCTTCATCAGGATCTGATTCCGGGGCCACCAGAACCAGACTGGGACCAGCCCCATCCGAAGATTCAGGCCAAGGAAATTTGTTGTTATAAGTGAAATCACTAATGACGCCAAATTGTCCACTCAACTCAAGCTGTTCCCCATTTCCCGAAAGCCCGGTGTCATTGGCAAACTCTCCCGCGATCAGATTAGCGAGGCCTGCGCCATAGCGAGAAAGGAAGGCCGCTTGATTCCGAACCACCAAGACCCGCTCCCCCGGCCCAAGCACCGTGACCGCCGAACCCGTAAAATCGAAATCCAATCCATCCGTGAATAACACCGCGGTCAGATCGATCTGAGCATTGGAAATATTGAGTAGCTCAATGTATTCAAAAAAGGAATCGTCGTCATACCCCGCCGCGATCTCACCCTGGGTCGGCCCCTCGGGATCATACATGATTTCGGAAATCACAAGATTCGTGCTGTCGGCAATTTCTGCCCCGATGACAAAAGTCGCCAAAGCGGGCGCTCCCCACTCCTGACCGTCATAGGCCCGGGCCATCACGGTGGTCGTCCCGGTGAGCGTGGCCATCGATCCTTGCACCGCCGAAGCAGAAGGACTTCCCCCGGCCGCCCGAGGATCGCTTCCAGCAAGGGTGTAGTAAACATTCCCCTGTCCGGCGCTCATCGAGAGTTGGTAGTTCTCCGCAACCATTCCCCCGTTTTGACTCAAAGTTGGTGGGCCGAAAAATTGTGAATCGATCCACTCAGCCCGCACTTCCAACCAGCCCCGGAGATGGGAAACTTCTTTCGCCCAGCCACTCGTTCCACCCGCTGAGAAGTAAGGACCCGAAGAGACGCCCGGCCGAAGAGACGTCCAACGCGTGAAATTTCGTGCCTGGGCCTCAGTCAGCTCCGTCGACATTCCATCAATGATCGAGTTGATATTACTCAAAGAAAACTCATCCAATCGTAGCGAATACCAGCGATCAATGATCTTTTGAAAAATATCCGGACGCTCCGTAATGAGCTGGGGATTGGCCATGTTTTTGGTATTGTCCTGCGACGTATTGAACCCAAAAAGCAAACCAAACCACTGGTGCTGATTATCAAACCAAGTGGAACTCGTGTCATTCGTATTCGCTTCCCAACGGAGAGGATTGTTATCCCGCCCATCCGTCGATCCCATCGTCCGATCATAATCCCAGATTGGGCCGGCAATCATTTTTCCCTCTTTGTCCTTATGGAAAAACTGACTAAGGCGCCCCCAATCCGGATCCATCACGAGAATATTGAGCCAGAAGTGATCGACGAAGGAATCGACATCAAGATACTCTGAAAAATGCTTCCCGGTCGTCGGATGAATCCCATTGCTGTCCCGAAGCGCAGCCGTGATTTCATTGCTATAATCGCTAATGTAAGACTTCTGCTCTGTGGAGATCTCCCCCGCACCAGGATCCACATTCACCAATCGTTGATTGAACCCACTCACCGTAAAGGTCGATTCGTCTGAGTTCGAGCGATCATGCTTAAGAATATAGCCTCCCGTGATATCGGGATCATTGTTCTCCCAAAGGTTGAGCTTCGAGATATCGACGCGATCATCGCCCTGCTTGATCTTCTCCATGAAGGTGTAGACTCCAAAGTAATCGCCCGCGACAACCTCTCCCCCATTGGCATCATTGAAAAGCTCCACAAAGCGGGTCTTGCTAGCCCATTGACCCACTTCGTTACTCAACTGGTAGATGAAAGGATTCCTCATCAACGACAGATCGAAGGTATAACGCGCATTCAAAATCCAGTCCGCTTCCTTCGCAAAATCGAGTGGTTGAACATCCTTGTCCTCATTGAAATCATCCCAGCTTTCGAAGGACATGCCGTACTTCGGAAAGTTCGCAGAACTAGATCCTCGCTTCTTATAACCACCCCGCGTTGAGAGGGTCGGCTCCGAATTAAACGTCGTCCGACCACTCACCGGGTCCGGCTCGTAAATCAGCATGAAGACATCCCTTCGAAGCGAAGAACTCGAGGAAAACGGCGCGCCCCCTCCAAAGGTCGACAGCAAAACCACAGGAAGATCGGAAGAGAAATTCTCCTCGGACGCGGCCATCTTCATGTAGCCCTCGCTTCTTCCCTGACCCGGTAGAGCCCCCTGACGAAAGGCCCGAGATCGCACAAGAGTCGAGCCATCGATCGTTATGGGCCCTGAGTATTCCGGAGAAATATTAGCAAGATCGTTGGTCGGCAAAGTACCATCCAAGGTATAATAAATCGTCGCCTCAGGCTCATCAACACTCAGTGTTAGCTCAAATGTTTCCATAAAAGCACGACTCGTCACACTCACTTGGACCTCTCCCGGAGGAGCGGCACTTGGGGAACCATTAACCATCCCGGGCGTAGTCACTTCGAAGTAGCCCAACTCCGCAGGAGCATTGGAATCTTGGGTCTCGCCCAGAAGTTCTGGGATAATGATGAAATCCGAACTCCCCGCTGAGCTGTTCATCGCCTGAATCGCGAGCATGTTTTCGCCGGTCACTAGATTTCCAGCAAAGTTGACTGAATGATTTTCGAAGGGATCACCAACCCTTACTTCTTCTCCCGAACTTGCCCTCGAATCAAAAAGAAGCGGATTGCGATCATTCTTGGCTCCGATCTGAACTCCGTTGAGCCAGACCACATAACCGTCATCGACCTTGGCCCGAAAAAACATTGAGGCAATCTGCGCCGGGTCATCGATCTGAAAAGGCATCCTCATAAACACCGAAGCATTCACTCCCTTCATCACGCCCTCCAAGTCTCCATCCGCCGCAATTTCATCTCCCACGGACGTGCTATATCCCCAACCCATCGCGGAATGAGCCGGTGTCCAGGTTTGGTCATCGAAATTGGCCATCTTCCACGAATCTCCGATTTCCTCCGTCGGAATCAAATAGTTCAAGGGGGCTCCCACCGGAACAAAGACCGCCGCAACCCGCGATCCGCCTACTCCCAGTCCATAAGAAATATCAGGATACTGCTGGGGATACTCCGGACTGAATGAGTCCTCAATGGAACTCCCGTCAGGCTCAATCAGGGCGAGATACTCACCATCGATATCGAGCGAAAAGTTCGTGTGCAGCTCGGACCCGGCAACCGCCCGATCTTTTCTCGAAGCGAAGACCAAAATCGCCCCGCCTCCTGGAACCGTCACATCAGGAAAAGTCCATTTCGTCGGATTCAGAGGGGCATCGGTGAGCGAATAGCCATTCAGCGACTCTGCCGTCGTCCCGGTATTTCGGATCTCGATCCAGTCCGCCGGAAAGCCATCTTCATCGGTCACAGAAATCCCGGAATTCTCGGCAAGAAACTCGCCAATAATGAACTCTCCTTGCGAAAAACTAGTGAGGAGAAGACCTAAAAGGACAGCGAGACCGGAGGAAAAAGAGAAGTGCTTCATGATTTTCAAAAAAATTAAGTTAGCCCCCGAAAAACCATCTTGCCATCACTATTTCCTGACCCTAATCCGAGCGAACAGCGAGGTGAAGGAATCAACATATCCCCACTCTAGCGAGAAATTTTAAGTCTCCACGCCAGAAGTGGCCCACTTCGAGCGCTGAAGCCGAACTGCTCGGCGATGAATTTCTCCACCGTTATTAACGGTTGTCACGGTAGACGCCGATGACGGGAAGGCCGCGGCCGTAGGCTTCATCGATTCCAAATTGACTGTCGACGAGGAGGATACGGGCGTCGGGGGGGCCAGAGGGATGTCGCAATTGTCGGGGAAGGTGAAGTCGATGCCTGCGGAAAAAAAGCAACCACAAAGATTGAGGGCGTGGCCGGAGCGGTGGTGGAGTTCGATGAATTCCGAGTCGTCGGGTCCGGTGGGATTATAGTGAATTTCGGAGGGGAAGACTTCCGCTGGTTCGACGGGATCGGATGAGGTGACATTAAAGGAAGCTTGCCTTCGCCCCCTGACAAAGGAGGCTCCGGGATGTTCAAGACGATTTTCCTCATCGCCGCCCTCAGCACAACGGCCTTCGCCCAGAAAAAAGGAGCGATGGCTCCTATCACAGATATCGAGGGCCTTCCGCGCGTCCTCCTCATCGGTGACTCCATCTCCATCGGCTACACCGTCGATGTTCAGAAAGCCCTCCAAGGTAAAGCCAACGTCCACCGGCCCCTCACCAACTGCGGACCCACCACCAAGGGGCTCAAAGAGCTCGACGCCTGGCTCAATACCGGCGGGAAAGATAAAAAATGGACCGTTATTCACTTCAATTGGGGCCTCCACGACCTCAAGTATATCAGCGGGAAAGGCGACAAGCTTAGCGCCGTGGATGCTCCAAACAGCCACCAGCAAGTCGCTCCCGACGACTACCAAAAGAACCTCCGCACCCTCGTCCAGCGTCTCAAGAAAACCAAGGCCCACCTCATCTGGCGTAACACCACTCCCGTCCCAGAGGGAGCGAGAGGCCGCGTCGTCGGCGATTCCAATAAATACAACAAGATCGCCGCCAAGATCATGACGGAGGAAGGCGTGGAAATCCACGACCTCTACGCCTTCGCCAAAAAGCACGCCGCCGAGATTCAGAGAAAGGCCGACGTCCACTACACCCCGGCAGGCTCCAGGAAACTCGCTCACGAAGTGGTCAAGGTCCTCAAAATTGAGGCCAAAAAGTAAGCCTGAAAGGGTTCCGCACATCTCCTCGTAAAAAGAGGCCATGATTAAATTCACGGCCTCCCTTCTTACCGCCCTGCTCCTCCCTTCTCTCGCTTCAGCCGATGACACCGGCTTCGTCCCCCTCTTTAACGGAAAAGATTTCTCCGGCTGGTCCATCAAGAGCGGCAAGGCCACCTACAAGATCGAAGGTGACGTCATCGTTGGAACCACCGTCAAAGGTTCCCCAAACACCTTCCTCGTCACCGACAAGCAATACAGCGACTTCGAACTCCAGTTCGACACCAAGCTCCACAACAACCTCAACTCAGGTTGCCAGATCCGCTCCCTTCTCAAGAACGTCGATAAGGACAAATTCGGAGGTCGCCTTTACGGCCCCCAAGTTGAATCAGAAGCCTCTGGCGAAAAAGGTGCCGAAGCCGGCTACATCTACGGCGAAGCCACGGGTCGTGGATGGCTCACCCCAAAAGACAAGCTCGTCCCGCACAAGAACTTCAAGGACGGCGAGTGGAACCACTTCCGCATCGTTGCCAAAGGCGCCAACATCAAGACTTGGATCAACGGGGAACTCATCTCCGACCTCAGCGACGAAGAGATCTACAAGACCCACCCCAAAGGCCACTTCGGGTTTCAGGTCCACGGCATCGGCAAAAACCAAGGCCCCTTCACCGCCGCCTGGAAAAATATCAAGATTAAGGAGCTGAAGTAATCCACGTAGGATTACCAAAGCGCCAACTCGAGAGAGAGATCTGTGCTAAGAATCCTCCATCTGGATTCTCTTCGTCACAATTTAGCGCGTTGAACCCACGCGCATCCCGATCCTATCATCCGTGATACGTATGTGCTCTCTTACTTTCCAAGCCTCTTCCTCCACTCACCAAGCTCCTCTTCCAGGAGCTTCTTCGGCCAACCGCCATACCACGCATAGCCATTTCTTCGCTCATCGCCGATGTCCGCTAAGTTCAGTTTAGGCACGCCATCCCGATCGACAAAAATCGCCCGGTTACTTTCGAGATCGTAGAAACGCGCCCACAGTTCGGGAGCCGAAGAGTCCTTCTTCACGACCTTATTAAATCCCTCCGGTCCCTTTTCGTCCCTCACCTTCACCACCCGAATTCCCTCGAGTTTGGCGTTCTCAAACCATCGGGCTGCCGCCTCAATAGAATTCACCACTTCAGGCGAAGGGCCATCGAGACTCATCAGTAAACGAACAATCCCAACCGACTCGCACCCACTCAAACTCGCCAGTTCATAGCTCCGGGCAATCTTCGGACGAAAATCATTTTTATCGTGCTGGGCACACCAAACCGTCAACTGATCGCCCACCCGAATTTGACATTTTAAAATACAGGCAATACCGCGCTCAAAAGAATCCGCCGCAGCCTCACGACGCGACTTTTTGATAAAGGCATAATCGGAAGAATTCGCCACTTCTCGGACAAACTGAAGCAACCTGACCATGGCATTGTCATTAAAAGTAATGTGCCGGTGGTAGCCCTTTCCTGGAGGATTATATTGCGGCCAGCCCCCGTTGGCATACTGCCCCCCGAGAACATATCCCAAGCCCTCGGAAAAGGCCTCACGATAATCTTCCTCATCGGTCGCTCGGACCATTCGCGCTAGAAATCGCAACTCGTCAGTCGTTGCGCCGTTGTCGTAGGTCGCCTTCAGCTGACTCTGCTTTCCCTCGTATTTTTTACCCGTGGTATCGACATTCTTGGGCCAGCCACCCGACTCGCTTTGAAAAGAAAGAATCGTCGTCGTGACCTCTTTCGCTTCCTCTCCCGAATACCACTCATCCTTCTTCTTGAGATAGTCGCGCGCTTTTCCCTGAGCCAGCCCAGAACAGAAGCTAACAACAAGAAGGAGAGACAAGGGCGTCTTAAAAAAACAACTGAAGCGGGTCACACCCAAGCTTCTATTCAATTCCGCTCACCTTGAGGCGCACAAAATCCTGAGGATCATCTTTTCACACTCCAGGATCGCATCCTAAACCGAGTCCAGCTTTCATGACATTTATGAAAGCAGTCCTCTTCTTCATTCTTTTTACCATCATCGCTCCGGCGGCGGATCGCCCCAACATTCTCTGGCTCTCGGCCGAGGACATCGGGGCCCACTTTGGCTGCTACGGCGACCCCCACGCGATCACTCCCAATCTCGATCAGCTTGCCAAAGAAGGAGTGCGTTACACCCACGCCTTCACGGCCGCCGGCGTGTGCGCGCCCTGCCGCTCCGGAATCATCACGGGAATGTATCAAACATCGATCGGCACCATGCACATGCGCTGCAACGCGGAGATGCCCGACACCATCAAGCCCTTCCCCATTTATCTCCGGAAGGCGGGCTACTACGGCACAAACAATTCGAAGAAAGATTACCAATTCAAAGACCCGAAAGAGACCTGGGATGTCAGTGGAGGAAAAGGCCACTGGAAGAACCGAAAGGACGCGAACCAGCCCTTCTTCTCCGTCTTCAACTTCACCGGCTGCCACGAAAGCGGAATCGCCTCGAAGAGCAAATACGAGAGCGTCACGAAAGGTCTCTCCCCCAGCGAGCGACAAGACCCCGATCAACTCGACACCCTTCCCCCTTACTATCCCGCCACCGCGATCGTGAAGGAGGACTGGAAGCGAAACTACGAGCTCATCACCGCGATGGATGCCTGGGTTGGCGAGCACATCGCCCAGCTCAAAGAGGACGGGCTCTACGAGGACACCATCATCGTTTACTGGTCCGACCACGGCGTGGGCCTACCCCGGGCCAAGCGCTGGCTCTACGACTCAGGAACTCGCGTCCCCCTCATTGTACGCATTCCCGAAAAGTGGCGTGTCGAGGGCCAAGGGAAACCCAACACCGTCGACGATCAACTGATCAGCTCGCTCGATTTTGGCATCACCGCCTTAAACCTCGCCGGTCTTCCCGCGCCACCGATCACGCAAGGCCGCGCCTTCCTCGGCAAGAACCTCACTCCACCGCGCAACTACGTTTTTGGAGCCCGCGATCGGATGGACGAGCGCTACGACATCATCCGCAGCGTGCGCGACAAAAAATACCGCTACATCCGCAACTACGAACCCCTCAAGCCTTACTACCAATTCATGAACACGCCGGAAAGCGGAGCGACGATGAAGGAGCTACGCCGTATCGCAAAAGAAGGTAACATGCCGCCCGCGATGAAGCTTTTCATGGCCGACCACAAGCCGGTCGAAGAATTCTACGACCTCGAAGCCGACCCTCATGAGGTCAACAATCTCGCCAAGGACCCCGCTCACAATGAACGCCTTGATCGTTTTCGCAAAGTCCACGGCCAGTGGATTCGTGACACCCGCGATCTCGGTCTCATCCCTGAACCGGAAATCGAGCTCCGCGAAAAAGCCGCCGGTTCCCGCTTTGGAATTCTGGCCAAAGGCCATGACCCCACCCTTCCTGCCCGCCTTGGCACCATCGCCGCGCAAGCATCCGATGGCATCCGCGCCCTCCCGGACCTCCTTGAAGGACTCAAGGACAAGGACGCCGCCGTGCGCTACTGGGCCGCCACCGGCGTGGGAAACATCGGAGTGCCCGCAAAAGAAAAGTCCGCGACCGCCATTCAGGACACTCTCAAAAATGATTCCTCCACTGTGGTCCGTATCGCCGCCGCCCGCGCCCTCCTCAGGATGTCCACCAATGAAGCCGACGCTCTCACCGGACTCTCCAAGGCCCTCGAAAGCCCCGAGCAATGGTCGCGCCTCCACGCCGCCATTGCCCTTGATGAAGCCGACGAACAGGCCCGCTCCGCCATTCCCGCGTTGAAAAAGGCCCTCAAGAAACAGCCCAACAAATACATCGTCCGCGTCGCCAACAAAGCGCTCAATGATCTCCTGGGCACGGCAAACAAGGTTAAGTGATCCCTCTTACCCCAGAGAATATTTTCTTTGCGCAAATTCCACCCCAAGACACTTTTCCCTTTCCATGAAGTTTCTTCTCCCCCTCTTTCTCGCCAGCAACTTGCTCCAGGCTGCGGAAAAGCCGAACATCCTCCCTTTTTTAGGAACTCGGAGGTTTATACTGAGGTGAAGGAGCGCTACCGCGCCTACGAGGATCTCTACGGCTCGGTCCGCGAAGCCGATTGGAAGCTCCTCACTTATCGCAGCGGAACCTTAAAGCTCTACGACATCGCAAAAGACATCGGAGAGAAAAACGACGTCGCAAAAGACCACCTCGAGAAGGTCGCCGAACTAAAGAAAAAGTTCATCGCCTGGGAAAAGGAGATGGCCCTCGAAAAATATTCCAGAGTGCAGTAGCTCCCTTCTTTTTTGAGATATTCTCCCCTGGAAAGCCGTAGTGATGAGCCATGACCGCTTGGATCTCTTTCTTCCTCTCCCTCGTTTCGGCGACTGCGCTCGCAGCCCCCGACCGCGAATCCTTTTCGGAAGAGGATCGCCCCATCGAAGGAGTCCCCGTCGAGGCCTTCGATCTCACCAATCCCAATCTTCAAATCGAGGTCTGGGCCCAGTCTCCGCTCATCTACTCGCCCGTCGCGATGGATACCGATGCCCAAGGCCGCCTTTGGCTCACCGAAGGGCTCGACTACAGCGTTGGTCGACGCGTCGATACCGGCCAATCAATCATCGTTCTCGAGGACACCAACAACGATGGCAAAGCGGATTCCTCCCACGTCTTCGTCTCTGAAAAAGGCCTCCGCCATGCCCCCCTCGGCATCGCCGTTTTCGATAACAAGATCGTCCTTTCCGCCACGCCCTCGATCATCATTTACACCGACGTCGATCGAAACGCCGTCTTCGATCCCGCGATCGACAAGCGCGAGGTCTTCCTCACCGGCTTCCAGGGCGGCGGTCACGACCACACCCTCCACGCCGTCGTGGGTGCCCCATCCGGCCAATGGCACTTCTCCTTCGGAAATTCCGGAGCCGACGTCAAAACAGAGGACGGCCGCCACTTCATCTCCGGTTGCTATTACGGCCACCCGCAGGGCATTGGAAAAAAGAGCTCCGATGGCCACGTCTACCCTGGCGGGCTCACCATGCGGGTCAATCCCGATGGCACCGGACTCACGCCCACCGCGAGCAACATGCGCAATCCTCACGACATGGCGGTGACCGCTTTTGGGGATATTTTCCAAAGCGACAATGACGACCCGGCCCACTGCCGCTCCTCCTGGATCATGGAACATGGCAACTTCGGCTACTCCGACCTCCGCGATGGCTCACGCTCTTGGGAGGAAGTGGCCAAGTCCTGGGAAGAACCCTCCGGCTGGTCGCAAGACCTTCGCTTCTCCCGTTCTCACTGGCGCGAAAACTACCCCGGCGCCACTCCTCCAGGGTCCGTGTATGGTGCTGGATCACCCACCGGAAATGTCTTCATCGAGGACGACATCCTCGGTCTCAAAGGCACCTACCTGGTCGCTTGCATGGTCCGCAAACAAATCATGGCCTGCCTTCCCAAACTCACTGATGGCCGTATTGAGATGGGCAAACATCAGGATTTCATTCAGCTCAAGGAGGGAGAAAAAGGACAATTCTTCCTCCCCACCGATCTTCTCATTGGCACCGATGGCTCTCTCTTCCTGAGTGACTTCTACAACGACACTTCCCGCCGCACCAACCAGGTGAGCGGTACGATCTACCGCATCACTCGAAAAGATGCCGCGCCCCTCAAGCGGGCCTCCATCGACTTCTCCAACACCGCGGGCCTCCTCGCCGCTCTTGATAACCCAGCGATCAACGTCCGCTCCCATGCCGCTCACCTCCTCGTCAAGGGTGGTGATTTTTCATCCCTCTTTGCATCGTTAATGAAAACAGGCTCGCCCGAGTCCATCGCGCGACGTCTCTGGATTCTGGCTCAATTAAAAGCCGACGAACGCGGTTCCGTTGTTCCCTACCTCACCAATGACAACCCAAACCTTCAAATCACAGCCTACCGTGCGTTGACGTATGCCGACCCCGGTAATCTGATCGCTTACGCAACGAGTTCCATCACCGAGGCGCAATCCAACCTTTCACTGGCACGGGAGATCGCGGTCTCATTAAGGGGCCAATCCTTCGAGAGCATCAAACATCTTCTACCAAGTCTTATCGAACTCTACCATGGTCGCAACCGCACCTACCTCGAAGCCCTTGGCATCGCCTTCACTGGAATGGAAAAGGAAGTCTACCTCAAGCTCATCCGCCCCATCTTTGGCGATCCAACCTCGTGGAGCAAAACCGCCCGCAATCTCGCGTGGCGACTCCACACGCCCGAAGCCATCGCCGATCTCGACAAAACGATCCGCGCCCAAAAACCACCCGTCGATGAATTCCGCCACCTTGCCATGGCCTTCGCCTCTTTCCGAAATGACGCCGAGCGCAACGACCGAATCAAGCGCCTCAGCGATCTCGCCAAACTCCCCGCCTTCGCGGCCGAGGAATATCAAATCACAGTGCAAGAAATCATCGCAAAGGATCTCAACGACCTCGAAGCCCTCGCCTTGAAGAGCGACTACAAAGTCCCCGAATCCTTCGGCGTCATCAGCAAGGTCTCGGACTCGGTCACTGTCGCGAAGCTCAAGGGCGACGCCACCCGCGGCAAAGCCCTCGCGGCACGCTGTTCCGTCTGCCACAAGATCAATGGGAACGGCATCAACTTTGGACCAGACCTCAGCCACTGGGGCCAGGAACGCACCATCGAAAAGATCGCCCATGAAATCATCAACCCCGATGAGCACCTCGCGCATGGCTACGAGAAATCCGTCCGCCTCATGGGCAACGGCCACACCGCCGAAGGCCTCCTCTCCAACTTCTCGTGGCACGCCGGCAGCCTCAAAATTAAAGTGATGGGCGGCACTACCTTGAAGGTTCCCTTCCGCCGAACCGGCACCAAGGTGGAAAACCTCAAAGAATCATGGATGCCCGGCGCCGCCGAGATGGGCTTCAGCGATCAAGACGTCCGTGACATCGCCGAATATCTCCACACCCTCGAACGCCCCGTCATTGAAAAGAAGGCCGACGGCGCGCCCGGAGACACCCAGGCCAGCGGATGGCAGGTTCTTGAAGGAGAAGATTTTCTCAACGTGAACTGCCATGACGACACCTGGACCTGGAAGGGCGGCCACGCCTTCTGCAATGGAAAGCCCACCGGAGTAATCCGCTACCACGAGCCGCTCAAGAATTTCGAATTCACCTGCGAATGGATGCACAAAAAGAAAGGCGGGAACTCCGGCGTCTTCGTCTGGGCCACCCCCGATTCCATCAATCGCCTCGCCGCCGGACAGGGCCGGCTCCCACAGGGAATCGAAGTCCAAGTCCTCGATCTCGGCTACGCCGAATTCTACAAAAAACAGTATAACAAACCCGCTGATTGGTTCACTTCCCACGGCGACGTCTTCCCCGTCGGTCCGATCAAGATGACCCCGTTCCCACCTGTCGCCCCGAATGGCCGCCGCAGTTTCCCCTCGAAAGAAACGACCAAGGGAATCAACGAGTGGAACCACTACTTCATCCGGGCGATCGATGGCGAAGTCCGCCTTTGGGTAAATGGCGAAGAAGTCTCTGGCGGCAATAACATCTCACCCGCCTCCGGCTTCCTCTGCCTCGAGTCCGAAGGAGCCCCGATCGAGTTCAAAAACATCCGCCTCCGCAAGATCACCCCTCCTGCTGAAATCCCCTCGGTCAAAATGGAGAAGCTTAAAAAAGTAGATCTCACCGGCCACACCCTCCTCGGCACCTGGCACTACGGCAGCCACAGCCGCGAGATCACCACCGATGGATTCTGCATCCTCCGCCAGGGAAAAGAAGTCATCTGGAAACGCACCGCCACCGCCCAAACAAAAAACTCGCTCACCTTCGAAGGCGACCTTTCCCACACTCTCAAAGGCGACATCCTCCACATCGAAGGCCGCTACCAAGCAACGCGGAAGTAGGAGCGCGAAGGCAAAAGCCCCCGGGCCCAACGGAGCTAGAGATTAACCGTGATTCATGCCAGCGGAATTGTTTTAGAGGATGATTTCCCGCAACTCCAACACTCTGAAAAATTCGAAGGACTCTCCTCTCCACATTGACATGTCCACATTGAAGAGTCTGCCAGAAGCTCGTTAAGTTCCGGAATATCGAGATTTTTCATTAGATCATCGAATTGCTCCCGAGAGGCCTCACCAGCCAATAAGATTTGATATGCCTTGGCCAATCCTCTCCAGATCTCGGATTTCCCATTGTCGACATACTTCTTAAATTGGCACTGGCTACATGTGAGAATATGCTCGACCCCGAATTTCATTCCGAACCTTTGATACGCTTTACGAACCATTCTAAACTCAGCCACTGCAGAACAATGTGGACACTTCGCAGAGAACACTGCGAACTCGGCAGCTGAATTAGGATGGTCGTTCATTTTCTTGAGCTCGGCAGATGATGTCCTCAACCGGGAGCTCTTCCCAATAAATTCTGCGGTCCCTCAAATTTGCCCCCTGAGCATCCACTTCAGTGTAATCGATAGATCAAATCAGCTTCATCGAGAATCTCCGAGAGGTCTTGTGATTTGGAATCCGTGATGATCGAAACAAATTTCTTCACGTCGCAATTGAAATCAGGATCGCTTAGTTCATCCACATAACCTGGTGCCCACAGCATCACCCATAGGTATTCGTAGCGCCAAACAAACTGAACTCGACGATGCTAGTCAGGGGCCTCGTTCGCAATGAAAAATGGTGTGGTCCCGAACTTCTCTACCAGGGATTCAACAGTTTCATGTTCCAGTCCTTCCCCCTTCACGGAAACGATGGCTAGGGCAATAATCCATACCAGTCGGAGCTCAGCTCAGGTTACTTCTTGATCAGCATGTCCAATTTCGCGTTCAGTTTTTTCACCACCTTGGGTCTCTTCGCGGCCACGTTCACGGTCTCAGCGGGGTCCTTTTTGTGATCGTAGAGTTCGGTGAAAATCGCGGGCTTGGAGAGGTTGCGGTAGTCGCGCCACTCGATAAGTCGGTAGCGCTCGGTGCGGAGCGAGTAGCCCATAAGGTGGTTTTCGAAGAGATCACGGTCCCATTTTTCACCCATCTGCTTAATGATTCCGGCTTCCACTTCTTTGATAAGCGGGCCGAAGAAGGTTTCGCGCATCGCGGGGGCGAGCGGGTTGGCGGCCCATTCGCGGAGGGCGGGGTTAGGATACTGGCTGAGGGCGAAATCTTTTACTTGGCCCTTGGGGTTTTCTAAAAGAGGTGTGAGGGAGGTGCCTTCGAGATGCTTGGGAATGGGAAGTCCGGCGAGGTCGCAGAGGGTGGGATACATATCGACGAGTTCGACGAGGGCCTCGGTCTTCTTCCCGGCGGCATTCTTCATATCCGGGGTGTGCAGAATCATCGGGACGCGGGTCGCGATTTCATAGTTCGTCGCTTTTCCCCAGACGCCCATGTCACCGAGGTGCCAACCGTGATCGCCCCAAAGGATGACAATGGTGTTGTCGCGCTGACCCGATTTATCGAGCGCATCCAGAACGAGGCCAACCTGGGCATCAACATAAGAAGCGCATGCGAGATAGGCATGCATAAGGGTGTTCGAAAGCTCGGGCCCCATATCGCCGGTTTTGGGAATGCCGTGGCGGACCCGCAGCTCAAAGCTCGCGTGGAGACCAGTGGCCGCGCCGCCCTTGGGTGGATTCTGATGCTTGGCGGCGGGAATTTCTTTAGGATCGTAGAGGTCCCAGTATTTCTTGGGTGCGATAAAATGGAGGTGCGGCTTGGAGAAACCGAGACCAATAAAGAGGGGCTTCTCCGGCTTGGTCTCGAGATGCTGGTTGAGAGTGGCAACCGCGAGAAGGGCTGAGTGTCCATCGATAAAGGAGTGATCCGGGACGTCTGCGGCTTCGTAAGCTGGGCCATTTGAGGTCAGTCCCCCAACTTTATCTTTTCCGTATTTGTCGATGACCGCCTGGCGGTTATCACGACGGATCTTTTGGTTTGCAGGCAAGCCGTATCCGCCGGGGATGGGCCGGGTTTTAACAAGATTGCTTGCTGGCTTGCGTGACCATGATTTTTCGAGATCGTTGAATTTCCCGTGGTAAATTTTCCCCATATTTACCGTCTCGTAACCATGCTTGCGGAAGTGCTGTGGCAGAGTGACGATGTCGGGATTGGCGTCACGGAAGTAGGTATAGTTTTCGATGACGCCATTGGTGTCCGGCCGAGTACCGGTCATGATCGAGGCACGCGAGGGCGAGCAAATCGCTTGCTGGCAGTAGGCTCGATTAAAAAGGAGCCCTTGCGTGGCAAGTTTGTCGATGTTCGGGGTAATCGCAATGGGCGAGCCATAGCACCCGAACTCGGGACGCATGTCATCGATTGCAATGAAGAGAATGTTGGGCCTTTTTGAACTCTGATCAGCGAACAGTGAGCACGAACATTGAACGAGGAGAAGGGAAAGGAAGAGACGGATCATGGGAGAGGTTTGTTTGGATTCGCGAAGTTCGAGATGATCGGGGTCCCCTGCTGCTTCGATGTAGCGAAAGCAGTTAACGTTGAAGAGGGCGGAAAAGCGAGGATTGTCCCACTTCCGGCGGGCTTCTTTGTATCAACACTCCTTTTTTGGCAAAAATCTAACGATGGATGCCTAATTTGGGCAGCACGCCCGGAATAGGGCAATTGTGGCCCAGAAGGTCGAAGTGAATTTTTACACTGAAAAGTGCTTAGGATTGTCGTTAGATTATCGCCCATTCGGAAGTGATGGGCCGAAGAGCTGTGATCTGCTCTTCCGAGGCAACTTTTCCAATATTATGATCGAGTGTATCCGCACCTACCGCCTGCAGCACAAGTTAGATGAGCCGTTTGGATTTTCGCAGTGGCACTATGATGTGCGGAACGCCTTGTTGGTAGAAGTGGTTGATTGCTCGGAAGCGAGTGGTTGGGGCGAGCCCTACTGGCCGAGTGAGGTTACGCAGTGCGGGATTAACTCCTTTTATGCGCCGCTACTGATGGGCTGGAACCCTTTGAAAAATGAAGCGGCGGTTTATCTGGATCAGGGATTTAAGGCGTGGTCGCTGATTGATTCTGCGCAAGCGGATGGGCCGAAGCTCGCTCATGGCGGTAACGCGGTGGATGGAAAAGGATTCTTCATGGAGCCCACGATCATGCGCGATGTCACCTCCGGGATGGCTTTGGCAAAGGATGAAATTACTCTGGCAAACGACACGATTTACGGCCTCGCGGCTTACGTCTTCACTTCGAATCTTAAGAACGGACTTCGGGCAGCGCGTGATATTCAGGCGGGCAGCGTGTGCATCAACGAGCCGCATTACTCGGTGCAGTTGCCGCACGGCGGACTAAAGCAGAGTGGCGTGGGCAAGGACTGCTCGCGTTATAGCCTCGAAGAATATCTCACGCTGAAGCGCGTGACGATCGCAGTTGACTAACTTTTTTACGATGAGTGCATTTCCAGAAGAACTTCTAAGTCACCTTGAAAAACGCGGCGTGGTCGCGGGATTTTCGGTAGAGAAAATCAAGCACGCCGTGCCTTTGGCGAAAGCGTTATTGGCGGGTGGGATCGATGTTATTGAACTGACCTTGCGGACGCCGATTGGCTTGGACGCGGTGAAGTTGATTGCCAACGAAGTGCCTGAGATGGTGGTTGGGGTCGGGACGATTTTGACTCCTGAGACTGCGGTAGCGGTGAAGAAAGCAGGCGCTCATTTCGGAGTGGCTCCGGGGATGAATCCCAGGGTCGTGAAGGCCGCCCGGGAGGCTGGTCTTCCTTTTGCACCTGGGATTTGCACGCCGTCCGATTTGGAAGCGGCGATCGAGCTCGGTTGTCGCTTTGTGAAATTTTTCCCGGCTGAGGCTGCGGGTGGGGTGACCTACTTGAAGAGCATGGCTGCTCCCTACAATCACCTCGGGATTCGCTACTTCCCGCTGGGTGGGGTGAACTCGGAGAATATGTTGGATTACCTCGCTGAGGACAATGTTCCGACTGTCGGCGGCACTTGGATCGTCGCGAAGAATTTGGTTCAAAATGAGGACTGGGCCGGGATCACCGCGGCCGCGCAAAAAGTCGTTAACACCTTAAAAACATCATGAGTAATATCGTCGTTTCTTTTGGAGAAATCATGGGCCGGATGGCCGCACAGGATAATTTACGTTTGCGTCAGTCGCATTTGTTCGACGTCACCTATGCGGGTGCGGAGGCCAGTGTCGCAGCATCGATCTGCAACTTTGGCGGGAAGGCTCGTTATATCACGGCGTTGCCGAAACATGCGCTCGCGGAAGCGACGATGGACGCGGTTCGCAGGGTGGGGATCGATACGAACTTCGTGCTGCGCACTGACACCGGACGACTGGGACTCTACTTCCTCGAGACGGGTGCGAATCAGCGAACGAGCAACGTTATTTACGATCGTGCGGATTCAGCGATCGCGATTACGCCAGCCGATCAATACGATTGGGATGGAATTTTTGAGGGAGCTTCATGGCTTCACCTTTCCGGGATTACTCCGGCACTTTCGAAGAATGCCGCGGATGCCACTTTGGTCGCTGCGCAAAAGGCGAAGGCTGCGAGTGCAACCGTTTCGATTGATCTGAATTTCCGAGGGAAGCTTTGGAAGTGGCATGAATCGAAATCGGGACGCGAATTGGCTCAGGAAGTGATGCGCGGGATTTTACCTTTCGTGGATGTTGTCATCGCGAACGAGGAAGATTGCCACGACGTGCTCGGCATTCGTGCGGGTGAGACTGACGTTCATTCCGGTGAACTCGATGTTTCGCGCTATCCCGATGTCGCCCGTCAGGTGGTGGCGCAATTTCCGAATCTCAGCAAGGTGGCGATCACCCTGCGTGAAAGCATTTCTGCAACTCATAACAACTGGGGCGCGATGCTTTATGATGCGGGTTCAAAGTCGGCCTCGTTTTCACCGCTTGATGCGGAGGGGAACTATCGTCCGAATGAGATTCGCAATATTGTGGATCGCGTCGGCGGCGGAGATTCCTTTGCGGGCGGGCTTATTTTTTCGCTGACCACTCCGGACCTCAGTGAGCCGCAGACTGCCGTGAACTTCGCGGTGGCGGCTTCGACGCTGAAGCACTCGATTAAGGGTGACTTTAACTTTTCAACTCGTGGCGAAGTGGAATCCCTCATGGGCGGTTCGACTTCGGGTCGGGTTGTCCGATAATTTTCTTATTTTTAAATGAAACGATTTTTTTACATCGTTTGGGGTGACCACGGTTGGCACCTTGGTGAGATGGGCGTCTGGGGAAAGGCGACAAATTACGAGATCGCGACGCGGTTGCCCATGATGAATTGGACGCCGAACATGCCGCAGGGCAGTAGGGAGAGAAGTGGGATCGCGATCTCTTTGAGAGCAAGTTGATGGGCTACACGATGCGGACGGCGCGCTGCCGGCTCGTGGTTTGAAAAGATATGAGCAAGCCGGTTGTTGAAAGGGAGTCTGCCACCGAAGAAGTAAAGCGGCATCTTCCCCCGCTCCAGCGGCATTTCTGGCTTTGCAGAGGATATTCCCGTCCTCCCGCATCCCGACCCATATAGCAAGAAAAGTCAGGCGAGCACGTCATTGATGACGTGTCCGTGGACGTTGGTGAGACGACGCTCCAGGCCGTTGTGGTAATAGGTGAGGCGCTCGTGATCGAGACCCATGAGGTGGAGGATGGTGGCGTTGAAATCGTAGACGCTCGTGGGATCCTTTTCGGCTTTGGCTCCGAAGCGATCTGAGGCGCCATGGCTGTAGCCTTTCTTGACGCCTGCTCCGGCGAGGAAGCAGGTGAAGGCATCTGGGTTGTGATCGCGGCCCGTGCCATTTCCCTGCAAGAAGGGCATGCGGCCAAACTCGGTGGCCCAGACGACGAGGGTGTCATCGAGCATGCCGCGCTGTTTGAGATCGGCGATGAGGGCCGCAGTGGGCTGGTCCATGATCTCGGCCTGCATCGCGTGAGTGTCCTTGATATTGGAGTGGGAATCCCAGTTGGTAATGCCATTTCCTCCGGAGGGATCGGAGCCATTAAAGAGTTGGACGACGCGGACGCCCTTTTCGAGAAGGCGGCGGGCGAGGATGCAGTTCTTGGCATATTCTTTTTTGAGATCGCTCCCGGTATCGGTGCCGTATTGTTTGTGGATGGAGGCAGGCTCGCCCTTAAGGTCCATGATGTCAGGGACGGACATTTGCATTTTCCCCGCCATCTCGTAGGAGGCGATGCGGGCGGCGAGATCGTTATCGGCAGGGAAGCGCTCGAGGTGTTTGGAGTTGAGCTTTTGGAGAAGGTTGATGGTAGCGCGGTCATGCGCGCTACTATAGACGGCGGGGCGGGTGAGGTTCGCTGGTGGGTTCTTGGCGTTGAAGTCGGTGCCTTGGAAAGAAGCGGGGAGGAATGCGGAGCCGAAGTTGTTTTTTCCGGAACGCGCCATACCGCGAGGGTCATTGATGGCGACGAAGGCGGGGAGGTCCTTGCACTGGGAGCCGAGGGCGTAGGTCATCCAGGCACCAGCGGAGGGGAAGCCTTCCATGGTGAATCCAGTGTTGAGAAAATTCTCTCCCTGCGGGTGGGCCGAGGTCTGGGTATGGAGCGAGTGGAGGAAGCAGAAGTCATCAGCATGCCGAGCGAGGTTCGGCACGAGATCTGAGATCATCTTCCCCGACTGACCCCGCGGCTTGAAATCCCAAAATGGCTTGGCGATGTTTCCAGTGGGTCCCTCGAAGGTGACGGCGGGAATGCCGGGAGGTTTCTGGCCATGGAACTTGGTGAGATCTGGCTTGTAGTCCCAGGTATCGACATGGGAGACGGCGCCGGGGCAGAAAATGATGAGGACACGCTTGGCAGGGGCCTCGTGGTGAGGCGCGCGCGAGGTGTAGGGCTTGTCCGGATCGATGACCGGCCGGATGGGAGATTTCCCCGTGAAATTCGTCGTTTCATCAGCTTCTGAGCCGAGGAGCTGGGCGAGGCCGAGGCCGCCGAGTGCGAGGGCGCTGCTATTCATGAAGCCGCGGCGGTCGAGGAGCTTGCGGCCAAGGGGGGAGAGGTATTCTGAATTCATGGCAGGAAGGCAAATTCGTTAGAGTTGATGAGGGTGCGGCAGACGATGGGGAGGCCGTGGGCGGATACGATCTCGAGGCTCGCGGTGAGTTCCTGCTCGGAGGGAACGCGATTGAGAAGAAGGAGGAAAGCGCGGGTGACGGCACCTTTCTGATCTCCACCGGCTTCGCTCAGGGCGCGCTCGGCGATAAACTCTGACTGGGTGACAACGAAGGGGCTGTTGAGAAGATTGAGCGCTTGGAGCGGAGTGGTGGAGATGGAGCGCTTGGCGCGGACCTGGCCGCAGTCGGGGAAATCGAAGGCGGTGAAGATCTGGTCATCGACGCGGCGCATGCGCTCTTGGTAGAGCATGCGACGCCAAGTCTTTGGACCGTGGTTATCGACGACTTCCCACTGCGAGTAGGTCTGCTTCTCATTGTGGATGCGGAAGCCGCGGCCGCCGATGGAGGGGTCTAGCTTGCCGGAGGCTTGCAGGATGCCATCACGGATGACCTCGGCCTCAATTCGGCGAGGCGGAAAGCGCCAGAGAAGGGTGGAGCTGGCATCGGTCTGAAGGGCGAGGCTTTCCGGATTGCTGGCGCGACGGAAGGCATCCGAGCTGACGATGAACCGAATCATGGACTTCATGGACCAGTCGTCTTCGACAAATTCTGAGGCGAGAAAATCAAGAAGCTCAGGGTGGGAGGGCGGTGCTCCGGCGAGTCCGAAATCGCTCGCGGTAGGGACGATGCCCATACCGAAAATGTGGTGCCAAATGCGGTTCACCATGACGCGTGAGGTGAGCGGATTTTCGGGACGGGTAAGCCACTCGGCGAATCTTCTCCGCCGCTCTGGGTCGGGTGTGCTGGAGTCGAGGCCAAGGTCGCCATCGAGAATCTCGAAGCCGCGAGGCATGACTTCATCGCGGGGGTTCTCCGGGGAACCACGGTAGAGGACCTTGGTGACGACGGGCTTTTGAAAACGGCCGATGAAGGAGTGGCGGGGACCTTCCTCAGAGAGCTGACCGATGAGGGTGTGGAGGCGGTTGTGAGCGGCCTTGAGTTCGGGATCTTTATTGAGACGATTTTTTGCGTGCTGGCTGTGGGCGATCTGCTTCCAGGTGCCGTCTTCCTGCAGGGTGGAGATCCTGAAGTTGGGCGGGTAGTAGACGGAGGATTTTTTGCCCTGCTTATTAACGAGATACTCGGTCTCGAAGTAATATTCGCGGTTCGAGGAGGAGCGGAAGCGGTTGACGGTCTGCGACTCGGTAAAGTGGATTTCGACCCAAGGGCGATCGGGGGAATCTTTTGGCGCCTTGGATTTCCACATCATGGTGCCAAAATAGCCGTCGTTCGCATTGTGGAGGTCGCCACGATTTTGGGTCATCGAAGGGTCGGTCTTGAGGGTGGCGCCCCCGGAGCTGAGAGCGAAGTTTTGGCGGTGGCCTTTGGGGCCAAAGATTTCGAGTTCGTCAATGAAGACGGAGGGGTTGGTGAAGTCGATGCGGACGGCCTTGGTGGTTTCGGCTTTGAATTGGTAGTCTTGGAAACCACCCCAGTGCTCGGCCCAAGAAAGGCCGGCTTGGCGGAGTGTTTGACGCTCTTTGAACATCTGTGGGTAGAGTTCTTTGGCACGTTTCTTCCGGGGGTGCTCGTCTGAGAGTTCGGGGTGGCGGCCGCCGAACTCGACGCCTTGGAAGACGGCGGTGAGGGCGTAGTAGTCCTGGATGGAGATGGGATCGAACTTGTGATTATGGCAGCGGGCGCAAGAGACGGTCATGCCGAGCATGGAGGCACCGACGGTCTGGACAACTTCATCGAGTCGGTCGGCCCGGGCTTGACGAATGGCAGTGGCTTCGGCCCCGACGGTGGCAGCGGGAACGTGGGGGCCTGCGACAAGGAATCCGGTTGCCTCACCTGCGCCCATGGTATCGCCTGCGATTTGCTCGCTAATGAACTGGTTGTAGGGGACGTCGTTGTTAAAGGCGCGCACGACGTAGTCACGGTAGACCCAGGCATTCTTGCGATAAAGGTTCGCTTCGGAGCCATTTGTCTCGGCCCAGCGGATGGCATCGAGCCAGTGCTGCGCCCAACGCTCGCCGAAGTGAGGGGAGGCGAGGAGTTCATCGATGAGCTTCTCGTATGCTTGCGGGTCATTTTTAGAATCACTGACGAAGCGCGCGCTGCGCGCGGGCGTGGGCGGGAGGCCGGTGAGAGTGATGGAGGCACGGCGCACGAGGGAGAGCGGGTCGGCCTCGGGGTTCGCTTTGAGCTCCGTTTTTTCGAGCGCCCGGTTGAGGAAGGCATCGATGGGGTGGCTTTTCCCGTCTGGGATTTCCGGACGCTTGACGGGCTGGAGGGACCAGTGGTCTGAGGTGGGCTTTGCCCCGACGTCATCCATCTGGCCGGGCCATTCGGCACCTTCCGCAATCCACTTTTCAAGGGTAGCGACTTGCTCGCGGGTAAGGGGATCGCCCTTTGGTGGCATGGCCATCTCGGGGTCGAGCTGCTTGACGACCTCGATGAGGAAACTCTTCTCCGGCTTGTCAGGCACGATAGTGGGGAGGCCGGAGTCGCCGCCCTTCAGCATGGTGGGGCGCTGATCGAGACGAAGCTTCGCTTTTTGCTTACCGGGACCGTGGCACTTGATGCAGCGGTCTTCAAGGATTGGGAGGACGTCTTTTGTGAAGTCGGTAGTGGCTGAATGGACACTTCCAAGGGAGAAGGCCAAGGTACTCACGAAGATCGAAAGGTGAGAAGATGTCATAGAAGTGGGTGGTTCGTCTAGCGGCGCTTGGAGCGAGTTTTTTCTGGGTAAATAGGGTGGCGTAGATCCTCCTCAGAAACATCTTCCCGAAAGACGAGGCGGTCACAAGCCATTTTACGCCAATACGCCAGGTCCTCGAAACGGGCAATAACGCAGGCCCATTTCATAAAGGTCGTGTCTGGATCGTATTGATCAAACTTTTGCCAAATCACAATCGCCGTTTACTGGAGCACCTCATCGGCGTCGGTCCAGGTCGGGAGCAGCGTCCGGATGAAGCGCCGCAGGTCGGGCTCATGCTTGGCAAAGCGCGCCACGAAGGTCTCGTAGCGGACATCATCCGGGCGGGGTTCCAGGGGCATATTACTCATCGGTTGATCTCTGATTCAATACTGCCCCACCTCAAAAAATCTAACTCCCTTAAAAAGAGCGCGTTCACTTCTCCACCTAAAAGACAGTCTTAGTTCAAGGGGTATATTGTTTTTCCTGTCAGAACCACAATGAGCTAATTCTCCGAGTGACATCTAGTTATCAGCCAATTACCGTCAAACCCCACGATTTTCATCACTAAACCATATTCGTAAATGAAATCCGCCATCTTCAAACTCCTCCTTCCGCTCGCGGTCGCCACTGCCCTTCCGGCAAGCGCGAAGCTCGCCGCCTGGTATCCCCTCGATGAATCATCCTCATCAGCCGCCACCGCAGTCGTAGAAAATGTCGCTGCCAATGACGCCGCCATGATCGGTTCCGACCCCACTCCCAACTCCGATTTCAATTTCGTCGAGCGCGGCTATCCCTCCGCCACATTAGCTTTGGGAACGTCCTACCGCTTCGATAAAGGCGGCGCTCTTGACCTTGGGACGAATGCCGCAGTGCAACCCACTGATCAGTTCACCATTTCCTTCTTTACCCAGCTGGGAACTGTCAACGCCTTTGATCGCTACTTCGAGTCACAATCGACCAATACGAACGACCAAGATGGTCTCCGGATCGACACCGGCGGCCAAGGCGACCGCGTGCGCGTCCTCGTGCGCGACAACAGCGGAGTGAACAGCCAGCTCACCCATCCTACCGCTCTCCTCACCGATGGCTCCTGGTATTTCGTTGCCTTCCGCTACGATTCAGCCAATGCCGATGGAAATGCCTTCCAGATCACCGTCCTCAAGGTCGATGGCTCAACCATCGACGAGGCGGCCATCGCAGCAGCCACCAGCAAGGCGGCTACCATCAACACCGGAGCCATTGGCTTCCCCCATGCCTTTCAAACTCTCATCGGAACGGAGATCCCCGAAGGTCTGGCAAATGGTTTAAACGGTGCCATCGACGAAGTGGCGTTCTTCGACAACTCGGATGACAACGGAGTCCTGACGGATGCCCAGCTCGCAGCCAATGCGAGCTTCGGCCCTTCAGGCGTTCAGCTCATCACCGGCTTCTCCACCGATCGACAGAGCGTTTCCCCGGGGAATCCAGCCACCTTCTCTTGGACCATCACCGACCCTTACGATACCCTCGTTCTCGACGACGGAAATGGCAACGTCACCGATCTTGCTCCTCTCACCTCTGCCGGATCCGGTAGCACGATGGTTTCTCCCACCGAGACCACGACTTACTACTTGAAGGGCACCAACGGAGATGTCGAAAACACCCACGCGATTAAGATTCTCTCCGGCGCTGCTCCTGAGATTAGCACCTTCACCTCATCGGCTCCCATCTTGCAGGTAGACGAAAATGTCGTCCTCACTTGGAACGTTATCGGCGCTGACACCATCACTTTGGACCCCGGTGCCACCGATGTTTCTGCCCTCACGACCACCAATGTCATCCTCACCGGGACGACCACCTTCACGATCACCGCCACCAACGGTTTTGGTTCCACCACTGCCGATGTCACGGTCACCGCGATCTCGGGACCACTCCCGAACCACCGCTATATTGCCGCGACCGATGGAAATAGTGAAGCGGCCTGGGCCGATGAGGTCGACATCAAGAACCTCAATGTCATCGGTCTCCTACGAAACGCGCCCCTTTTAATCGCAAGCCCCAACACCAACATCGCCGCTGCCTATCAGGCTGAAGGCGGAGACGTGGGTGCAACGGTCGGGGCATACCAGAATGCCGATGCGACTTTTGAAATCTGGCTCCGGTCCTCCGCCCTTACTGCCGCTCACCAAGTGGTCTTTGAAACCGGCGGCGGACAAAACGGCCTCGGCGTTCTCATCACCCAAGATGCCCTGCGCTTCATCGGAAGCGCCAAAAATACCCGCACCCTCGACGTCGTCCTTCCCCTCGATGGAGTGAATCTCGATGACTTCATTCAAGTCGTCTTCTCCGTCAGCTCAGACAACGACACCTTCGAGGCCTCAGTTCGTGACACCTACGGAAAAGTCGTCACCGCATCTGCCACCGCCGACGTTATCTTTGGCGGAAATGGTGCCACTCTCTTCTTCTTTGGCTCGGGTGGAATCGGTGGGAGTAACGTAAACCTCGGTGGACGCACCGAGGTCCCGGATGCCGAGCCAGCCATCCTCGAAAGCTTCGTCGGCGAGATCGGAATCTTGAACACTTTCAGCCGCCTCCTCACTACAGAGGAGATCACCGCTGCCTTCGAAGCCGTCGCCACCATCACCAGTCCACCGTCAGGTGGGCCCAATGCGGTCACGGCCATCAGCTACAATGGCGTTTCTGAGATCACTCTGACCTGGAATTCCAAGTCCGGAGAGAACTACGATGCCGAGTTCTCTCCGGATCTCGAAAACTGGTTCCCGATTGGAGATCCCGTGGAAGCGACTGAAGCCTCCACGACCAAGACCTTCAACATCCCAGCGAACCGTCCTCAGTTCTTCCTTCGCATCATCGAAGTCCCCGCCCCATAAACGCCGTGGCTTCCCCTCCCCTTTTTAAGAGCACCTTGCTTCGGCAAGGTGCTTCTTTTGCCCTCTGGTCCTGCGCGAGCCTCCTTGCTTCAGCCGCTCCCCAGATCACCGAATTCGTCGCTATCAATGCCAGCTCGCTTCCCGATGGCGACGGGAATTCAACCGACTGGATTGAAATCCATAATCCGGAGACGGAAGCCCTCGATCTTTCAGGCTACCTTCTGAGCGATGACCCGGAACTTCCTGCCAAGTATTCTTTCCCCACCGGGACCAGTATTCCAGGAGGAGAATTTCTCGTCGTCTTTGCCTCCGGAAGACCCGAAGAAAATTACACCGACGCAGACGGAAACCTGCACACCACTTTCTCACTCAGCGGAAACGGAGAGTATCTCTCCCTGCGCAATCCTGATGGCACAGTCATCCAGGAATTCTCGCCCGGGTATCCCCCGCAATTCGAAGACATCTCCTATGGCATTGGCACCTCCGCACCCGAGATCGACATCCTTGCCGCCGGGGCCACTTCGATCTGGTTTTCTCCCAGCAGCGACATCGGAAACAGCTGGCAGACACCCGGTTTCGATGACTCCACCTGGAACGCTTCCGAAACCGCGATCGGCTACGGCTCGAGCTACAATGAACTCATTGGCACCGGCGGAAACACCTCCGGCGCGATGTGGTTTGGAAACCCTTCGGTCTACCTGCGGGTTCCATTCGAAGTAACCACTTCCCTTTCCTCTCTGACGCTCAGAATACGTTACGAAGATGGCTTCGTCGCCTATCTTAATGGCGTCCGCGTCGCATCCTCGAATGCTCCAGACGAAGCGACACTCACCCATGATTCTACCGCCACTGCCATCCATCCGAATGGGGAAGCGCTCGTTGCGGAAACATTTTCCCTCTCCATCGCCTCTCTTGTTTCAGGCACCAACGTTCTTGCCATCCACGGCTTAAATCTCTCCAGCGCAGGTGCCGACTCGTCGGAGTTCCTGGCCCTTCCCGAACTCAGTGGAAGCGAAAACGGAGGCCAATTAAGCTACGGCTATTTCACCGAACCGTCTCCGGGAGTGGCAAACGGCCCCATTCCTCTGATCGACTTTGTAAAAGACACCACCTTTTCCCACGATCGTGGCTACTACAGCGCGCCCTTCAACCTCTCCATTTCTACCATGACTGGCGGAGCAACCATCATTTACACCACCGATGGCACCGAACCCTCGGAAGGAAACGGCACCATTTACACGGGCCCGATCACCATCAATTCCACCACCGCGCTCCGGGCCGTCGCAATCAAGACCGGCTTTCAACCGACCAACATCGACACGCAGACTTATCTCTTCGTCGACGACATCGTCCGCCAAACCAGACCCTCCGATTATCCCACCACCTGGGGCGGAGGACGCGCAGACTACGACATGGATCCTGACATCGTCGATGACGCCGCATATGCTGACAAATTCGATGCAGCCTTCGCCGCGCTACCCACACTCTCGCTCGTCTTCGATCCAGACTCTTTTTTCGATTCTTCCACCGGCATTTACCAAAACCCCTCCCGGGAAGGAATCGCTTGGGAGCGGCCAACCTCTGCTGAGCTCATCCTCGCCGACGGCTCTGAATCTGGTTTCCAAATCGATGCCGGAGTCCGCGTCCAAGGAGGCTCTTCCCGCAGCACGGACACGCCCAAGCACTCCCTCTCGCTCCGCTTTCGCTCTGCTTACGGTGCGGGAAAATTGCGCTATCCGCTTTTCAAAAACACCCCCGTGGGAGAAACCGCCATCGGGGAATTCGATGCTCTCCAACTCCGCCCGGAATACAACTTTGGCTGGATGCACCGTCACTGGTATCAGTGCGATCACGCCCTCTATGGACGCGACCAATGGGCCAGCGACCTTTTCCTCAAGATGGGTCAAAATGGTTCCCATGGCCGCTGGACCCACCTCTTCCTTAATGGAATCTACTGGGGCCTCTACGACCTTCACGAACGGCCGGATGCCGATCACATGGCAAATTACTTTGGCGGAAGTGATGACGACTACGACACGGTAAATTCTTCCGTCGCTACCAATGGCAACCTCACGGCCTTCAACCAAATGATGAATATCGCCTACGGAAACATCGCAAGTTCCGGAAGCTACGCCGCCATCCAGCAGTATCTCGATCTCGATGCCTTCATCGATTACATGGTCCTCAATGCCTACATCGGAAACCGCGACTGGGATGGCCACAACTGGCGTGCCGCCCGCAAACGCGAACCCGGCGCGCCCTATCTCTTCTTCCCTTGGGATTCCGAGTTCGCGGTGACCAATGTGGGGGGCGGTTCCTTCCCGAATCCACCCGATTTCTTCAGCACGAGTCTCGCAACCAACGTTCTAGGCAAGAACGGCAACCGTCGACCCACCGGACTTCAACGTCGCCTGGCTCTCAACGTGGAATATCGCCTCCGCTACGCCGACCGCGTGCGCGCTCACTTTTTCAATGGCGGCCCGATGAGCCCCGCTGTCTCCGGGGAAACCTGGACCACGCGCGCCACTCCGATGAACGATGCCCTCGTCGCTGAATCCGCGCGATGGGGAGACTTCCGCCGCGATGTCAGCTCCGGCCGCTGGACTTCCAGCCAGTTCGATCTCTACACGCGAGACGATCACTACACCCCTACGAACGACTGGCTCATCGGAACCTACATTCCCCAGCGGACCAATATCGTTCTTACACAGATGCGCTCGGCCAATCTTTACCCGGACACCGACGCACCGGACTTCTCCCAACACGGTGGTAGCATTGCCTTGGGATCGAACATTACCGTCACCGGTCCAACCACCATACATTACACCACTGATGGTTCCGACCCTCGTCTCACCGGCGGAAACATCAATCCATCTGCCGCTACGATTGCCTCCGGAGGAACTCTCTCCATCACTCAATCGCTCAATCTTCAGGCCCGCTCCCGTGTAGGCAACGGAGAGTGGTCCGCCCTCACGCAGGCAAACTTCACCGTCGGCGCAAGTGACCTCGTCATCAGCGAGATCATGTATCAACCCGCCCACTTAGAGCCCCTCGCCGAGTTTTTGGAAATCACCAATACCGGAGCCGCCAACGTAGCCCTGACCGGACTTCGTTTCACCAATGGCGTCACCTTCGACTTCGACCTTAATTCGTCGCTCGCAAGCCTCGCCCCCGGTGGTCATTTACTCGTCGTGCGCGACCTCGTCGCCTTCCAGAGCGTCTACGGAAATACTCACAACGCCATCATTGCTGGCTCATTCCAAAAGGACACTGGCCTTTCTGACAAGGGCGAGCGGCTCACGCTTTCCGACGCAAACGGTGTCGTGATCTTCACTGTGCGCTACGATGACGAAGACGACTGGCCGGAAGAACCCAATGGCGATGGACAATCCCTCGTCTACGCCGGAGGAAACTCCGGGTCCGCCCACAGCTGGCGCCCTTCTTCCGCAATCAATGGCAACCCGGGCAACTCCGACTCCACCCCCTTCACCGGCGGATCGCTTCTCGCTTACGCCCTCGCTGGCGAGCCTACTTTGATTCCCACCGTGCTCGGATCGACCTTTAACTACGTCACGAACCTCACCGCTGATAACGCCCTTATCCAAGTGCAACAATCGTCCGATCTCGAAACTTGGAAAGACGTCGACCTCACTACTCAGACTCAGGTTCTCAATGCCCTAGCCGGCACCCGCACCTTCACCGTCACCCTGCCACAGGGAACAACAGGCTTCGCCCGGGTGACTGTGGTCCAACGATGAGAAAACTAGGAGGCCGATCAAGCCGTGCAAGACGGACTGAAATGATGCCCCTCTTTTTTCGTCCCTACGGCTTACTGTAAGAATTCGTAGAGGTGGAAGTCGTTGCGGGCCTTCCTGGAGGTGTCGCGACAAAGCTTGCGGTATAGCTCTGTCCGGAGACGAAGCTGCTATCATTAAATGAGATCGTCGCGGTGCCTCCTGCCGGTCCATTGACGGCCCAGGCAACGACTGTTCCAGTGACATTCCCCACCCTAACATTAGAGGCGAGGTTCGCCATGGGCGGGCCATCTGCGAAGCTGAAGACGAAGCCT
>Ga0114998_10000356_pt1 | contig 33105 bp, 30 predicted proteins | sample ArcticOcean_MG_C_5_FD_87044 | JGI IMG/M metagenome (GOLD analysis project Ga0114998, IMG submission 87044) | Marine microbial communities from western Arctic Ocean - ArcticOcean_MG_CB4_138 | ecosystem: Environmental > Aquatic > Marine > Oceanic | place: Arctic Ocean: Canada Basin | collected... | reverse complement strand
TATTCATTGAGTCCTGGCAAAACCAAACGATCAGTGCCATCAATACCCATGCCTGAACAGATACCATCCAACGTTTCATGATGGCGCACCATATCGCCGACAACCAGTGTATCGAAGCTGACGCCCCGTGCACCAAGATGATCGCCCAGCCAGCGCGATTGGCGATGGCCAAGCTCTGATAACTGGTCGTAGTTTTCGGCGCCGAAAGAGGCCTGCGCATGGCGCACCAAATAAAGTTCACTCATTAATTAGTCCTAATAAAAGCGGGAGAGTTAATTTCAAGTGTGCATTTAACCTTAATTAGTAGCCTACAGGTAGTCGAATACACCACCGGCTGCGGCGACAAAGTAGCTAATTACTATAGCCTCCTGCACGCTATGCTTAGTGATTTTCAGGCTCACTTGATAGCTAATTTACCCCTGCCGCGGCGCCGCATCCTTTAACACCTCAGTACCCAATTTTTGATTTGTTCGTATTTCTGATCTGTGTTGACCCAATTTACGATCGATCAGCGCGCGTATAAATTGTACTTCCTCCGGGCGGTAGGGCCTGCCATCAGCATGCAAAAGATCATGGTGCCAAGGGTTTGGCCGGTCGGCAAATAGTCTGTCCCAGAAACGTATAATCGATACCCACGATCGCCAGGGGTAGATGGTCTGACTTTTACCCGACACGAAACCCCAGTGCATAGCACCGATGTTCTTTTCAGCGAACAACGGCAAGAGCGCCTCAAATGTACTGTCATATCCTCGGGCCATATATTCGGTACAGAGCATGGGTCGACCCTTTGCATCCAGCGCCATAATTGCTTTAGCTGTATTCGCAGCATTTTCGTAGGAGTGAGACGAAAGGATGTCCGAATGTTGCAGCATAAAGTCAAACAGCGCGGCACCCGGATCATTTGTTTGCTGCCCACGCCAGCGGCCTTCATTCAATCGCCAAACACCGGCCGTTAGCGGCTGATTCGGATGCTCACTCCGCGCCCAGGCGAAAACTTTTTTTAACAGGCTTAAGGAATAGCCCTGTTTATCCTGCAACTCGCTGTAGCCGTAAGAAATCCCATTGAGATTACCCGGCTCGTTATACAGATCCCAAACGGCAACGCGTCTGTCGTCTCTGTAGGCTGATAGAATTCCTTTAACATAGGATTCGAGTTCGTCGTGTCGTTTGAGGTCCCCAAGAATTGCGGCGCCTGGCGACTGCACCCAGCCAGAGTTATGGACGCCTGTTCTCGGCTCCGGCTGCCGACCCAACTGTGGCATTGGGTTCCAAACATCGTCGAACAGTACGAACATCACATCGATACTATGACTGTCGGCAATGGCTAGAAATTCATCAATTCGTTGCAAGAAGCCCGCAGCATCCTGCTGCCACAGTAGATGGTGTAAAAATACCCGCACGCTATTAAAACCAATCTCGGCAGCCCATCCGAGTTCTTGATCAATAATCTCTGCGTCAAACGTGGTCTGCTGCCACATTTCTAACTGATTGATGGCGTAGCGCGGCACGTAATTAAACCCTAGGCCCCAGGGCTTTTGACTCGCCCAAGTTGAGGCTCGGTCCAAACTCCATTGCTGATTTTCATCCGATTGAGAGGCTCGGCTGATCACTGGGTTAAGGAGCAACATTAACAGCATGACCCCCAGGATGGCCCTTAACGCCCGTATCACTCCCCATAAAATGGAAGGGTGCATTGCAGCGAACCCTAGGCTGTCGGAGGCCTGTATGATAGATTCGTCTCCCCAAAAAGGCCATTTTAGTTTCATGTAATGACCATAGCACATAATCTCGGCAGCCGCCCATCGCGGCGGGCCCAGAGGTTACAAGGGCCCATGGGAATTTAACCTATCTCAGCCGTTGCAAAACTATGCGAAAAAGGCATTAAATCTTGTATAAAAATTAATCACTTAGGCGTATACTCCGGCCTCATTTTTTCGGGCCTGTAAGGCCCCAAGCCACAGGTAAATTAATGTCATCCGTTGACTTCGAATCACTGGGTCTCTCTGCCCCCGTTCTCAAGGCGGTCCAACAAGCCGGTTATGAGCAGCCCTCTCCAGTTCAGGCTCAGAGTATCCCTATTCTGTTAGCGGGCAAGAACCTGCTTGGCACCGCACAGACTGGCACTGGCAAGACTGCAGCCTTTGCACTGCCATTCTTAAGCATGCTAGACGAGAAACAAAAGACACCTCAAATTCTGGTGCTAACACCTACTCGCGAACTTGCGATTCAGGTTGCTGAAGCGTTTCAGAGCTACGCAAAACATATCAAAGGGTTCCATGTCCTGCCTATTTACGGCGGTGCAGACATCGCTGGCCAGCTTCGTGGCTTGAAACGCGGTGCGCAGGTTGTCGTTGGCACCCCTGGTCGCATGCTTGACCATTTGCGTCGCCGCAGCCTCGATCTCAGTCAAGTTCGCGGACTAGTGCTCGATGAAGCCGACGAAATGCTGCGCATGGGCTTTATTGACGACGTTGAAACCATTCTCGCGCAAACGCCAGCTACCTGTCAGCGCGCCCTGTTCTCGGCCACTATGCCGCCTGCAATCCGTCGCGTAACAACCAAGTACCTAGGGGATGCCGAAACCGTCAGTATTGAAGCCAAGACTAAAACTGTTGAGCGCATTGATCAGCAGTATGTCACGGTAAAGAGTCATCAAAAGATGGACGCCCTAACTCGCTTTCTTGAAGTGGAAACCTTTGATGGCATGATAATTTTTGTTCGCACCAAATCTTCCACGGTCGATATTGCTGAACGACTGGAAGCTCGAGGCTTTCGTTCTTCGCCACTAAATGGTGATCTCAGCCAGGTACTGCGTGAACGGACAATTAACCGCTTAAAGAAAGGTCAGGTTGATATTGTGGTGGCCACTGACGTTGCCGCTCGTGGACTGGATGTTGAGCGTATTAGTCATGTCATCAACTTTGATATTCCCTATGACAACGAATCCTACGTTCACCGTATTGGCCGCACCGGTCGAGCTGGGCGCGATGGCAAGGCAATTTTGTTTATTACGCCCAAAGAGATTCGTTTGTTACGGTCGATTGAAAAATCAACACGCCAGTCGATTACTCCACTGACCATGCCCAGCAATGACGAAGTGAGCAGCCTACGCATTCAGCAGTTCACAACTCAGTTAATTAAGACGATGGAAAATCCTAAGCTGGATAAATTTCGTTCGCTGATTGAGAAACTAGTTGCCGACAATGAGCTAGATATTACTGATGTTGCAACGGCCCTCGCCTTTGAAAACCAAAAAGAGCGCCCTCTTTTCCCACGTTTAGAAACTATTGCCACGCCTGATATGTCACGCACTGAGCGCGGAGAACGCGGTCCCCGCGACAGAGACTCGGGTCGCGATACCCGAGGACGTCCTGATCGCAATGACCGAGGTTCACGCAGTGAAGGCAGTCGAGAGCGTCCTGATCGCCCGAAACGAGAATCTGCTGGTCGTCCTGACAGTGGGCCTGAAGTTGGCATGGTGACTTATCGCTTGGAAGTGGGCAACAACGATGGCATTTCACCGAGCAATATTGTTGGTGCGATAGCTAACGAAGCCGATATCAGTAGCCAGTATATTGGCTCTATTAAACTGTTTGATGATTACAGTACGGTCGATTTACCGGAAGGTATGCCCTCAGAACTGCTTACGCACCTTCAAAAAGTACGCGTCTGCGCCAAACCGATGCGTATCAGTGTTTATAACGGTGATGCCGGTGGTGGTGCCTACGCTAAGCAACAGGCCTCTTCATCTGATAGAAAGTCCTCAGCCGACAGAAAGCCCAGCAAAGACTTTGGCAACAAGAAAACCTTGACGCGCAATGTCGACAACAAGCGCACTGCCGATAGCCAGCAGCCGCCAAAGAAGTCCTTTGGCAACAAGAAGGCCGGCGGTAGTTATGCCAAAGATTCGCCTGCGCGCAAGCCAATAGCTGACGGTAAGAGCTTTAGCGAGAGAAAGGAAGCGGCTCAAAAGCCGCCCTACTCAGGCAAACCGCCGAATGATGGCTCCAGTCCTGTAACCAAGAAAAAGACCTACACAAAGAAGCCGAAGAAGAGCTAGATCGTATTCGCGTCCCTTGAAATCATAGGCGTCAATAACCCGCAGTGATCAATCGATCAATCGCGGCCAGTTTTAAAATAATGGTCGCGGCTTCTCGCTGCTCCACTTTAAAAAACTCCTCTGCCATGGGCGCGATGCTGCAGCTATTGGGCAGTGGAGCCGATGTTTCTATAATCTCGTATATGCGTGGCAAAAATAAAAACTGAAGCCATTGGCTGAACGATAGATGGTCCAATGCAAAGGGCGCAACGCTTGCCAAGGCTTCTGGCGGTGGGCTTTGCAATTCCCACAGTTGCATGACTCTCAGCTCTTGTTCCACTGATATAAGTAAATCCGTCAGCCGCCGATATTGATCAACCATAAGGCCCCCCGAGTCAACCCAGCTCTCGCCTAAAAGGTGGCAGTGCATCAAGTAACTGAGCGCCATATCGCTTAGTAATTAGGCGTTTATCCAAAATCGAGACTCTGCCAGTATCCGACTCGGTTCTGAGCAGTCGACCACAGGCTTGTATTAAACGCAACGACGCAATAGGTAGCGAAATATCAAAGAATGAATTACCGCCACGCGCCTCAATCCACTCAGAAAGTGCTTCGTGCAACGGGTCATCGGGTACGGCAAAAGGTAGCTTCGCAATCACCACATGCTTGCAGTAATCGCCTGGCAGATCGACGCCCTCAGCAAAGCTAGCCAACCCGAGTAGCACGCTAGTTTTACCCTGATCTATGCGCTCTTTGTGTAAACGAACCATCTCCCGATTGGAGTACTGACCCTGAATCAAAATAATCTTAGCCAGAGAGTTCGGGAGTTCATCGTACACCTGCTCCATTTGCCGTTTAGATGAGAATAACACCAATGTCCCAGCCCTGTCTTCGACCATGGACTCGAGATTGTCAATAATGTATCGGCTGTGCTCTTCTATACTATTACCCTCAACCGCGCCTAGCGGTACGCACAGCGCCGCAGCCTCTCGGTAATTAAAAGCTCCCGCTACAGAAAGGAAATGCGCTGAGTTGGGTACCCCAGTCTCCCGCTGCAGGGTATTAAAATTACCTAGAGACTTTAACGTTGCCGAGGTGAGTACGGCCGCGTAACAACTGCCCCAGAGGCGATCTTTTAATATTTCAGCCGCTTGAATGGGGCTCGCGTTAATGGAAATATCAATATTGCCGCCAGCGTTATCATCCAGTTTCACCCAACAGGCCATCGGCATATCGCCCTGCTTTAGCTCTTTGTGTAACCTATCCCACAGAGATACTAGCCTTTCTGCACCGGACAGCCAATTACCCACCTGCTGGTAGAAGAGCTCGATATCAGGGATGGGCACTGAGTACTGTTTATCGCTCAGAGCTTCGCTCAGTGTCTCCTCAAGCACTTCGAGACGCCCCTGCCAACCGCTGGCATGCACAGTGATTTGTTTGGCTAGATCACGAATGGTTGCGCCGACATCTCCGTGGGAGAAACGATAGCGTCCTTCAGAATGTTCAGACTGATCAAGATGTTCCTGTAACAATGGGTAAGCGCTTGATAGCAATTCGGCTATCTTACCGGCTTCTCGCTCAATACGCGGCAGCTGTTCTGTCAGAGCCGTATCTTTACTGAAAAGAGGCGCCTGACCTTTGATCTGCTTAGGTAATCGCTCCAGCCAACTCAGGGTACTATTGATCTTACACTCGGCCCCAAAGTGACGGATGGCGGTATCACCCAGTCGATGCCCCTCGTCAAAAATATAGATACAGTCTTCTGGCGGCGGCAATATAACGCCGCCCCCCAACGCTAAATCTGCCATCACCAAATCATGATTGGCGACAATACATTCACTTTCTTCAAGGTCACTACGCGCTTTAAAGAATGGACATTGATTAACAAAACGGCAGCGCCTGCCAGTACATTGCCGACGATCAACAGTGAGTGCCCGCCACTCAATATCTTGAATACGCGTTTCCCAAGAATCTCTATCGCCGTCCCAGCTACCCTCATCTAGGGCTGTCGACATCTCCTTAAAAAGGCTTTCAGTGGCTGCATTGGGATTAAATTGCTGTTCGTCTTCAAATAAAAACAATCCAGCTTCTTTGGATTTTACGGAATCAAGGCACTGTTCTAGTCGTAGATTGCAGGCATAGCGTCCGCGACCTTTAACCAATGCGCAGCTGAAGTCCCAGCCACAGGATTCAAGTAGTTCCGGCAGGTCTTTATGGATTAGCTGTTCCTGTAATGCGATGGTCCCTGTCGCCACAACCACAGTCTTCTTTAGCGCTCGTGCAATGGGTAGCGCCGCGATCAGGTAACCCACTGTCTTTCCGGTGCCAGTGCCAGCTTCAATGACCGATAACCGTTTGGTAGGATCGTCATCGGTTAAACTGTTGGCTATTGCCGCAACCATTTGTTTTTGCCCCATTCGAGGACTCAACTCACGGGATTTTAAAAATTGGCGGTAGCCCTGCTGGATCGTTTCCCTGACGTCTGGATCTAACAAAGATAGTCTTCCGTAGTTAAATTAATGAGCAAGCTGACTGCCAATAGGCGCGGCATAGGCCGCCAGTAGTATTGGTCGATGAGCAGCGGGGATTAGGTCAAGACGCGCTTGGAAAGCTATTTCCGCCTGCGACCAGTCTTCTTTTGGCCATTGCGCTTTTAGCGCGTCTAAGCCCTGGCTATTGCCCAGCATCTCCCATGCCATGATGTTGGTCGGGAAAATTCGGTACCCTCTAAGTATCTGTCTATCAACTTCTTCTGCCAAGGTGGTGGCACAGTCAAATTTGTCGCCAACCGGATCGCCAAAACTCACATGCACACGACCCTTGTAGCCCAACAAGCCTTTTTGAATCGTATCCAGATCTTCGAACTCCGTCTTAACATACGCAATACCCTGTTGCCCGGCATGTAGTTCCATCGCCTTGTCCGCATCACAGGGGTCATATTCATAGGAGATAGATACGGGTATCAGGTTTAACTCACCGGTGGCAGTAGCAAAGTCCTGCCCCTCACCTTTTGACAACGAAAGCATTTTCAACAATGCAGTATCGGTACGATCACAGCCATCCTTAGCCCGACCTTCTGCCTGAGCGATCCATATAGAAACCCGCTCGGCATTGATGCTATATCGAATATAGCGAGATAACACTTTTAATGCCTCCAATTTTTCACGTCGCGAAGAAGCGGATCGCTTAACAATAAAACTGCGGTTGACACGCATAAGGTCAGACGCAAAGGATTTACTCAGCAGGTTGTCGCCAATCGCTAACCGCGCGGTCTGGTGCTCAGCCATCGCCAGGCCCAGGCACACCAACGCTGGATCAAGGCTTATATCACGGTGGTTACTCATAAAAAGATAAGCTTTACTCGGATCCAATTTATCTAAACCAGAGAAGCTATAACCATCTGTCGTTGCGGCTAAAAGCGTCTTTAAGGCCACAGTCATATGACCTTGAACATGGGCGACTGTGAGCATGTCTCTAGTGAGTCTTCGCAGGCTTCGCCTAATAAAGGGTCGAGCCAAGCAGGGACAAATCTTAGCCAGTAATGGCGCCCTCCGACTGAGTAAGAGATCGATAAATTCGGGATCGACGATCAGCCGCGCAATAACCGCCGGAACTTCTCCGTCGTCATAGGGGCGGATATCATCAAATTCATTCATGGTTTATTTACCTTCTTTTTGAGGCCTTAAACCTGTCGAGAGTTGTACCAACGGACGTCATAGGAAAACTCATGGATCTTATCGGCCACATCTAGCACCAAGGCAAAAAGAGCCATGCGCACCACCACGCCGTTATCGGCCTGACGAAAGATCGCCAGATTAGGATTATCGTCCAGGTCACTGTCCAACTCATTGGCATCTGCGCGAGAATCCCTCGGCAGTGGATGCATGATAACGGTATTAGGCTGGCAAAATTCAGTATAGATAGCTTGGTTAAGACGAAACTTTCCACGGTATAAATCCGCATCCTCTTTACTCGTAAACCGCTCTTCCTGGATACGTGTGGAATACACTATGTCGACATCACGAATACTATTAGTCAGTTCATGGGAGATACTAACCTTGGCGCCAGCGCTGCGCATATGTTCAATGATTGATGGAGGTAAGGTCAGCTCTTCGGGTGAAATAAGCACAACCTCTATATTATCGTAAAGCGACAGTAGTCTACCCAAAGAATGAACGGTGCGGCCATGACGCAGATCGCCGATCATGGCTATTTTAAGTCCGTCTATCGACCGACCACCGGTACCCGCCAATTCTCTGCGGATGGTATATAGGTCGAGTAATGCTTGAGTAGGATGCTCGTTTGCTCCATCACCACCATTTAGGACTGGCACACGACTGGCACTGGCAAAATCGGCCACAGAGCCTGCCACTGGATGCCGCATGCAGATAACATCACTGAACCCAGATAGGATACGTGCGGTGTCTTGCAGGGATTCGCCCTTAACTAATGCAGAATTCTCAAAACCTGCCGTCTCGCGAACTTCACCGCCCAGTAGATTAAATGCCGAGCCAAAGCTCACTCTAGTCCTGGTACTAGCCTCAAAGAACATGTTTCCAAGGATGGCACCTTCTAACACCCGAGTGACCTTTTTGCGCAGCGCATAGGGCTCCATCTCATCAGCCACAGCGAATATTCGTTCGACATCTTGCCGTTGAAACTGATTGGTTGAAAGTATATGCGCGCCGGTAAAATTCAAGCTTATGCCTCGGGGCAATTAATTGTCTGAATTTTAGCCTTTTTAGCCACCTTACTCTAGGGAAAATTCCACTCTAACCTCTGCAGCCCAAGCCTGCAAAGCAACTAACACCCTTCGCTTCTCCTCTGAGAGGGCGGTGTCGCTTAATAATGTGGTAATCTCAGCCTCCTGCTGTTGCAGAGTAAGATAACCCGAAGTGGAGTCACTGAGCCGCCATTTACAACTTTCCTGCCAATTTTCTTGCTCGTTGGCAGACAGTGACTCCGCAAAATACCGGGCGCGATAGCTAAACAGTAGCTGGTTATAGCGCTTATCTGAGAAATGAAATTGCTGTTCGCTAAAGTCTTGCAGACCCGCGCTGCGAACCTCGGCTAACAGGCGCTTGTCACCGTCAGGCAAAAAGCCTTGATACAACTGCTGTTCGGCTTCCGCTCTAGACGCAAATGATGGTGCCTCAAATACCTGCTGTAATTTGACTTGCAGACTAACCTGACTAAGCCGCTGCCAATGTTGTTCGCAGCATGCCATGTTAATAGCCAACCGTTCGGCGGCCCCTGCATCGATTAATTTTGGTGTGGTTACAATGGGTGCCTTGTTAAGATGAATGACCTTGAGCGGGATACGCTCAACGCCCGGAGCCAAGTCTGTCACCGAAGTGAATACTCGATGCTGAATTTCTTCCGCGTCCAAACTAATTAATAGCTCCGGATCGGCAGATAAATCAAAACAGATAACGCCATTATTATTGCTCGGGTGTTTCGCTAAGGGCATCATAACTGCACCGTACATATTGGCTTTGTCGAGCATACCAGAAATATGGAAAAACGGTTTACGAGCCTCCAAATTCAGCATCTCAGCAACGGCCTTCTTACCACGATTACTCACCACATATTCAAACAGCCGCGGCTGTTTTTCCTTAACCAATTTCGCCAAGGCGATGGTGGCGGTGACGTCAGACAGCGCATCATGGGCAGCCTCATGGGATAAGCCATTGGCCGCAGTGAGATGCTCTAGCTTGAAACTGGGCCGCCCGGATTCATGATCTGGCCATTCTATACCTTCGGGCCGCAGCGCTCGGGTAAGGCGCATCATATCGATAATATCCCAGCGCGAGTTACCGTTTGCCCACTCTCTCTGGTACGGATCATAAAAGTTTCGATAAAGGGTATATCTTGTTACTTCGTCATCAAAACGAATACTATTGTAGCCAACTCCACAGGTACCGGGAACAGAAAGTTCGTGGTGGATAGCTGCAATAAATTCGGGCTCTGGTAATCCCTGTTCCTGAGCATGCTGAGGCGTAATGCCGGTAATCAGGCAGGCCTGAGGTGCCGGCAACAAATCTCGCTGCGGCTGACAATAAAGTACTAGGGGGTCGCCAATTATATTGAGGTTTTCATCCGTGCGCAGACCTGCAAACTGCGAGGGACGATCCTTGGATGGGTCAACGCCAAAGGTTTCATAGTCGTGCCAATAAAATGTCATACTCACAGCAATACCCTCATGCTGGCTTTCGGGTCTTTATTATAAGCGAAAAAAACGGCGCCAACAGGCACCGTTTTTCACTTTCCGATAACACTAGTTATCTAGCCTGGATAACACTCTGCAGCGCTGCAGAACAAGGCTTAATCTAAAAACACCTCTGAATAAGTCATCTCACCGACGACACGACGATTACGTTGACGACCTTCACGTGTATCATTACTGTCTATCGGTCGAGTTTCGCCATAACCCTGCGCCGATATACGCTCACTAGCAATACCATAGTCAGCAGACAGCTTAGCTTTAACCGCTTCGGCACGGCGCTCAGACAGGCCAAGATTGTAGCTGTCAGAACCCGTACTATCCGTGTGGCCTTGCAGAACAAGGTCAATATCGTCGTGTGCTCTCATCGCAGAGGCAATGGTTTCTAGCTCTTCACCATAGACGGCGAGTACGACGTCCTTATTAAATTCAAACTTAACATCCAGCCGGATAATGATAGTGCGGACCTTAGGCGGTTCAACAACTACTGGATCAGGTGTAATGACCACTGGAACAGGCGCTGCTTTTTTACCAAACACCCGATTCAGAGATAGCTGCACACCAATCTCTTCATCACTCTCAAACATCCCGCGCACATCAGCTCGGAACTGGTAGTTTTGATTGACCATAGTTCCAACGCCCAATCCGACTGCAACCCTCCCATAAGAGGATTTATGTCCAACGCTCAAATTATTGCCTGTTTTCCAGTCATAGGCGTTTGCAGCCAGCAGACCATAGGGCCTCCAACTATCAGATGCCGCACCGAACCAAAGAATCCCGGCCATTGAAGCGACCCTTAAATCATCGTGTCCCACTCCCTCTGCATAACTAATATCTAGTGCTAGGTTATCTGTGATATATCGGCCAAACTGAATGCCAACCTGAGACCCCTCAACATCGCCCTGAGTAACGGCATGGGTATCCAAAATATAATGCCCCACCGTCGCCCCCAGATACCAGCTATCTGAAGCCATAGCCGTTCCAGACAAAGTGATAAGTAGCGCGCAAATCGCGGCCTGTATAGTTTTCATAATGTGCATCCCTGAAATTAAGTTATGCCTCAAAGGCCAATTTGATTAATCAATCTAAGTAATGTGAGTCTAGGCAGTAAAATGACATACTTCAAGTCAACGGCCCTAATAACTATAACTCTGAGAATCTGACGTACTATTCACTTAATGTAAGCCCATGCTGCTCAATCTTTGCTTGCCATATAGCGGGACCAATTCGGTGCACCGACTCGCCATGAGTATCTACCGCAACCGTGACAGGCATATCCTTGACTTCAAATTCATAAATGGCCTCCATCCCCAGCTCGGGAAAGGCGATAACGTCGGCTTTGACAATCGCTTTTGATACTAGGTAGGCGGCACCACCAACAGCAATGAGGTATACGGCTTGGTTATCTCTGATCGCATCAATACCCATCTGCCCCCGCTCAGCCTTACCAATCATACCCATCAATCCGGTCTCCTCGAGCAGGGTTCGAGTAAACTTGTCCATACGGGTGGCTGTCGTCGGGCCCGCGGGACCAACAGCCTCATCGCCAACCGGATCAACTGGTCCCACATAATAAATAAACCGTCCTCTTAGATCGACGGGTAATTGCTCACCGCTGGCCAAAATATCAGTCATTTTTTTATGTGCCGCATCACGACCAGTTAACATCTTACCTGAAAGCAGTAACGTATCACCCGGCTTCCACTGCTCGATATCGCCCTGTGTGACCTTATCCAGATTAACCCGTCGTACCGACTCGTCCTGCTCCCAAGTTATGTCGGGCCAATCTTCTAGATTTGGGGGATCAAGCTTCGCGGGGCCTGATCCATCCAGCTCAAAATGGGCATGGCGCGTGGCGGCACAGTTGGGAATAATGGCCACGGCTTTATTGGCCGCATGGGAGGGATAATCTTTGATTTTAATATCCAGCACAGTCGTTAAACCGCCGAGCCCCTGGGCTCCGATTCCCAGTGCATTGACCTTATCAAAGAGCTCCAGCCGCAACTCTTCATTGCGATTTTCCGCTCCCTTGGCCTGTAAATCTTGGATATCAATATGCTCCAGTAGCGCTTCTTTCGCCATGAGCATGGCTTTTTCTGCCGTGCCGCCAATGCCGATACCCAAAATGCCCGGCGGGCACCAACCCGCACCCATGGTGGGTACCATTTTAAGTACCCAGTCAACCACAGAATCTGATGGATTGAGCATGGCAAATTTGGATTTAGCCTCTGAGCCGCCGCCCTTGGCAGCTACATCAATGGCAACTTTTTCCCCTGGGACGATTTCATAATGAATCACTGCTGGCGTATTGTCGCCTGTGTTCGTTCGCGCCCCATCCGGATCTGCCAAAATTGATGCCCGCAATATATTATCGGGCAGACTATAGGCCTGGCGGACGCCCTGATTGATCATGTCGGTTAAACTCATCTGCGCATCCCACTGCACCTGCATACCCACTTTTACAAAAACCGTGACGATACCAGTGTCCTGACAAATGGGTCGATGCCCCATCGCACACATACGTGAGTTAATTAAAATCTGCGCCATCGCATCTTTGGCTGATTTCGATTCTTCGCGATCATAGGCATCTTTGACCGCTTTAATAAAATCGGCGGGATGGTAGTAAGAAATATATTGCAACGCATCTGCAACACTTTGAATGACGTCTTGTTGGCGGATAATAGTCATGTATTAACAGGGCTCCATTTAGTTAGACGGGCGTGCAGTAGAATCAGATATAGGGCTATAGTCCTGCTCTAATGCGTATATTTTCTGATTAATCTGACGACGAAAGGCCTCCATAGACTCAACAGCTTCGGCATTATTTTTTATCTGCGCCTCAGTAGTCGCCAGCGACTTTTGGATGCTGTTGAGGCTATCGGCATACGTTCGCAGATGCTCATTGGCCGCGTCGAGATCGGCACTGAATCCCAAATAGCTTGCGCCGAGGCTGTCGATAATTTTACTATCTTTTTTAACTGCCGCTTTTAATGGTGTTAACTGACTGGATAAGAGCGCGACATCTGCGCGGTTTTTATCAATTTTGCCCTTGTTAATATCATTGGTTACGCCCCAAAGCTTTTTAATTTCACTCCAGTGCTTTGCTAAATCATCGCCCTGACGACTAATTTTGATCTGTAATGCGGCACCAGACTGAGTTACCGATTCATCAGTGCTACTGAGACGTGACTCCAACGCATCAAAGCGTTGCAGCAAAGACTGATGTTTGCCGACCAGATGTTGATATTCTAACCACGCTAATCCGGAGGCTCCGATAAGACCCAGTAATGCTAGCCAAATCAGAAACTTCCAACCGCCTGACAGACCTGAGGTTGTATCTCTTACTCGATCAGACTTTCGAGCTGATGCAGGCCCCGAATTGGGTCGACCAATCATATCCTCACGTTCTGCAATAATGGGATTTATAGGTTTATTCGCCATAGTGTTTTGTCTCTTTCACTGCTACCAGATCTCGGGTAGAGGTCATTTAAGAGCCTCTTAGGAGGTATAGATTATACCCAGTTAGAAAGCAACAGGCATAAAAAAACCGACACCCTATTGCTGCGCCGGTTTTTCTAGCTGCACAGCAGCCTTAGAGCAGGTTAAGCGCCGCGATCATTACTGCAGTCAACGCCAAGCTAGAACCAATCACACCATTGACGGTAGTCATTGGACCCTGCTTACCTTTAAGACCATTAATTTCTAGAGCCAAAACAATCACCAGTGCAACCGTAAGACCGGTACCACCAACCACTGTGCCATAGCCCTGTCCCGCATAATGCGGTCCAGCCAGCATGCCAAATGCCATAGGTGCAGAAAACAAGGTGTTGGTTCGCGATGCCAGCAGTGCCTTAGCGCCGGCTGCAGCCTTATCACCACCCTCAACAATACCGAGAGCAATTTTCTGAGCGGGCCAGATAATCATCCACACATTAGCTGCCATCAGGGTACCCATGGTGGCACCAACAATGATGTAATTGTTCAGCTGACCATTACCATGAACCATTCCCAACAGTATGACACCCGTGACGAACGTAAACATGGCTCCCCAACGGAACCACCAAAGCGCGCTGGGTGCCAATTTAGCTTTGGCATCGGCGAGACCTTCAGGTGAGGCTGATTTAAAGTAGCCGCCCTGAATGAAGTTAAAGTAGTAAAGCATGCCGATCCAGGTTATCCCGAACAGTAAGTGGCCCCAACGGACTAATAAATTGATAAATTCAGCGGTCATAACATGACTCCTTTTAGAATATTTGCCCTGATGGGACGAAGGTTTTTACACCCCGTAATTGTTCGGCATAGGCCCTTAAATAGCAACAACGGAAGAGGCCGAAAAGCCTGTTTTTGGATCTAAAAGGCAAAAAAAAGCCCCGTATCAACCAATACAGGGCTTTTTCGTAACAGGGACTACTACATCATACCGCCCATGCCACCCATACCGCCCATACCGCCCATATCTGGCATGCCTCCAGCGGCACCGCCTTCTGATGGTGCATCTGCAACCATGGCTTCAGTAGTAATCATCAAACCAGCGATGGAGGCTGCTGCCTGCAATGCAGTGCGTGTCACCTTGGCTGGATCAAGAATACCCATAGCGATCATGTCACCGTATTCGCCAGTACCAGCGTTGTAACCGAAGTTACCTTCGCCATGCTTGACCTTATCGACAACCACTGAACCCTCTTCGCCAGCATTTTCGACGATCTGACGCAGTGGCGCTTCCATCGCGCGCAGTGCAATACCAATGCCAGCTGTTTGATCTTCATTGATACCAGTAAGATCGGCGATCTTCTGTAGAACACGAATCAAGGCAACTCCGCCGCCAGGTACAACACCTTCTTCAACAGCAGCGCGCGTTGCGTGTAATGCATCTTCAACACGGGCTTTCTTTTCTTTCATTTCGATTTCAGTGGTCGCGCCAACCTTAATTACCGCAACACCGCCTGCCAACTTGGCAACACGCTCTTGGAGTTTCTCACGATCGTAATCAGAGCTAGTGTCTTCAATCTGCGCACGAATCTGCTTAACACGCGCCTCGATTGCCGCAGCTTCGCCTGCACCATCGACTAGCGTAGTGGCTTCTTTAGTCATGCTGACGCGCTTAGCGGTACCCAGATGCTCTAGTGTGGCACTTTCAAGATCCAGACCTACTTCTTCAGAAATTACTGTACCACCAGTCAAGATAGCGATGTCTTCAAGCATTGCCTTGCGACGATCACCAAAACCAGGCGCCTTACAAGCCGAAACCTTCACGATGCCACGCAAGTTGTTAACAACCAAGGTAGCTAGAGCTTCGCCTTCAACATCTTCAGCAATAATCATTAGCGGACGACCCGCTTTTGCAACAGCTTCAAGCAGTGGCAACAACTCACGGATATTAGAGATTTTCTTATCAATCAGCAGAATTAGAGGGCTCTCTTGCTCGGCACTCATATTTTCTTGATTATTGATAAAGTAAGGCGAGAGATAACCGCGATCAAATTGCATACCTTCAACGATATCCAATTCATTCTCAAGGCCCTGCCCTTCTTCGACGGTAATAACACCCTCTTTGCCGACTTTCCCCATTGCCTCAGCAATGATGTCGCCAATATGTGCATCACTGTTTGCTGAGATAGTTCCTACCTGAGCGATTTCTTTAGTATCTGCACAGGGCTTTGCGATCGCTGCAATTTCTGCAACGGCTGCAATAACAGCCTTGTCGATGCCACGCTTAAGATCCATTGGGTTCATGCCGGCAGCAACGAGCTTTAAACCTTCATTAACAATGGTTTGAGCCAGAACTGTTGCAGTAGTGGTGCCATCACCGGCATCGTCAGAGGCTTTAGAGGCAACCTCTTTAACCATCTGTGCACCCATATTTTCGAATTTGTCTGCCAATTCGATTTCTTTCGCTACAGACACTCCATCTTTAGTGACGGTAGGCGCCCCAAAAGATTTGTCTATCACAACGTTACGACCCTTAGGTCCTAGCGTTACTTTTACTGCGTTAGCGAGAACGTTTACACCGTCAAGCATGCCCTGACGTGCGCTGTTGCCAAATTTAACTTGTTTAGCTGCCATGATTCATTTCCTTCCAAATTCTTTTCAAAAATTAAGCTTCGAGTACGGCTTTAATGTCACTCTCACTGAGAATAATTAACTCTTCACCGTCGATGTCGATCTTGTCATTGCCGGCATACTGACCGAATACAACCGTATCTCCAACCTTCACGTCAACCGGACGAATTTCGCCACTGTCGAGAATGCGGCCGCTGCCTACAGCGATAACCTCACCCTGATTCGGTTTTTCTTGGGCTGAGCCAGGTAGTAAAATCCCGCCAGCGGTAGTCTGCTCTTCTTCTTCGCGACGAACGATAACTCGATCGTGTAATGGGCGAACTTTCATATTGTGTCTCTCCAGTTAATGGGTCTTCAATAGTCACTTGCGAGCTATAGTTTTTCGCAATTGGGACCTATATTGTACCTAAAGGTTTCTTTTTCAAGGGTCAGTGCAAAATATAAGATAATTATTTTACTGACTACCGGTTTTTTTCGTCCCAGGCCTCACCTTCAATAACATCCGCATCCTGAGTACCCTGACGAGTGGTGAACCCGCCAGCTTGAGCGTCAGCCGGCGCGACCACCATCTTACTCAGCAAACGCCCCACAAACACAGCCCTGATGGGTGGAATCAAGCCGGTAAATCCAATCGCATCAGTGAGAAAGCCCGGAGTCAGTAAAAGCGCACCAGAGACCGCTAAAATAATCCCCTCAACAATTTCTTGTGCGGGCAACTGTCCCTCGGCGAGTTTGCTCTGACCACGCCACAATGTCTCAAAGCCCTGCTCGCGGAGTAGTTTGGCACCAACAACAGCAGTCAGTAAGACCAAACCAATGGTGGCCATCGCACCTATTTGACCACCCACAGTAATCAATAGCCACATTTCGACCACTGGCATCACAATAAATAGTAACAGTAGAACCCGCATTAGTACGTCCTCATAATTCCAGTTTGAAGTATTGGGGTAGTTTCCACTATTTCAACATCTAGTGGAATAGCGTAGGCTTTGCCAATGAACGAGTTTGACCACAAGCAGAGGATTTACGCGGTCCTAGCCGCCATACCCACGGGGGTTGTTGTGAGCTATGGTCAGGTTGCCGAACTGGCCGGCTTACCTAGGGCTGCGCGCCTAGTCGGCAGAACCCTGAGCGCGTTGCCTGATGACACTCAACTGCCGTGGCATAGGGTGGTCAACGCCTCGGGAAAAATCAGCATGCCCTGTGACAGCCCCGGTGGCATGCAACAAAAGCATCGTTTAGAGGTAGAGAATGTGCTGGTGGTCGACGGCCGCATCAGCCTAAAACAGTTTAGGTGGCAGCCGCAATAGGGCTCATGGCATGCGGTCACTGGTTGCCCAATAATGAACTTTTCAAGGATAATACATGTCATCGCCTAGTATCAAAGAAGCGCTATTCAATCGGCGAATGCTGATCTGTATCTTCACCGGCTTCGCGTCGGGTATGCCGCTGTATCTGCTCATATCGCTGGTACCTGCCTGGTTGCGCACAGAAGGGGTAGGCCTAAAAGAAATTGGCTTTTTCGCGCTTGTGGGCCTGCCCTACACCTGGAAGTTCCTGTGGTCACCGCTACTGGATCGCTACCAATTAACATTGTTTTCGTTTCGACCTGGTCTGCGCCGCAGTTGGATGCTCGGAACACAGCTGGCTTTGCTTGCTGCGATCGCTGGGCTGGGCTTTTTTGACCCTAGCAGTCAGCTCTGGCCTATTGCCTGGCTCTGCCTGTTAATTGCCTTTCTCAGCGCTACCCAAGATATTGTGTTGGATGCTTACCGTCGACAATTACTGTCTGACGAGGAACTGGGAATGGGTAGTTCGATTCATGTTAATGCCTATCGTATCGCCGGTTTAGTACCCGGTTCACTGTCACTGATATTGGCAGATATCCTGCCTTGGCAGACGGTTTTTATTGCCACCTCAGCCTTCATGCTGACGGGAATTGGTCTCACGCTGAGTATTCGAGAACCAGCTCAAGCCGCACGTCATCCCACTAGCCTTAGGTCGGCAGTGATCGACCCGTTTAACGAATTTTTCTCACGACAGGGCGTTAAGCAAGCGGGGCTGATACTGCTGTTTATGTTGCTGTATAAACTCGGTGACAGCATGGCAACGGCGCTGGCTACGCCGTTTTATCTCGATCTGGGTTTTACTAAAACTCAGATCGGCTTGGTAGCAAAAAATGCGGCTCTCTGGCCTATGATAGTCGGGGGAATTTTGGGTGGAATTTTGATGATCAGAATAGGGATTAACCGCGCTCTGTGGTCATTTGGCCTAGTGCAGATCATCTCCATTCTGGGCTTTGCTGTTCTGGCAAGAGTGGGAGAGGGTGTCTGGCTCTTGGCCCTAGCCATCAGCTTTGAGTACCTCGGAGTTGGCTTGGGTACTGCCGCCTTTGTCGCCTTTATTGCACGCTCTACCCATCCTGCATTTGCGGCCACACAATTCGCTCTGTTCACCGCCCTTACCGCAGTCCCTCGCACTGTCGCAAGTTCAGCTACCGGTATTATTGTTGAGGGTATGGGCTGGGAAAATTTCTTTTATCTTTGCACGGCACTGGCTATTCCTGGGATGCTGCTGTTACTCAAAGTCGCCCCATGGAATGGAGACCAATCAGTCCTGAATAAGACGGTCAGCCGATAACCACTAAAATAGAAATGATCACTAGCCAAGCTGTCATGGATCGCCGAAACAGTCCTGTGACATTAACAATCTCAGTGTTACTCAATGGGCTACCTACTTGACCACCAGTAGAGGGAGCAACACAGCGATATAATAGGTCAGAGGCACTGGTATGACTGCAAAAAATCACCTGACGCAACTGGCTGAAGGTTTGCGAGAAATGCCCCACTAACCCTAACGTAATACCCAGCAACCGAACCGGCAGCCATTCGACCAACCAGCGTAACTTAGCCACCATTCGCGTCTCATTATTTTTATTGTCATCTGCAGCCTGATCTAATTGCATATCTCCGTGCAGCGCCAATAAACGGTAGCCAAGTGCCATTGGGGCGCCGAACAGGCAGAACCAAAATATCACGACAAAAGAGCGTTCGAAAAGTCGGTAAGGCAGAGCCGAAAACATGGCCTCACGCACATCCTCAATACTTTCAGAATGGTGCTCTCGGTAAGTGGTATCGAATACAGCTGCATCGTTAAGAGCCTCCCGTAAATCTTCAGATTCAAGATCTGAGTCTAGTAAGGTTATCTGAGTATCGATATTGCCGCGGCCCAGACTGTATAGCAGCACTAACAGCTCAGCGATTAAACTGAAGAAACCCAGACCATAATGCTGCAAAGACAGCAATGTCAGAGACACAGCGATCAACGGCAGCAACACAAAACCGGCGACCTTAAATGTTGATGATCGCTCTAAAAATAGGGCCTGAGAAAGAGCTTGATGCCATTTTCGAAGCCATTGGTCAGGCTGGACTGATCCCAAGTCACTATAGGCCTCGAGTAGCACAAGGGCTAACAGAACAATTAGAAAGGTCATCCGTTAAGTTCCTTTTGATAGCGCGCCCAGTCAAACGCAGGTCCCGGATCGGTCTTGCGCTCCGGCGCAATGTCACAGTGTCCCACAATACGGTCCTCAGTAATCAGCGGATAATAAAGTCTAAGTGTTTTAGTGACTTGGACTAGCGCATGATATTGCGCGTCGGTATAAGGAACATAATCACAGCCCTCTAACTCAATGCCAATGGAAAAGTCATTGCAGTTACTGCGCCCTTTAAACTCAGAGACGCCAGCATGCCAAGCTCTATCATGAAAAGGCACAAATTGAATAATTTCTCCATCACGGTCGATTAATAAGTGTGACGACACCCTGAGATGGCCGATCTCAGCAAAATAAGGATGCGCAGATATATCAAGGCAGTTGGCAAAAAATTGACCAATATAGGACCCGCCAAATTGCTCGGGTGGCAGACTGATGTTATGAATCACCAGCAGACTAACATCCTCCGTACTGGGACGCTTGTCGGTATTCGGAGATATCAGCTGGGCTACCGAGCTCAGCCAACCCTGTTTTATGGTCATTGGCAGTCCAATTTGGGCGGTTCTTGGCAAGACTTTAGTCAGTCCCTATACGACTGAACACTACCCTCAGTCCAGAGGCCATCATCTAGTGTATCGAGATTGACGAATCTTAATCGTCACCATCGTTAACACTATGAGACCCTATATCAAGGATCAATGCAATCCAACCTCTGTTTATGCAGCAATTAATCGACATCAAACCGACACGACCGGCCAATCAGTGGGTGGCGGTAACCTTAGCCTCTTATTGCGTTATAATATCAGTAAATATTTATGACCCGGTGCGAGAAACCCCATGACGACCCACAATCTGCCCTATAATCTGCCCCATAATACAGCTGGAGATGTTCCTCAGTTAGTAGCTCGCGCTCTGCAAGAAGATATTGGCCATGGCGATATTACTGCGATGCTGATACCCGCGGACAAGGAAGCTTCCGCGTCCGTAATATCCAGAGACAGCGCGGTCATTTGCGGCAGGCCCTGGGTCGATGAAGTCTTCCGCCAACTCGATCCCAATACGCGCGTCGACTGGGAAATTTCTGAGGGCGATGTCGTCTCCCCAAACCAAACTCTCCTTACCCTCACCGGCAACGCTCGAGTGCTACTGACAGGTGAGCGTACTGCGCTTAATTTCTTACAGACGCTTTCCGCTACTGCGACTCTGGCACGGCAGTACGCAGATCTGACTAGTAACAGTGACATTCGCATCCTCGACACACGAAAAACCATTCCCGGCCTGCGATTGGCACAAAAATATGCGGTCACAGTAGGGGGTTGCCACAACCATCGTATGGGCCTATATGATGCATTTTTGATTAAAGAAAACCATATCGCCGCCTGCGGTGGCATTGCCAAAGCGGTTGCTCAGGCACGCAAAATTGCCACCGATAAATTGGTAGAGGTGGAGGTGGAAAACCTCAACGAACTGCGTCAGGCGCTACTCGCCAAAGCCGATGTAGTGATGCTGGATAATTTCTCACCAACAGATATTGAAGGGCTAAAAACCCTGGACTTTGGACACACCAAGGTTGAAGTATCGGGCAACATCACTGCACAGAATCTGCAGCAATATATTGGCGCTGAAGTGAACTACATTTCCTCTGGAAGCCTAACAAAACATGTTCAGGCAATAGATTTATCGATGCGATTAATTTAACTCTCAATAGGGTAACGCCCACACAAAAATGGGCCCCTCCAATCCCAAAACATGCTGTTCAATCTAGAGAGCGTCTGTCCCAGAAGACGTTTCCGTCGCGGCTATATTATTTCTCAAAATGAGCACTTTAGCTGCGTCATGTGAAACGGTCGTCGTATTATTCCAGATTATAGCAGTTTGCCCGACGCCCATATTCGGCGTCATAGTGACAGTCTCACCATCTACACTGACTGACAAAATCCCAGCCGCCAGCGTCAATGTAATCACTCCGTCAGCCACAACCGCAACAGCCACTTCTTTGGTCGGAGTAAATACCGGAATCTCTGTAAGAATTTTATCCGTTTTGGTATCACAGCCCACTTCATCTCCCGTTTCCTGTATACAGATTACAACAGCTGTTTTTAGCGGACTGACGGCAGCCAATGCCAAACCGACTTTCGCTTTAACTACAAAGTTCTGGTAATTAGGCAGCCCTACTGCTGCCAAAATAGCGATAATAGAGACTACGACCATCAATTCTATAAGAGTAAAACCTGATTGTTTATAAATCATTTCACGTCTCCTAATAAGCGAGTAAGGGCCTGACGAAAAAACAGCAATGGTGATCAACTGAATATCCAAACAGACGGTATATTTATAGACCATTAGTTCCGCTTGCACCAGTTTTGTCTGCTGGCCATGTAATAGGCTCCCTTTGTCCTTTTTGTAACTCTCATGGGAAAATATTGTCTATGCTTACTGTCAACGACGCATGGAATTTCGCCTCAAATTTTTGAAAATATTAGGATTGACCGTGCAGATTTACCACAGGACTGCATTATGAGCCAAGCGATAAAATCACGACTATTTGCCTTTAAGGGAAGGAATCGAAACGGCGACAAGGTGGTCGGTGAAATTAAGTCTGAGGATCTCGTTAACGCAAAACGTCAGTTGCGCAAGCAGGGTGTTATCTGTACCTCAGTAAAAACAAAAGGCAAACCCCTGTTCACGCGAGATAAAAAAATTATTGCCGCTGACATTGCCATTTTTACACGTCAACTAGCCACTATGTTAAACGCAGGAGTCCCTTTAGTTCAGAGTTTTTCGATTATTGCCGATGTCTCTGATAAGCCCCAGATAAAAAATCTCATTTGGCAGATTAGAGATGACGTCTCAGCCGGCGGAGGCTTTGCCACAGCATTGCGTCAAAATCCTCGCCAGTTCGATGAACTTTTCTGTAGCCTAGTGGCCTCAGCTGAAGCCACTGGCACTCTGGATGTTATTCTGAACCGCTTAGCCCATCACAAAGAAAAGGCTGAAAAGTTAAAATCAAATATTAAAAAGGCCCTCACCTATCCGGCAGCGGTGATGCTCCTAGCATTGCTAGTTAGCGCCATTTTACTCATTGAGGTCGTGCCCGTATTTGCCGAAACCTTCCGTGGGTTTGGTACTGAGCTCCCCGCATTCACCCTATTTGTACTTGGACTTTCAGACGCGCTAACAACCTGGTGGCTATTAATTGTCTGTGCGGTATCAGCAACTCTGCTTGGATTTCGTGAGGCGCACTTTAGAAACTCTGAATTTGCCTACGCAGTTGATGAGATCATACTAAAGCTACCTGTTATTGGCCTGATAACATATCACTCAGTCATTGCCCGCTTTGCGCGCACACTTGCTACAACCTTGGCGGCCGGTTTGCCGATTATCGAGGCTCTAGACTCGACGGCGGACGCGGCTGGTAATAGACCTTACCAGAAGGCTATTTTGCAACTCCGTAACGAGGTTATAAGCGGCATTTCATTACAACAAGCCATTAGCAACAACACCATGTTTCCCCGCTTACTGCAGCAGATGACTGCGATTGGTGAAGAGTCTGGCGCTCTAGATGAGATGTTGGCAAACGTGGCAAGCTACTATGAGGCGGCTGTCGATAGTGCCATTGATAATTTTACCAGCCTAATTGAGCCGTTAATGATGGCGGTTTTAGGCGTATTAGTGGGCGGGCTACTCATTGCGATGTATCTGCCAATCTTCCAACTGGGTAATGTCGTTTAAACACGCATTTAAGTATACTTCTAGCTCGGATCTAAATGTGAGCATAGGATGATAGAGACAGGCTTGTCAGCGGTGGTACTTGCAACCATGGGGTCAGTCTTTGGGCTGCTCATTGGTAGCTTTTTAAATGTCGTGATTCTCCGTGTTCCTCTTCAGCTGAAGGCGGAATGGAGGCGAGATGCACGGGAGTTTTTGGGCCTGGAGGCAGAGCCCTCAGCGCCATTGACACTGTCTAGACCAAATTCACGCTGCCCCAACTGTAAAGTACCTATTAGACCCCGACATAATATCCCTCTCATTAGTTATATTTTTTTGCGTGGTCGTTGCAATGCCTGTGCAGAGTCTATTGCGCCTCAGTATCCTTTCGTGGAACTAATCTCTGCATTACTTACTGCCTTTTTTGTCTATCAATTTGGTTTGAGTGTCGTGACGGTCTATGGTCTGATTCTGTCTTACACGCTGTTGGTGCTCACTGGAATTGATTTACAGGAAAAGCTTCTGCCCGACCAGATTACCCTGCCACTTTTATGGATAGGTCTGTTTGCCAACCTCAGCGGTACCTTCGTGCCTCTGACGGATGCCGTTGTTGGGGCGATAGCGGGCTACCTGTCTCTGTGGATTGTTTTCTGGATCTTTAAAGCTCTTACCGGCAAAGAGGGCATGGGTTACGGCGACTTTAAGCTACTTGCAGCCCTCGGCGCATGGCTGGGCTGGCAGATGTTACCGATGGTTATTTTGCTATCCACAACGGTAGCCGCAGCAGTAAGTATTGCCGGCATTATTTTGGCTGGACGTTCGCGGGACACCACTATAGCCTTTGGCCCTTTTATGGCCGTGGCGGGTTGGATTGCGTTTATCTGGGGTGATAAGATTCTCACAGCTTATCTGGCGCTATTTAGTCTTTAGACAGACACCACTTAACCCTCGGCGAGAGTAACCACGCAGTGACAAAAAAAACCTCAACCAGCGCACCTCTCATTGTTGGCCTCACCGGCGGTATCGGCAGTGGCAAAAGTACCGTCGCCAAAGCTTTTATCGCTCTGGGTATTCAGGTGGTAGATGCGGACTATGCGTCGCGTGCTGTAGTTGAGCCTGGTATGCCGGCGCTAAAGGCCATTGAGGCGCATTTTGGCACTAAATTGATGCTGCCAGATGGCTGTTTGGATCGTCCCGCGCTGCGCCAGATTATCTTTTCCGACAAAGTGCAAAAAAGCTGGCTGGAGAGCCTCTTGCACCCGTTAATTCGGGATTGGATTCTCAGTCAACTGGAGCTTGCGCTAGCCTCCAGCCCCTATGTTATTTTAGAATCGCCACTGCTATTTGAAGCTGACCAACATCTACTAGTGTCCGAGGTTTTACTGGTGGATGTGTCGGTTGAACTGCAGCTTACCCGAGCCATGACCAGAGATAGTAATACCAAAGAACAGATCCAGAGTATTATCAATGCGCAGATGTCTCGCCTAGACAGACTTGGCAAAGCGGACTTAGTTTTTGACAATTCTCTCCCAGAGAACACCATCCCCGCCAGAGTCCAGGACCTTCATCAACAATTTTTAGTCAAGGCTGTCAGACAATGAATAAAACAACTCTAGTGCCCTGTCCAACCTGTAAAACTGATGTCGCGTGGATCGATGAAAATACCCACCGGCCATTTTGTTCAAAGCGCTGCCAACAGATAGATTTTGGTGACTGGGCTACCGAGAGCTTCGCCATTGCTGGCGAACCAACCCTCGGCCATGACCTTATGGACGGTGGTGAAGAGTAGTCGTTAACGCTTCTAGAATAGGTCTATTAGCTTGCGGAAAAGCGTATTCGGAATCCTCTCGCAGCAATATCTCAATGGGTACCCAGCAACACTCTTGCCCTTCCGCACCTCGAGCCTCCCCATCAAAAGCCGTGACCTGCCAGACATCCAATAAAATATGCTTGTCGCTATAGTCATGTGACACCTGCATAAAAGGATTGGCTGCGATAACGCTGATGGATAACTCTTCGTTGAGTTCTCGGACGAGGCCCTGATAGTTAGTTTCATTGGCTTCGATCTTACCGCCGGGGAATTCCCACAGCCCACCTTGATGCAGATGATCTGGACGTCGCGCGATTAGGATTTCGTTGAGGTTTCCATAAATAACGGCTGCCACCACATGAATGCGCTTCATAGTTTACACCGGCTTGCTAAGTTCTGTACTCTGCGTTAATGCGCACATAGTCGTGGGTCAGGTCAGTAGTCCACACGGTCTCTGTGGCTTGACCACGGTTGAGCGACACCCGTATTTCGATGTCTTCTGGCTGCATAGCTGTCTGCCCAGTTCCCTCCGTGTAACTGGCAGCTCTGGCTCCATTCTCGGCAATCAAAACTGAGTTCAAATACAGCTGAACCTCATTGACATCAAGATTTGTCAGGCCAGCCCTACCAATCGCGGCAAGTATTCTGCCCCAGTTGGGATCAGAGGCCCCTAGTGCGGTCTTTACCAACGGTGACTCGGCAATGGTATAGGCAACCGCTAGGGCTTCATCTGTATCTACAGCACCCTCTACAACCACTGAGACAAACTTACTCGCGCCTTCGCCGTCACGAATAATGGCTTGGGCCAAATCAATAAAGACGGTTTTAAGCTCAGCGACAAACTGATCAAAGGATTCTTCGTTGATGATAATACCGCTGGCACCTGTAGCGACTAAGATAACCGCGTCATTGGTTGAGGTGTCGCTGTCTACGGTGATGCGGTTAAAGGATTTTTCATTAGCTAACCTCAGGGCACGATGAAGAAGTTCTGCATCCACCGCGGCGTCTGTGGCCACAAAACCAAGCATTGTTGCCATGTTAGGCTTGATCATGCCCGAGCCTTTGGTAATCCCAGTCATGGTGATTTTTCTGCCCTTGCCATATTGCAGCGAGGCACCCTTGGCTCTGGTGTCGGTGGTTAGAATCGCCGCTGCCGCATCGGCCCAGCCCTCTTCACTAAGGGCAGCTGCCGCAATCGGTAGTCCCTTCAACAGCCTGTCCATGGGCATCAGTTCGCCAATCACCCCAGTGGAGAATGGTAGTATTTGGTCTTTCTTTACTGACGTGATTGCAGCCAATACGTCACAGCTTTGCAATGCATCGCTGAGACCTTTCTCGCCCGTGCCGGCGTTCGCATTACCGGTATTGATCAGTAAGTATTTTGGTGTGGTACTGGCTAAATGCGCCTTGGCAATGGTTACTGGTGCGGCACAAAAGGCGTTTTGGGTAAATAGTCCAGCCACCGTACTGCCTTCGGCAATCTCCATAACGACCAGATCTTTACGCCCTGGCGTTTTTATGCCTGCGCTGGCGATGCCTAGCTTAAAGCCCGTCACCGGGTGCAGAGTAGGTAGCTGTCCTTTGCCTGTTGCCATTGTTATTGCCTTTTAGATACGCACTAAATGCCGTGCATTAAATCTTGCCGTGACATTGCTTATATTTTTTACCCGAGCCACAGGGACAGCTATCATTGCGACCAACCTTAGGCCCCTGGCGCTGCATCGGCTTGGGCGCCTCAGCGACCTTATCGTCAATACCGGCGACCTTTGCATGCTGATACTCTCGGCCTTTTTGCTCCTCCCGGCGCTGCTGCTCCAATCGATCCATCTCGTCCTGCGTAGAAACTTCAATATGGCTGAGGTAGCGAATGGTCTCGTATTTAATGTTATCCAGAAGCTCCTCAAACAGCGCGAACGATTCCCGTTTATATTCTTGTTTAGGGTTTTTCTGAGCGTAGGCGCGCAGGCCGATACCCTGGCGCAACTGGTCCATAGAAGCCAGGTGATCTTTCCACAGGCTATCCAGCACCTGAAGCATTATTTGGCGCTCGACTTCACGCATCTGCGCACCAACGTGGGCGTAACGCTGACTATAGGATTCCTGTAACGCCTCAATAATCCTACCGCGTAAAGTCTCCTCATCAAGGCGACTGTCTTCGTCCAACCACTGCTGCACGGGCAGCTTTGTGCTAAATTCCAGAGCAAAGGCCCGCTCCATAGCGGCAATATCCCATTGCTCTTCAAGAGTCTGCGGCGGAATATATCTGCTGATACAGTTATCTATGACGTCCGCTCGAACATTGGTGATCACATCGGATATATCACCATCTTCGAGCAAATCATTGCGCTGCTGATAGACAACCTGCCGCTGGTCATTGGCTACGTCATCATATTCCAATAGATGCTTACGCATATCAAAGTTGCGCCCCTCGACTTTGCGCTGCGCCTTAACAATGGCACTAGTAACCATACGATGCTCGATCGCTTCGCCATGATCCATACCCAGGGAACGCATCATATTTTTGACCCGATCTGATGCGAATAGTCGCATTAAAGGGTCTTCCAGCGATAGATAGAAACGAGACACACCGGGATCACCCTGCCGACCTGATCGTCCACGTAACTGATTGTCGATGCGGCGTGATTCATGGCGCTCAGTGGCGACAATATGCAGACCACCGGCCGCGATAACCTCATCGTGACGCACCTGCCAATTGTCCCTGACCTCGGCGATGCTACTATCACTTTTATTACCCTTGGCCTGGAAGGCTTTTAGCTCGGCTTCAAGGTTGCCACCCAAGACAATATCGGTACCACGACCCGCCATATTGGTTGCTATGGTGACTGCTCCTGGACGCCCTGCATTGACAATAATACTGGCTTCCAGCTCATGCTGTTTGGCATTTAGAACACTGTGCTTAACACCAGCCTTTTTTAACATTTCTGAAAGTAATTCAGATGTCTCAACCGAGGCGGTGCCAGCCAATACCGGCGCGCCTTTGGCGACAATCTCTTTTATATCTTCAATAACCGCTTCAAACTTTTCTTCTTGGCTCAGAAAAACCAAATCATTTAAATCAATTCGCTCGACATCTACATTGGTCGGTATGACCATGACTTGGAGACTATAAATCTGCTGGAACTCATAGGCTTCGGTATCAGCAGTGCCCGTCATACCTGATAACTTTTCATATAGGCGGAAATAGTTCTGGAAGGTGGTAGAGGCTAGCGTCTGACTCTCTTGCTGAATTTCCAGCCCTTCTTTGGCCTCAATTGCCTGATGCAGTCCCTCGGATAAACGTCGACCAGGCATGGTCCGTCCGGTATGTTCATCAATCAGTACTGCCTGACCCTGCTGGACGATATATTCCACATCTTTACTGAACAGGTTCTGAGCTCTAAGTGATGAGTGCACATGATGTAGCAGTCCCAAATTAGTCGCCATGTAGAGACTTTCATCCTGCTCAAGTAAGCCCTCACCGATCAATATTTCTTCAACTTTCTGATGACCACTCTCGGTGGGCTCCACATTGCGAGAATTCTCATCGACAATAAAGTCACCCGTCAGCTCTTCAGCTTCCTCATCATCACCATCACCATCAGGCTGTAAGGTTAGTTTTAGTGTCAGCGCGTTCACTGTTTGATACAGCGCAGAGCTGTCCTGTGCCGCGCCAGAAATAACTAGCGGTGTCCTAGCTTCGTCGATAAGGATTGAGTCCACCTCATCGATGATGGCGAATGCTAAACCGCGCTGGGATTTATCTTCGAGACGCAGGGCCATGTTGTCGCGCAGATAATCAAAGCCGAATTCATTATTAGTTCCATAGGTGATGTCAGCGGCATAGGCATCCTGCCGTGAACAGGCAGCCAACTCACCCTCATCTTCGGGATTCAGGCGGAATGAATTGGCAGTATCGGCTCCTTGATAAGACTGAATAACACCAATGGACATGCCAAGCCGTTGGTACAGGGGGGCCATCCACTGCGCATCTCGCATCGCCAGATAGTCATTGACGGTAATCACATGCACGCCTTTCTCAGGTAGGGCATTGAGATAAGCCGCTAAAGTCGCGACCAAGGTTTTGCCCTCACCGGTGCGCATCTCTGCAATTTTACCGCGATGTAGAGTGATCCCACCAATCATCTGCACATCAAAGTGACGCATACCCATTACACGGACGGCAGTCTCTCGAACCAGCGCAAAGGCGTCTGGCAGCAGCTTTTCCAGAGTCTCACCCTGAGCTAATCGACCTTTGAGTACCGCGGTTTGCGCGGTTAGATCAACATCATTTAATACCTTGAGCTCAGCCTCTAAGTCTTTTATTTTTAATGCTATTTTTCGCATTCCGCGCAAGTCGCGCTCATTACTGCTACCGAATATCTTCTTCAGAATGTTGCCAAACATTGGGGTTTTCCATAAATAAGAGCAAAGGAACTAGAGAGTTGTTACTCTCTAAAGAATCTTAATCATCTTGCAGTTTATGTTTAGCGGCTGGTGCGCTTGATGTATGACGCAGGATCGACAGTGCGACCATTTTTGAATACTTCAAAATGAACATGGGGGCCAGTGGAACGGCCTGAACTACCCATCTTTGCAATAAGGTCACCTTTTTTAACGATGGCGCCTAAGTCCGCGATGTTAGCTTCATTATGCGCATAGCGTGTGACAAAACCGTCACTGTGGTTGATTTCAACCATATTGCCATAACCACTGCGCTCACTCGACCAGGTTACGACACCTGAGGCGACCGCGATAACATCGGAGCCCTGTCGGCCTGCAAAATCAACTCCAGCGTGCCAACGTCTACCGCCATCAAATGGGTCTGTGCGCATCCCATATTTCGAGGACATCCAGCCTTTCAGGATCGGGCGACCAGCAACTGTGCGCTCACTTTTTAGCTTTTTATCTGACAGCATCGACTGCAGTATCTGCAGCTGGGACTCTCGGCTTTCGAGCGCATTGTCCAAACGGGCAAACATAAGACCCAACTCTTGCTCAACATCAGCAGCAGAAGCCGCTTCAATAATCAATACATTATCTGGACCGCCAAGACCTGGGGCAACAGAAAAATCAAATTCACCTTCTTCGAGGCTGGCTATCTGCGTAAGCTGTTCACCGAGCGCATCCAATCGAACCAGTCGAGAGCGCATTTGAGCAAGCTTGAATGTCATTGCTGAAAGTGAGCTGTCTAACTGCTCGCGGCCAGTGTCTACCTGTTCTTGCTGGACGACTAACTGATGCTGCATTTCACTAATACTATTATCGAAAAGCAATTCCCAGCGACCATCTGCAATCTTAACGCCCAGCATAGTGCCAGCCGCCACAGGGATACCCAGAAGCAGGACGGATAAAAAACCTTTAGCCCAGCTGTTAAGGCTAAGCGTTCTAACCTTCTCCACTCGACTACTAATAAGGATTATTTTCACTGGTCGTTAATACCTTTTCTCACCTAACTGCTACCATCCGCGTTAATGCGGCTGCACATACGATATCGGCACATCTTCCGGATTATCAATGAATGTGACAACTTCCCAAGCATCTGTTTGGGCAATTAGTGCACGCAAAGACGCATTATTTAGCCCATGTCCTGATTTATGAGCGTCAAACTCTCCAATTAAGCTGTTACCCAGCAAATAAAGATCTCCAATGGCATCGAGAATCTTATGTTTAACAAATTCATCCTCGTACCGCAGACCATCTTCGTTAACAATCTGAAATTCATCCACAACTATTGCGTTCTCTAAACTTCCACCCCGCGCTAAACCAACCGAGCGTAAATATTCAAATTCACGCATGAACCCGAAGGTTCTTGCACGACTGACCTCTTTAACAAAAGAGGTGCTAGAAAAATCTATCGACGCACTAAGCGCCTGATGTTTAAACACTGGGTGATCAAAGTCAATAGCAAATTTGACTTTGAAACCTTCGAAGGGACGGAATGTCGCCACCTTGTCGTCTTGCTTGACAGTCACCGTGCGCTTAATACGAATAAACTTTTTCGCTGCATCCTGCTCCAAAATTCCCGCAGATTGGAGCAAAAAGACAAAGGGCCCCGCGCTACCATCCATAATAGGAATTTCCGGCGCAGAGACATCGATGACAACATTGTCGACACCCAAGCCAGCCAGGGCAGAGAGAAGATGCTCGACCGTTGACACCCGCACGTCTCCCTTAACTAGGGTCGTCGAGAGAGTCGTATCACCAACATTCTCAGCTTTAGCTGCAATTTCTACCACAGGATCTAGATCAGTCCGTCGAAAAACTACACCTGTATCGGGCTCAGAGGGATGCAGAGTCAAGTAGACTTTCTCTCCGGTGTGCAATCCCACGCCAGTGGCACGTATCACATTTTTTAACGTGCGCTGCCTGATCATGGCTACACCCTTGCTTTGTAAGTGATTGATTCTAACAGACAAGCTCTCTATCACCAAGATTTTATAATCTGAGGCGTAGTGATAGAAAGCTCCCATAGCGCTAGGTTAACGCGCTATTAATCTGCTTGCTTGCGCAGAAACGCAGGGACATCTAAGAAATCCATATCTTGATCCGCTTGCATGTCTAATTTTCGCGCTGTAGAGCCGTCGCTTATGACCGTACGACGGTTGACTGTCGGCTTATCGAGGCGGGTATAATCTATTTCTCCGCTGGCTCTGCGCAGCGGGGCATTACCCGTCCCTACACCACGAAGTCCAGGTTTGGCCCCGCTGACTCTCAGACCTGTGGCCACCACGGTCACTCTGAGCTGGTCTTCAAGCGTCGCATCAAAGACGCTGCCTACAATAATGGTGGCATCTTCATCCGCAAACTCCCGAACAGTGGCACCGACATCCTCAAACTCGCCCAGAGTCAGGTTGTAGCCGCTGGTAATGTTAACCAAAATACCCTTAGCACCCTGCAAGTTAACTTCCTCAAGCAGAGGACATTTAACCGCAGCCTCCGCGGCGACTGTGGCGCGATTGGAACCATTGGCTTCACTCGTACCCATCATGGCCATCCCCATCTCGGCCATGACAGTGCGCACATCCGCGAAATCTACATTGATTAGGCCATCCAGCATAATTAGATCGGTGATGCCCTGAACTGCGCCCAGAAGTACATCATTAGCCTGTTTAAAGGCACTGATAACGGTCATGTCTCGACCCAGTACCTGCATGAGTTTTTCGTTCGGAACAATAATTAATGAGTCGACCCGATCTTTTAACTGGGCGATACCCTCGTCGGCGACAGCTCTGCGTCGACTGCCTTCAAAAGAAAAAGGCCGAGTCACTACGCCGACGGTCAAAATACCCATCTGCTTTGCGATCTCCGCAATCACCGGTGCCGCCCCAGTACCTGTGCCACCCCCCATACCCGCGGTAATAAATACCATATCAGCACCTTCGAGAACCTGAACAATACGTTCTTTGTCCTCAATAGCAGCCTGACGTCCCACCTCAGGGTTAGCGCCAGCGCCAAGACCTTTGGTTAAGCTCCCGCCCAACTGCAGCACAGTGGCATCACCAAGCTCGCTTAGAGATTGAGCATCAGTGTTGGCCACAATAAAGTGGACGCCATCGATATTGCTTTCCATCATGTGACGCACCGCATTGCCGCCACCCCCACCAACTCCAATCACTTTAATCTCTGCATTCGTTGGAATGCTGTCTACTAGTTCGAACATAGGTAACCCCTTATTTGCGCCTCACAATTAAATTTCATAGCCAATGATTTGGCCCTTAAAGTCCACCCTGAAAAAAGCGCTTACACTTTTCCCAGTAGTTGTTAGTTTTAGT
>Ga0114998_10000354_pt1 | contig 33180 bp, 30 predicted proteins | sample ArcticOcean_MG_C_5_FD_87044 | JGI IMG/M metagenome (GOLD analysis project Ga0114998, IMG submission 87044) | Marine microbial communities from western Arctic Ocean - ArcticOcean_MG_CB4_138 | ecosystem: Environmental > Aquatic > Marine > Oceanic | place: Arctic Ocean: Canada Basin | collected... | reverse complement strand
CCCCACTCCGCAGCTCTCATTTCTTTATCGTAATAAGTCAATTGAACGACGACACGGCTGGCCCAAAAGAGGACGAAAAACAAGCAGACGACTCGTCCCATTCCATCGCTGAGAAGTAACTCCGGCCATCCGAGACAGAGCACTGCAAGTGCCATAATTAGCATCACGATATAGCCGCAACGCACATAAAAGACCTACCGCACAATCGGCTCAGATGCCCCCCAATCTCCTCGTATACCTCAGCCGCTTAGCTCCCACGAAGTTCGCCACTACCAAGCCGAGACACATGAACCCGGTGATTTACAACAAGATGATTTCTAGTTTCATTTCTTTTGGGTTTTTCTACGCATTTGGAGATTTTTAATTCACTCCTCTAGTTTCCAAACATCCAGGTTAGCCTTCGGTGCCGCTTCTTTGGCTCCAATTTCCAATGGAATAATCGCGCGAGTAGCTTCTTCATTTTTTCAATTCGTTAGTAGGTTCCTTTGACTGGGATGATCTGCGGCTGCTCATTCGGATTCTTCCGGAGCTTGCTAAAGATAAAGAGGTTCAAGAAATGCACTCCTCCAAGGACGAGAGGAACAATACCGAGCTTTTCACTCAGCGCCTCAAAAACCCCGGTCACTTCTTGAACCTTGCTTTCTATCTTAAGAAAGAGAGTCACGAAACCGATGTTGATCAGATAGAATCCCACCACAAGAAGGTGACTCACGCTGTCCGCCATTTCGGCATTTCCATGGAAGCAATCGACGAGGAACATCCGCCCATTTCGGTAAAGGGTTTTTGCCACCCAAATGGTCACCGGAATGGCAATTAAAAGGTAGATGCTATAGCTAATGGTAGCTTCGTCCATGGAGGTTTTTTGGTAAGATTTGAATTTCAGAGAAGCTCCTTGCGCCATTCATCATGATCGACTGCGCAAAAGACCCCGACGCAGGCTGACTCGGCCATGACGTGAAGGGTCTTCCTGACTTTGTAATCTTTTCTATGGAAGAAAACCCGGCTCAAGCAATGACGACTGGCGGCAAGGAGCTGACATGCTCTTTTAGCCATCGGCAACAGGACCGGACTCGCCAACCTTCGCGCCATTTTACGATAGTTCGCACAGCTGTAGAGACACCAGACCCAGGCTTCTGCCCCTCGAATAATTTGCCCTTCACTCGTCCGGGCTACCACTTCCCGAGCAGGATTAAGTTCGTTGATTTCCGGGAACCGATCTGTCGCCTCCTCTACCTGATAGGGAATGAAGCGAACTCTGAAAGCCCGTTTTTGCCGCCTAAGCCACTCATGAAGGATGCAGCACATCCCGCAGCGCTCATCGTAGTATACTTCGATCCAATTGAGGTAGAGTGGGAGCTTCATATTCCTGCTTGTATTGTTTTTTCAGTATTTACTGAAAGTTTTTCCTAAATGTCGAAATTGCTAAAATTTAAAAAACCTAACCGAAGAGCCTGAAAGCGAGCTGCATCGCCTTTCCGTGTTGCATAGCAGCAACTCGATCTCCCATCTTGGAGGCAAAACTGACAAACTCTTCCAGCTCCTTCATTTGCTCGTGAAAAGCAACAGCATCCCTACCCTCCATTCCCTCACTTTCGGCCTTACAGCGCTTTAGAACGGCAAGAGCGGGATCAATTTCCCGACGTTTACGCTCAACGGTAATCCGCCGAAACATCTCCCAAACTCCCTTTTCAGCCTCAAAAAACTCTTTTCGTTCTCCCTTTTTAGTCACGATGCGAATCAAACCCCAGCCAACAAGGTCCTTAAGATTAGTGTGTGCGTTGCCCCTGCTAATCTCGAGAGCCTCCATTACCTCGTCCGTACTCATTGGCTCGGCACTAATCATCAACAAGGCGTGAATTTGAGCCATCGTGCGATTGATACCCCATTGAATACCCGTTACACCCCATTGAGCCACAAACTCCTCGCGAATCTCTGCTAGCTTGGTTGCCGTGTCATCCATCTCTTTCAGTAAATACTGAAATTACAGATTTTGTCAATCCTACTTTTTCATTTCCCGAAAAATACAATTACGCTTCGACAAACGATGATTCACTCCAAGAGTCTTAGGAAGATCCTAACAAATCCTAAGTTCATTCTTGCCAAGCTCGCAACCTACTCATAACTTCCGCGCTCCTAACCGGAAATTTGACCCATGTCGAAGCACAACAGTCTAAAACGTCAAGGCGGAGCTACTGGAAAGCGCTCTGTAATGAAGCGCTTTGAGCGCGTGAAGGCCCTCAAACAACGCGGTCTTTGGAAAGAAGGAACCAGCCCAATTGGTCTTCCTAAGACTGTTGCGGATTCGTAAGTCTTCCACTTTGACCAAACTTTCTCGGCGGAGCCTCACCGGCTTCGCCTTTTTTTTGCCCCCCCATTTACCTACCCTGAATTCATGAGCGATGGTGTCCGCCTCAATAAATATCTGGCTTCATGTGGAGTAGGATCGCGCCGAGCCTGTGATGCCATGGTTCTGGCTGGCGATGTCGTCGTCAATGGGCAGAGCTGTATCAAGCCTAGTTATCGGGTGCAACCAGACGACCAGATTCGCGCCAACGGGAAGAGGATCGAGCCCCTCAGCATTCAGAGCATTGTTCTGCACAAGCCAGCGGGCCTCGTCTGCACGCGAAACGACGAACGTCATCGCGAAACCATTTATCACCTCCTTCCAGGACGCATGCAGCATCTCATGCACGTTGGGCGACTGGACCTCGAGTCCGAGGGATTGATTATCTTGAGTAACGACGGGGAACTTTCACAAGCACTCACCCACCCTAAACACAAGATTCCCAAGGTCTATCACGTCACCCTTGATTCTTCCTTTGAGAACGAGATTTTCGATAAGCTGCTAAAAGGCGTCTATACCGAGGAGGGAAAGGCTAAGGCCCATTCGGTAGAACGAATTTCATCGCGGCGCTTGCAGATTGTCCTCACGACCGGAATGAAGCGCCAGATCCGCTATATGATGCAGGCCGTGCATCACCGAGTGAAGCGCCTCATTCGTCTCCAAATTGGCCCCTTGAAACTAGGCTCTCTCCGCTCAGGAAAGTGGCGTCCGCTTGCAGATCAAGAACGTGAGGATCTCCTCAAGATGGCAGAGCAAAAGTAGTAATTCCTTTGGAAAGATGAACTTTGCGTATTGTCCCCTGACCTTCAATCCTGCTAGCATTCGCTCAACACGATGAGCAAAAAATCCCAAAACGTCGCGAGCGTAGAACTGGAGTTTAGACCAGCCAGGAAATTTTCAAAGAAGGCCCGTATTTCAAGCCTTGCTCAGTACAAACAGCTTCATCGGGAATCGATTGAAAAACCTGCTACCTTTTGGGCCAGAGAAGCAAAGGAGCTTTTATGGCAAAAGAAGTGGTCCAAGGTCCTCGACTGGAAGGCTCCCAATGCCAAATGGTTTGTCGGAGGAAAGATCAATGTCTGCGAGAACTGCGTCGACAGTCACCTCATTAATGGCCGCGCCAACAAAGCCGCTATCATTTGGGAAGGTGAGCCCGGTGAGTCACGCACTCTCACCTATCGCCAGCTCCATCGCGAAGTTTGCCAATTTGCTAATGTTCTCCTCGCGAAGGGCATCAAATCTAAAGATCGTGTTCTAATTTACATGCCCATGGTGCCTGAAGCTGCCATCGCCATGTTGGCCTGCGCTCGTATTGGAGCCGTTCATTCCGTAGTTTTCGGTGGCTTTTCCGCGGAATCAATCGCAGACCGCCTCGAGGATTGCAAGGCCAAGGCAGTCATCACTTCTGATGGAGGATATCGTCGAGGTTCAGTCGTTCCCCTCAAGGCAAATGTCGACGAAGCCCTCAAGAAATACAAAGGCGTCGAAACCGTTATCGTATACCAGCGTATTGGCGAAAAGGTGACGATGAAGAATGGCCGTGATGTATACTGGCATGACGAAGTCGCGAAGGTCAGCGACCAGCATATCGCTAAGGGCTTTGATAGCGAGCACCCCCTTTTTATCCTCTACACTTCAGGGTCCACAGGAAAACCAAAAGGAATTCTTCACACCTCTGGAGGTTACCTCATGGGGACCTACGCCACCACGAAGTATATCTTTGATATGCAGGACGATGATGTCTACTGGTGCACTGCCGATGTTGGTTGGATCACCGGTCACAGCTACATCGTATACGGTCCACTCGCAAACGGAGCCACTCAAGTGATGTATGAAGGTGCCCCGAATTTCCCAGACTTCGGGAGATTTTGGGACATCGTTGAAAAATACAAGGTCTCCATTTTTTACACCGCCCCCACGGCAATCCGCGCCTTTATCAAAGCGGGTGATCAATTCCCTGAGGCGCGTGATCTTTCTTCTCTCAGACTTCTCGGAACCGTCGGTGAACCGATTAACCCGGAAGCCTGGATGTGGTATCACAAAAAGATCGGAGGAGGACGCTGCCCGATTGTGGACACTTGGTGGCAAACCGAGACCGGAGCCATCATGATTTCCCCCCTGCCCGGTTGCACTCCCACCAAGCCCGGAACTGCCACCCTTCCTTTCTTCGGAGTGGATGCCGCTATCCTCGATGAGACCGGCCAAGAATGTCGCGCGGGAGAAGGCGGCAAGCTCGTCATTCGACAGCCGTGGCCATCAATGCTTCGCTCGATCTACGGAGACAAAAAACGTTATCGCGACACTTACTGGTCTGACTACAAGGGCGTTTACACCGCTGGCGATGGAGCCCGTAAGGACAAGAAAGGTAATTTCTGGATCACCGGCCGTCTTGACGATGTTCTCAATGTTTCTGGTCATCGCCTCGGAACGGCCGAAGTCGAAAGCGCCCTTGTCTCACACGACTCCGTTGCTGAAGCAGCGGTCGTGGGACGTCCTCATGAAATCAAAGGTCAGGGAGTCGTTGCTTTTGTTTCTTTGAAAGGGAAATTTACTGGTTCCGATGATCTGAATAAAGAATTGCGCAATCATGTCGGAAAAGTCATCGGCGCAATTGCCAAACCCGACGAAATCCATTTCACTACCGCCCTTCCAAAAACTCGATCAGGAAAAATCATGCGTAGACTCCTCAAGGAACTCGTAGCGACCGGTGAGGTGACTGGAAACGTGACCACCCTTGAGGACGTTGAGGTAATAAAATCACTTCAAGAAAGCCTCAAGAAATAACCTTCTCCCTTTAATGACCCACCTCCGCTACGGTATTGCTAGTATCCTCCAATCTTTCGGACTCCACCGAAAGCTGAAGAGAATGACCGACGCTGCTTACGAACTCCACCTCATGCAGGAAGGAGAAGAATTTCTAGGAGCCCTTTGCTGGCCTGGAGCCGAGCGTATCGAGGATATCTCGATGGAATACTGGAACATCCGGCGGATCGAGAGCGAGCGATTTTCTCTGGAAAAAAAAATCCAAGAATCTAATGAGGTTCTCCACGCTGCACACCTCGCTCGAACAAGCGTTACTGATCGCTCGAAAAATATTGGCCAAGAGCTCTATGAAGCACGTGAAAAGCTCTTTGATTCACTCGAAGAGCTGAATCTTCGTCGAGATGACTCCATGTCAATAGCCCAGCAAATAAAGCGTCGCTTTGAAGCTCTTAAGACCAAGGCTACCGTCCTCAAAGAGGAGGCGGGTGATCAGGACGAAGCCTACCTTGCGACTCGTAACACTCTGCACGAACTCAGAGACCAGTTCAAAGATTACAAAATTGATCTTAAAAAAATTGACGCTGAAATTGACTCTAAACAAGAAAGACTTGCAAGCGTGCAAGAGAGCATCGACACGAAATTGAAAGGCAATAAAAACGAAGCTTCCGAAACTTTCGGACAAATCAGTGCCGCGAACCGAGAGATCACCAAGTCAAAGGCAAAGCTTGGACTTTTCGTAGAAGAACACGCAAAACTTTGCCGGGAAGTGGGACGCTATCTTAATCTCAATGCAGAAAAACCCGAGTGCAAAAAAGCCTGCTTGGAACATCGAGGCTTACTGAATCAGATCCGTCTTCTAAGAAAATCAATTCAGTGGAACAAGCGCCTAGTAGAGCGCGCGGGCAATTAGTTCTAAAGGGCTGCAAGAAGCTTTTGATGGATCCCTCCAAAGCCGCCGTTACTCAGGACAACGATGACATCCCCTTCCACCGCACGTTCAGTCACGTGGGCAACGATCTCATCGACCTCTCCAAGATACCAAGCCTCCGTTCCAGTTGCTTTGATGTCGTTGACCAGCTTTTTAGGATCGAGTCGCTCGTCCTCGGCAAATTTTTCGGGATCAGGAATACTTGGAAGAACCACGAGATCAGCATGCGAAAGTGCATCCGCCAAATCCTGCTGGAATATGTTCCGCCGGGAGGTGTTTGAGCGAGGTTCAAAAAGAACCCAAAGGCGATGCCCTTCATAACGTTGGCGCAGCCCTTGGATCGCTTGGGATATTGCCGTTGGGTGATGCGCAAAATCATCTACTACCACAACTCCCCTCACCTCGCCACACTCCTCTTGGCGCCGAGCAATACCGGAGAATGTTGCGAGTCCCCTTTGAGCTTCCTCAACAGAAAGCCCCGCAAACTTTGCGACGCTCAGAGCCATCGCCGCATTGCGAATATTGAACTCTCCCACCATCGGAATCTCATACCCGTCTCCATCAAGTTGGAAGCAGCTCTTTGATCCCTCGTAGCTTACATTCGTGATTTTTAAATCACACGAGTCGGAAAACCCAACGCTTTTAATCGCGCAATGCGCGTCTTTAGAAACATCGAGACAGTTCTGATCATCGCCATTAACCAAGGCTAGACCATTACGAGGCACCACACGAAGCTGCCTTTCGAAGGTCAGCTTGATTTGATCGAGCGAGTCAAAAATATCAGCGTGGTCGAACTCGATATTATTGATAATAACCACCTCGGGAAGGTAGTGAAGAAACTTAGATCGTTTGTCGAAAAAGGCAGTGTCATATTCATCCCCTTCCATCACCACGAATTCAGAATCGGTGAAGCGAGCACCCTGCCCAAAATTACGAGGAATCCCCCCAATCATAAAACTAGGATTCTTTCCAGAAGACTCAAAGATCCACGCCAGTATGGAAGCTGTTGTCGTCTTACCATGCGTTCCACTGACGACCAGGTTACGATGCCCCCTCAGGAAATATTCCTTGAGCACTTCTGGAAGAGACTGGTAGCGCAACCGACGATCCAACACGGCTTCGGCCTCTTCATTACCTCGGCTGATAGCGTTTCCGATTACGACTGTCGTGGCTTCCGCTGGAATATTTTCAGCACGGTATCCTTCGAAGATTTTGATACCCTTTTCCTCCAGGAAATCTGAGATCGGAGGATAGGCGGCCTGATCAGAACCAGTGACCCGGTAGCCCTGCTCGGCCATCGCGGCAGCGACGGAACCCATGGCTGTACCACAAACACCAATGAAGTGAAATTGCTCGTCTTTCATTAAAATTTAGAAACCGGGAGCGGCAACCCGACCATGCTCTCTGTCGGCTAAGCGCTCCTCTAGGATTCGATTTGCTAACTCCTTGACCATCTCTTCAAGGAGAAGGCGGAGGTGGCTCCCTTTCCGGTAATCAGCCGGCGCAATGTGCTTCACTCGGTCCGCGTGCGTGCAGAGCTGATAGCACTTACGAAAGCTACGTCCTGTAACATCCTTAGGGTTGTAGACAGCGATCGCATGGCCTCCGCTCTTCTTCATCACGGTGAAGCACGGAACATCGGTAGGACCATCTCCCACATAAATCATATTTTGAAACGGAATTGGCCTAGACTCCTGAGGCATGTGGTCGTTCACATCATCCTGCGGATCCAACATCCCCTTGTTGATCCGGAAAAGATACTGGGTCTTTGTCGTGTGAGAGATCGTTCGTTTAGGGAAGCTAATGCGCCCGTTCTCGTCTTCCCCAAATTCACAACCAAAGATCGCCTTCACCTTTCCTTTTAGCGAGCAACCATCGAGAAGCGCTTGTAGACCAGAGGACACGATGTAGTGCTCCACCTTGATTCCTGCAGCTTCGTGATCAGGACGAATGCAATTCTGGCGAATTTCATCAAAAACGTCTTCAACCCCGGGATAATAATTGAGCCCTTTTCCGAGTTCGGTCAGGTCTGCGTTCGAGACGTTGTCCATTCCAAGGTAGTCGAGAAGGCACTTCATATAGGCCAACTCACTATCCCATGAACGTTCCTTTACGAGGATATTACACTTAGCCCAGAACTGCTCTGGATTAATCCCAAATTTTGGAAACAAAACATCGTCCTGCATGTAAGCAGGACTGAGTGTCTGGTCATAATCATAAACCAGCGCGATTGTATTTTGAGGGACTGACATCTCTCCGTGAGGCTGCCCCTTCACCTAGTAAAAGTCAAAGGTGCGTTATGCGTGATAATGAAGGATTGATTCAAGATCGCGTCCAAGGTTCTATGACTTCGGAGACGTTGCCGGCTCCTCTTTCCGAGTCTGCGGTATGAAAGAAATCTCGACCTCATCTTCCTTCACATGAGCGTCCACGGTATCACCTTCCTCGATATCTCCCGCAAGAAGAGCTTCGGCTAGAGGATCCTCCAAGAAACGTTCGACAGCACGGCGCATCGGACGCGCACCGTAGTCAGGATCATATCCCTCCTTCACAAGGAGATCGCGGGCGCTTTCAGCAAGATTGAGAGTGATGTCTTTCTCATTCAAACGTTGGACAAGTTTCGAGACTTCAAGATCGACGATCTTGTTGAGGTCGCCTTTCTCAAGCATGTGGAAGACAACCAGCTCATCAAGTCGATTGAGAAATTCCGGACGAAAGTGCTTTTTGGCAACTTCATTGATCTTGTCCTTCATACCCTCGTGATCGGCTTCATCCTCGTTCATTGCACCAAATCCCAGAGTGGTCTGACGCTTGATACTTTCGGCACCTACATTCGAAGTGAGGATTATAATGGTGTTTCGGAAATCAATCTTGCGACCAAAGCTATCGGTCACCATTCCTTCCTCAAGAATCTGAAGAAGAAGATTCATTACATCGGGGTGCGCTTTTTCGATCTCATCGAAAAGAACGACTGCATATGGACGCCGGCGAACGGCCTCTGAAAGTTGGCCCCCTTCTTCGTAACCGACGTAGCCTGGAGGCGATCCGATTAGTCGACTAGAGCTGAACTTCTCCATGTATTCCGACATATCGAGTTGGATCAGGGCTTCAGGATCACCGAACATGAAATTGGCAAGATTTCGTGCAAGGTAAGTTTTACCGACTCCAGTAGGCCCTAGGAAAAGGAACGATCCAATCGGACGGCGTGGATCTTTAAGATCAGCACGCGAACGGCGAAGGGCTTTGGAAATAGCAATGACGGCTTCGTCCTGACCAATCACAGTAGACTGCAGGTCCTTTTCCATATTGAGTAACTTGGCCTTCTCCTTCTGCTCCATGCGCTGGAGAGGAACGCCCGTCCACTTGGAAACAACCGACATAATATCGTCTTCCGAGACCTCAACGATCTTCTCTTCGGAAACACCACGCCAGCCTTCCAACTGATCCTCGAGTTCCTTCTTGGCGCTCTTCTCCTCGTCACGAAGAGCGGCAGCCTTTTCAAAATCTTGGTCGTTAATCGCTTTAACCTTGTCCACGTTAATGAGAGCTATACGGACCTCCAATTCTTTAAGTTCTGGAGGACGGGTCATCGTGTGAATACGGGCACGAGCTCCGGCTTCATCGATCACATCGATCGCCTTATCCGGCAGAAAACGAGTCGTGAGATAACGTGAAGTAAGCTTCACCGAGCTTTCGAGGGCCTCTTCACTGTAGTGGACCTTGTGATGAGATTCATATTTCTCACGAAGTCCCTGCATGATCGCGATAGTATCGTCGACCGAGGGTTCATCGACCTTCACTTGCTGGAATCGACGCTCGAGCGCCCCGTCTTTTTCGATGTGTTTACGGAATTCGTTGAGCGTCGTTGCACCAACGCACTGAAGCTCCGCCCGACTCAACGCGGGCTTGATAATATTGGAAGCATCCATCGCGCCCTCTGCCGAACCAGCTCCCACGATAGTGTGGAGTTCATCGATAAAGAGAATGATATCTCCGACCTTACGAATCTCATCCATGACCGCCTTGATCCGTTCCTCGAACTGACCTCGATATTTCGTCCCTGCAACCATCAGGGCCAGGTCAAGCGTGATCACCTTCTTGTCGCGAAGAATCTCGGGAACGTCGCCAGCGGAGATCTCTTGAGCGAGGCCTTCCACGATTGCGGTTTTACCGACACCAGCCTCACCCACCAGAACAGGGTTATTTTTGGTGCGACGGCATAAGATTTGAATGACGCGTTCAATCTCGCTGGTTCGCCCGATCACAGGGTCAAGCTTTCCGGCTTGAGCAAGCTTGGTAAGATCACGCCCGAAAGCTTTGAGAGCAGGTGTTTTGGTTTTGCTTTCGCCCTCGGGTGCTGCCCCTTCTTCTTGATCTTCATCCTCGAAGTCAAAATCATCATCGAGATCGTCGGCTGAAAAATTAGGATCAATTTCCGCCAGCACTTCATTACGAGTGGTTTGTAGATCAACATTCAAGCGTTCGAGAACCCGGGCGGCCATGCCCTCGCCCTCTCGAAGTAATCCGAGGAGAATGTGCTCAGTCCCCACGTAGGAGTGAGAGAGTTGCTGGGCTTCCTTATTTGCTAAAGCCAGCACCTTTTTCACGCGAGGCGTGTAAGGAATGTTGGCCGCTGTCTTTTGATCAGGACCGGTTCCGACTTCCTTCTCTACTTCGCGGCGGACCGTTTCGAGTTCAAGGCCCATACGTTCCAGCACACTGACGGCAACTCCTTGGCCCAACTTAATGAGACCGAGAAGAACATGCTCAGTGCCAATGTAATTGTGATTGAACCGATCCGCCTCTTTTCGAGCAAGAGCGAGGACCTGTTGAGCGCGGGGGGTAAAATTATTCATGAGATAAAAAGGAGAAGGTTATTATTCTGAATCTGAGATATTAATAGCAGCAGGAAGGGCTGGTTGCAACTGCTCACGAATAATTTGTGCGCGCAGTGAATCCCGGGTGTCGGCGGGCAGCTTGCGCCCCGCACGCCACTGCAGGTGTGCCGGCTGGGTTTCCATAAAAAGTCGGTCGCAAATCTCGATAAGAGATTCAGGAAGAATCCCTAGATCTGATCCCAACCGTAACATCGACAGATGAGTCAGCGCTTCTTTAGAGGTGATAATTCTAGCAAAGGTCAAAATTCCAGTGGCACGACCAATGTGGTCCTGAACCATCAACGGATCATCCTCGAGCAGCTTGGCGCGAGCTTGGAGCTCGTATCGTGCAACATCGCCGATTACCTTGGTCAGTCGAGAGAGAATCTGCCCCTCTGATTCCCCCAAAGTCGACTGATTCGAAATTTGATATAAATTCCCAAGAGATTCAGTTCCCTCACCATAAAGCCCACGAACCGCCAAACCTAGCTTACCAATTCCTTTGAGAACTTGACCAATCTGGTCGCTTAGAACCAATCCCGGCAGGTGCAGCATCGAGGAGGCCCGCATCCCTGTCCCTAAGTTCGTTGGGCAAGCCGTCAAAAACCCCCACTTCGGATGAAAAGCGTAGTCGATCTTGTCCTCGAGAAATTTATCGACTGAGAGAGCTAGCTCATAAGCCTCATGCAGCTGCAAACTGGGCCGAATCGCTTGAATCCTAAGGTGATCTTCCTCATTGATCATCAAACTAAGCGTCTGCTTCCGATTTACCACCGAGCCACTACCTTCATTGCGCGCCGCTTGTTCACGGCTAATGAGATGGCGCTCGACCAAAACTTGCTTTTGGAGAGAATCGAGATCCGAAAGTTCATGGGCAAAGCCCTCACTCATGACTGGCAATTCTTGGAGAAGATCTTTTAACTGAAAAAAAGCCTCTCCCCGCTGCCCCTTCGTGGCCCAACCAGGAAAAGGAACGCTCTTCAAATTGCGCGCAAGTCGCACTCGACTAGTAACGACCACTGATGTCTCGGCATCATGCCCCGTCATCCAATCCGACGGGTGCTTCAAAAGAGTGGAAAACCTCATCATGGCTGGCTTTCCTCCTCACTTAAGCTCTTGATGGCAAGCTGTAGCTCGTCGCGAATTGTAGCCGCAGCCTCATAATCTTCAGACGCGATTGCTTTTTCCAAATCGTTGTTAAGGCGATCAATCAGTGAACGTTTCACCTCCAACTCCAGGAGCCCGGCAGGAGCCCGACCACTGTGTTCTAACCCTTTATGAAGAGAAGAAAGTCGCTGTTCGATCTCCGCTCCGAAAGCGAGATAGCAGTCACCACAACCCAGCCGACCAACTTTGCGATAATCCTCAAGTGAAAACTGGCATGAAGGACACACAGCAGCAGCGCCCTCCTTCAAAAAATCGGGAGATTCGGGAATCTTTTGGGCAAGGGGCATTCCCATGAGTTGGTCGGACATTAAGAGACCATTAGGGTCAGTAACGCCCTGCTTTTGCGCACAGCTTTCGCAGAGTGCGGTTTTCTTCATCTTTCCATTCGTGACCTGTGTGTAAAACACGGTCGCTTTTTCCTCGCAGAGGTCGCACTTCATCAACAGCTGAAGGTTAGACGCCGCCTCAGCGAATTGCCAACGAATTTTGTCATTCTTCGTTAAAGATAGGCAATTACGGTCTTCTAAACTCGCTCTTTGGCCAAGTAGCTCATTACATCGGTGATACTCGACTCCCCGAGTATGATCCTAAGCTGCACTGTCGCATCGTCTCTCTGGCTTCGTGCGATGAAATCGAATCGCTCCGCCGATTTCGGAAGGTCCCGATCTACTCCAAGAAAAGCCACAATCTCCGCGGAAATATCCGAATTCACGGACACTTCCCCATTCTTAGCCCAAGCGATCACAAAAGGCGGAAAGCCTGCATTTAGCAGACAGGTCAAAGGAAGTGGCATAGAGATATTCTGTTTTTTTCACAATCGTAGTCGTAGCCAAAAAATAATTCAAAAGCAGGAAGCATACGTCAATTAAGGACGGAGACATCCAAATGAGGTCATCGGTCTGAAAGCGGCGTTGCGAGGCTGTTCGATTTCTTCTCATCAAGAGAGTAAAGCAGGAGAGTAAAAAGTTCTTGGAACATTTCTTGCCCCCCAGGACTGCCCCATTCATCCTCCGGCATCATGAATACTGCTTCCTATCTTAAGGATTTATTTGGTCTCGATGGAAAAACAGCCGTAGTTATTGGCGGAACGGGCGAACTTTGCGGCCACATGGCGATGGGACTGGCCCGGGCCGGTGCAGAAGTTGTTCTCGTAGGTCGCGATGAAGTAAAAGCAAACGCCCGGCTTGCCGAAATTGAGAAAATCGGTGGCCGTGGATACTTTGCCCATGCTGATGCCAGTGATCGCTCGTCCCTCAACGAGCTACTCGACTCCGTCGTAGAACAGTCCGGTCAGGTTGACATCTTGATCAACGGAGCTGGCATCAACTCCCCCACTCCGTTGGTAGAAATCACGGATGAGGAAGCACACCGAATTTTCGATATCAATCTCGTCGGCGTCCTCCGCGCTTGTCAGGTTTTTGGAAACTATTTCCTCAGCCGTGACGTCCAAGCCTCCATTATCAACTTGGGATCCATCTCCGGTCTCAATCCCCTTTCTCGTGTCTTTACCTATTCTTCCTCAAAGGCCGCAGTCCATAACCTGACACGCAACATCGCGCGCGAATGGGCCGACCGCGACATCCGTGTCAACACCTTGGTTCCGGGATTTTTTCCAGCAGAACAAAACCGAAAAGTACTCGATGAATCCCGCGTCGCGGACATTCTCCGCCACACTCCATCGTCCCGCTTTGGCAGCCCTGAAGAATTGATTGGAGCCACTCTCCTTCTCGCATCCAATACCGCCGGGGGATTTATAACGGGGACGGAAATCGTGGTCGATGGCGGATTCAACTCAATGAGCATATAGCCTCTGCCGTATTATCCCCTTAAAGGCCCTCAGTCGTCTGAGGGCTTTTTTTTGTTTTTTGGCAAAACGATATGGAAATTATTGGTGAAGCCTGTTACCGTCAGTTGTTAAAATATTCGCCAATTATGCAGACTGCAAATGTAAACCCAAAAGTAGTCGTGACGGTTCGTCACGAAGAAATCACTGACTCTCTCCGTGATTACGCTGAGAAAAAAATACAGGGCCTTCACCTAGATTACCCGAAAATTATTGAGGCCAAAGCAATACTCGATGTTGAAGGTGGCAGGCGCCACAAGGCCGAGATTATTCTCTTTTGTTCCAACCATATCATCATTGATGCCTCTAGCGAAACTGAGGACATGTACAAGAGTATCGATGAGACGATCGATAAAATTGCCCGTCGTATGCGGAAGCATAAGACGCGTCTGATGAAAAGACATCGACCCAAGCCCGATGAAACCATCAAGTATTTTGACGAGCGCTCTTACAAAGCAGACTTTTTGGACAATCTCCCCGAGGAGATCATCGAAGAGCCTGAGCCCCTCTACGTTCACAAAGAACAGTTCCGTCTTCGTAAGCTCTTCAAAGAAGAAGCGATCATGGAACTCGATCTTACGGAACGCCCCTTTGTCGTCTTCGACAACGCTCGACGCGGCGTGACATCCATCGTCTGGCGTAAGGGCGATGGTGATTATGGCATGGTTGATGTTTCTTAAATCCACTATGGTTTCGATATGGCCTTCTCGCATTCTGTTTGTCGTTGGTGCTTTGGCGAAATCCCCCTCCTCCAACTCGCCGATTGGTGTGTAGAGATGGGGATTCAAGGGATTGATCTTCTAACCCCCTCCGAAACCCTGAAAATTAAAGGGCATGGCTTGGTCTGTCCTGTCTCCACCTTCCCCCAAGACGAAAACGGTCTAGGATGTATCGAAAAAGCCTTCAATAAGCCCGAGCATCATGCGCCACTCTTAGAGCTCTATCAAAAGTGGATTCCTGAGGCTGCCGAAGCTGGCATCTCCAACGTTATCGTCTTCTCCGGAAATCGAGACGGCCTAAGCGACCAAGAAGGGCTTGAGAATTGCACTAGTGGTCTAGAACCTTTGCTCGATCTGGCCGAAAAACACGACATCAAGCTCGTCATGGAGCTTCTGAATTCCAAGGTGGATCACCCTGACTACCAATGTGATTTCAGTAGTTGGGGAATTTCGCTACGCGAAAAGTTAGACTCCGAGCGCTTCGGTCTTCTCTACGATATTTACCACATGCAGTTGATGGAGGGCGATGTCATCGCTACCATCAAGAATTACTCTCAACATTTCTTCCACTACCACACCGCCGGCGTACCTGGACGCCATGAGTTGGATGAGACCCAGGAATTGTATTATCCGGCTATCATGAAGGCAATTCAGGACACCCAATTCGAGGGTTTCGTGGCCCAAGAATTCAAGCCGACTTGGCCCGATCAAAAAGCAGCTCTCGCTGACGCTATCAAACGCTGCTCTACGAAGTAGATTTCGAAAATCAGGACCCACGTAACCCCTATTTCCCGTGCCTTTGTTCCTCTTCCAGGAAGACGCGCGCCGCTTGAAAGCTTCCTCGAGCAAAGGAACGAAGACCGTTATCATCGAGCAGAGCCAAGCCCTCTTCGGTGACTTCGGAAAGGTAGATCCTCCAAGCTTTCTTCTGGAGCTGGTTTTCATCAATGGGCATGCGAGCCTTCGGCTGAGATTCATCTCCGCGACGCCCTCTGCCACCACGTCCACGTCCTTTTCCACGTCCACGGCCGTCATGATCATCGCCACCACTATCGGAATCTCTCGTCCCTGGGGCATCACCGGCCTGCTCAGACTGATTACTATCTTGATTGCTAACGTCTTTCTCCTCGTCATCCTGACGAGGCTCTCTCCGACGATCCCTCACGCCTTTTTTTGGCTCACGCGAAGGGCGCCTTTCTTGATCTTCCTTTTTAGACGAATCTGGGGATTCAGGGATTGGAGAATCGTTTACAGATACGAGGGGAAGGGTTTGCTCTTGAGTCAACTCTTTAGCCACCGAATCTCTCGAGGTGGCTTTCTTCGCTGTTTTCTTCCGGGCACTCTTACGCACGGTTTTTTTCTTGGGTGAACTGTCTTCGGACATGGGTAAAAAAGAGGGCGGAAGAATTTCTACCGCCCTCAAAATAAGGATTATTGAGAATGATTAATTCCAGATATCATCAATTGTTTCCTCGCTCTCGAGGTTGCTATCAATGTTTAAATCAGATGGCAAGCCATCAGGTCCAACGGACCAGATGTCAAAGTCAGGATTTTTCGCCTTCGGTTCAGCATTGCCCTCTTGATCTATGGCAGAGCGATATCGGAAGGATTGTCCGTAACCATCGAGAATTACACGAAGGCCGTTATTTTTTCCAACCAAGACGCTTCCACCCTCTTTAAGAAGTTCCGGCCAATAGATTTCACCTTCAGGCTCATCTTCGCCACGTCCGGTAAAGTCGCCTGACAAGGCTTTGTAGATCTCGGTGCTGAGAACATTCTCACCAACAGGAACGAAGCCATTATCTGTGAAATAACTCTCAAGATGCAATTCGATATTCTTCCGGTTCACCGTCGTGAATTTTCGGGCCTTGAGTTCCTGCACCTTGTTGAGCGCACCCATGATCAGAGTCGCCAAAATCACGATAATGACGATCACAGTCAGGAGTTCCACAATAGTGAACCCGCGGCTACGGTTTCGGGATAAGTTTAATTTCATCTAAGAAGTTTGGTTGGGCTAGCTTGGAACGCAGAGGGACTAACCTCCTCCAGACTGCATTTGCTGAATCACTTTGATGAGAGGAAGGAAGAGAGCAAAGACGATCGCACCCACCACGAGGGCAAGAATAACGATCATAATTGGCTCCAGAATAGAGGTCAGCGCTGTCACCGCCCCGTCGACCTCGTCGTCATAGACGTCCGCAATCTTCAGAAGCATTTCAGGGAGTTGTCCCGTTTCCTCACCTACATCGACCATAGATACCACAAGATTGGGGAAGATTCCAGTAGATTGGAGTGGACTCACAATCGACTCACCTTCTTTCACCGCCTCATGAACCTTATCAATGGCGTCAGAAACGATCACGTTTCCAGCTGTATCACGTGTAATATTGAGGGCTTGCAGAATCGGCACACCCGAAGTGACCAACGTCCCAAGGGTCCGAGTAAAACGAGCGATGGCACTTTTCTGCTGAATATCTCCAAAAATCGGGATCTTCAGCTTTAAGTTGTCAACAAAACGGCGACCCTTCTTAGTTCTCCCCCATGCCGCCATGCCAAGCCAGATGGCGACTGAGCCACCAAGAAGCCATACGGAGTTGGGAAGGATAACGTCCCGTGCAAGCATCCAATCGGAGAAACCGAAGACGACACGTGAAATGAGGGGAAGCTCTTGGCCTCCCATGTCGGCGAACATGTCGCGGAAACGAGGGACAATAAAGAGCATCAAGAAAGTCAAAATCGCGACTGCGATGAACATCACGATGACAGGGTAAACCATCGCCGAGACAATTTTCCCTTTCAACTTATGGGCTTTCTCTTGGTATTCAGCGAGACGCTTGAGCACCACTTCGAGGACACCACCAAGTTCACCGGCTTTCACCATGTTCACAAAGAGCTTGTTGAAAATCTTGGGATGCTGCCCCAAAGATTCGGAAAAGGTCGATCCTCCTTGCACGGATTCGGAAAGCTTATCGATGGTCGCCTTGAGAACCGGATTAGGCTCCTGCTTACCCAACACCGTCAATCCACGGAGAAGTGGGAGACCTGAGTCAATGAGGGTAGCCAATTGGCGAGTGAAAATCATGAGGATTTTCGGCTTCAACTTGCCTCCGGTCTTGCCTTTAACCTTTTTTTTGCCTTTAGCGCCTCTTTTCTTGGCGCCGGCAGCGAGAGATCCTTTGCCCTCTTCTACGACCTGAGTTGGATAGAGACCTTGGCTGCGAAGCTGTTGGATGGCCTCGGCATCATTGCCAGCTTGGACCACTCCGGTCGTCTGCTCGCCTTTTGCGTCGAGTGCGATGTATTGGAAATTTGCCATTGGAAGATACGTGTGTGTATGTAGTTCTATTGAAGATGATGAAGGGTGTGGAAGCTCCAAATCACAAAATCGTGTTTTGTGCGTTCCACCGCCCCAGTAATTTTTAAGTGTATTTCAGGACCTCCTCGATGGTTGTCTTTCCTTCGTAGATGCAGCGAAGCCCATCTTCTCGAAGAGTTGTCATGCCGAGTTCGATCGCCTTTTGCTTGATAACAACGCTTGGAGCACGCTCGATAATCAGTTCACGAAGGGGGTCAGTAACATTGAGAAGCTCAAAAAGCCCACCTCGTCCCTTATATCCGGATTGAGCGCATTTCTGACAGCCCTTACCAGTGTAGAACGACTTGTCGCCCAACTCATGAGGAGAGACGCCAAGTTGGCTCAAAATTGCTTGGCTCGGCTCATACGGGGACTTGCATTCACTACAAATCGTCCGGATAAGTCGTTGCGCCAAGACTCCCTCGAGGGATGCTGCCACCAAGAACGGTTCAGAACCCATATCAACCAAACGGGTGATCGCTCCCGAGGCATCATTAGTATGAAGAGTCGAAAGCACCAGGTGCCCCGTCAAGGACGCCTGAATGGCAATCTGAGAGGTCTCAAAGTCTCGCATCTCTCCCACAAGGATCTTGTCGGGATCTTGTCGAAGGAATGCTCTGAGAACACGAGCAAAACTCAAGCCAATCGCCTCATTGGTAGGAATCTGGATGATGCCATCGACGTCATATTCCACAGGATCTTCCGCCGTAAGAATCTTCGTCTCAATCTTATTGATCTCACGAAGTGCCGCATAAAGAGTCGTCGTTTTTCCCGCTCCAGTAGGACCAGTAACGATGAAAATTCCATTGGGCATGTTCATCGTGTCGATAACATACTCGTGAATATGTGGAGGAAGCCCCAAAGCAGTAAGATTCAAATTCACAGAGTTCCGATCTAGAACACGGAGCACGACACTTTCGCCATACTGGGTTGGAAGCGAGGAAACACGCATATCGATATGCTGCTCGCCGATTTGCTTAACGATCCGACCGTCCTGAGGGATACGGCGCTCGGCAATGTTCATGTTCGACATGACCTTCACCCGCGAAATGATCGGCAGAGCAAGATGCTTAGGCGGGGGAGCCATTTCATAAAGCGACCCATCGACCCGGTAACGGATCTTAAATTCATTCTCAAAAGGCTCGAAGTGAATGTCTGACGCCTTTTCCCGGATTGCCTGGAAAAGGACGAGATCTACGTAGCGCATAATGGGCGCAGAATTGGCCTCTTCTTCCATCGAGCCTTCGCTTCCTTCAAAATTGAGGCCCCCATCGAGTTGGCTGAGGATATCCTCCATGGCCTTTTCCTGACCTCCGTAGAGATCATTGATCTTCTGCTCTACAAGATAATCAGGAGCGACCATCAATTTCACTTCCTGACCAATCGCAAAGCGAAGGTCTTCGAGAATCTGAGGATTGAGTGGATCAGTGAGACATACCGAAATACCTTCGGAATCATATGAAACAGGAAGTGCGCCATGAAGACGTGCCATTCCAGCAGGCACCAGACCCAAAAGGGCTTCTGGAGGTTCAAAGTTGGTAAGATCGATCAGCTGGGTGCCCAGCTCTTGGGCGATGATCGGCCAAATATCGTCACTTGAGGAAATGACTTGGTAGTCGGCGAGAATCTCTCCGACTTCCTTGCCGCTGCTTTCGATTTCGGAAAGAATGTCCTGCGCAAGCGCAGTGTCGACCATTCCGTGTCCGACAAAAAGGTCGAGGACTTGTTGATTATCCATTTAAAAAAAAGTTAAATTTGCGATGTTAATTACTCGGCATCAGACATGGTGACACCAATGACTTCCTCAGCGGAAGTCGCTCCGGCCAGCACCTTACGGATACCGTCTTCACGAAGAGTTCGCATTCCGAATTCTCGGGCGCGTCTACGTAACTGCGGAGTGCTTAGATTTTGGTTAATGAGGTGACGCACTTCGTCGTCAATCACGAACATTTCGAAAATACCGATTCGACCACGATATCCGCCTCCTCGGCAGTTTTCGCAACCGACAGGGCCCATGATAGTGCTTTCGGCCATCAAGGCGGGATCAATACTGAGCATTCGCAGCTCCTTTTCTGTCAGGGTAGCTGGCGCCTTGCACTTGTCGCAGAGCTTTCGAACCAGACGCTGTGCGATAATGGCACGAACGGCAGAAGCGACCAAGAATCGTTTGATTCCGATATCAGCGAGACGAGCAACCGCACTTGGAGCATCGTTAGTATGCAAGGTAGAGAAAACCAAGTGACCGGTGAGTGACGCCTGGATGGCAATCTCCGCGGTCTCCTTATCTCGAATCTCTCCAACCATGATAATGTTAGGAGCCTGACGAAGCATGGACCGCAGGGCAGCCGCGAAGGTCATTCCAATGTCCGCTCTTACCATCACCTGGTTAATTCCGGCCATTTCATATTCGACCGGATCTTCCACCGTAATGATTTTCTTGTCAGGTTTGTTAATCTGATTCAGACAGGCGTAGAGGGTCGTTGTTTTGCCAGAACCAGTCGGCCCGGTGACCAAAATGATCCCGTCGGGAAGTCCGATCAGCTCCTTAAAGGTTTCTTGGTCATCCGAGAAGAAGCCCAATTGTCCCAGCCCAAGGTTGAGAGCAGACTTATCAAGGATACGCATTACGATACTTTCACCATGATTACTCGGAACGGACGAAACACGAAGATCGACTTCTTTCCCACCCATCCTGACCTGAATTCGTCCATCCTGAGGAAGCCTTTTTTCCGCAATACTCATCGACCCACTCATCACCTTCAAACGGGCAATAACCGCGGGAAGAAGCTTTTTAGGGTGATTAGCGCAATCAATCAACTTACCATCGACTCGATTACGGATGCGCAGACTTGTCTCAAGTGGCTCGATGTGAATATCACTCGCGCGCATCTTGAATGCATCGACTAAGATGCCAGAAACCATCTTGATAACGGGAGCTTCGCTATCACCATCTGCACCGGCCTCACCAACAACGGTAAGAGCGCTGGAATCGACAGCGCCAGCTTCCTCTCCGTAGAGTTGAGTCAGGGCGTGTGTGATTCCGGTCGGCGTTGCCGCATAAAATGTCACTTCTCTGCCAACAATATGTGGAATGGAGTCAAGAGACTCGAAGTCGAGAATATCGGCAACGGCCATAGCGAGGTAGGACCCATCATCTCCCACCGGCACCGCGTGGAACCGCTTAGCATCAGCCAAAGAGATCCGACCCGCTAGTGAGGCGTCGATAAAAGTGTTCTGGAGATCCAAGACCTCGGCACCAGCATTTGCAGCTGACACCTGAGCAATGACGGTCTCATTCACATCCCCCCGGTCGAGCATGAGCTGGATGGTGTGCTCATCTCCCATCGCGGCCTTAAATTCCTGGACATAACCGGCATCAAGATGCCCGGCTTCGACCAACAGTTCTATTAAATAATCTTCGTTCGAATACACGGCGTGTCTTCAGTGTGCTTAGCCCAGAAATTTGATTGTCATACCCTAGGATTGGCAGAGTTTGGTAAACCATCTGGAGCCTGTCAATACGTCGAAGCAGAAAGGTTGAAAAAACAAACTAAAATGAAGCTGGACAAGTTTAACAGAATACTAATCCGCAATGGGAAAGTAAACATCTAGGAGCTCTTCTTGCCTGATCTTCATACCCTTGGCTTCATCCGGAGTTCGGTCATCAAAACCTGATAAGTGCAACATTCCATGGATGCCATACAGAGCAAGCTCACGTAGGAAGTCCTGCTCAAATTGCAGTCCTTGCCGCTTAGCCACCTCGATCCCAATCAGAATCTCTCCGTGCTCAAAGGTAATAACATCCGTCGGAGTTTCATCCGACAGGAAGTCACGATGCACCTCAGCCATCGTAACGTCATTCAAAAAAGTGAATTCCATCACCTCCAACATCGCGATCTTCCCAATGCCAATCTCCTTCAAGATTGAGGCAACTTTTTGCCACCCCTCGTGGAGTATTGCGAGCTCATCTGAATTAAACTGACCAGGACAGCGGTCGAAGTAGATCTCAATCGCAGGATCCATCCTTTTTTAGCCCCCCTGACGTTGACGACGAATCCTTTCGACGGACTCGACAGAAACAACTTTCCCCTTTTCCAGCCCTAAACCCGTTGGCGGATCCTCGACCCGGTCTTTAGGATACTCGATGCGGGAATGAAGCATGCTTCGGAGCGTCTTGGAGAAGACTTCGCGAATTATTGTGAGCTCAGAAAGATTTAGACCACAGGCATCTAGCTGACCATCACGAACCCGTTTAAGAACGATTTCATTTACCAGAGCTTTGATTTTTCCGTGCGATGGTTTTTTAAGTGTTCTCGATGCGCTTTCGACGGCGTCTGCTAGGGATATTATACCACTTTCACGGGTTTGCGGAATGGGCCCAGGATAGCGGAAGCTCTTTTCATCGACCTTTGGTAGATCATCCTGATTTTTGGATGATTCACCTTTGCACTCCCGAGCCTCGGCACGCTCTTGGGCCTTGCGATAGAAAAAATAAACTAAGGAATCTCCGTGATGCTCTTGGATGACCTCGATGATTCTTGGATTGAGCTTATTCTTAATGGCAAGATCCACACCATCCTTGACGTGAGCGACAATAATGAGCGCGCTCATGGTCGGCGTCAGCCCGTCGTGAGGATTTACATCCCCCTGATTTTCAATAAAATACTCAGATTTGTTGAGCTTCCCAATATCATGAAAGTAGGCACACACCCTACTCATAATCGCGTCCGCCCCGATAGCCTCCGCCGCCGTTTCTGACAAGGCTGCCACGATGAGGCTGTGGTGAAACGTCCCCGGAGCTTCCAGTTGCATCCGACGCAACAAGGGATGATTAAGATCACTAAGTTCCAACCATGTAATCTCAGTCGTAAGATCGAAAACATTCTCCAGCATCGGCAAGATTCCACCAGCCACCAATCCGGTGACAAGCCCCACTCCGAGCGAGATTAAACAGGCCCGCCCGAAGCTTTGCCACTCGACGACATCATTGAGGCCCACCATTGAAATCTTACCAAAAAGTAACCCAAGAAGAAGCCCACCAATTCCCACGTAAAAGCCCGCCCGAAGAAGTTTACCACGTTTCCTGACGTTCCTCGTGCCAAAGACCGCAACGAGGCCACAAAACAAACTGAGCACCAAAAACGGCCAGCGGTTTTCTGACGAAATTAACAAGGCTCCGAATAGGCTAGCAAACACCGAGGAGTAAACACCGGCTCGTTGCCCCAGCAGGACCGAATGGACCATGGGAGCAAAAGCCATCGGAATCAGGAGGAACTGGGCATCTGCCGGTAGCCATTTGGAGGAAATACCGCGGGTGAGATGAATGAGCCAGAGTTGGAAAAGAATTCCTCCAAAAATAAGAAGGACGTTTCCGTTTCTTACGGCTGAAACTCCATGATTGAGATGGAATATAGCGATCGCACAGGTCAACAACACACCTCCCACCATCAGAGACCCTTGTTTCCCCAGGCCCTCAATTCCACTGGTCGCATAAATAAGCGCAGCAAAGCCGAGCGCGAAGGCCAAATAGATTCCGGAACGAACCGAATGACTACGGCTCAGAAACCAAAACAGCCCCTTTTCGTCCGCGGTTCTACGCTTCTTGCCTGACGAAAACCCCCGTTGGACCAATCGCCATCGTCTAAATTCATCTACCAATCCCATAAGATTATCGACCGAAGAAGGATTAAACTACCATATTTTACAATAGTAAAAGGCTTAGCGCCTAAAAATACTAGAATCAGGCCTCATTACCATGCCTCCCGGAGACACAACAACTTGGCTCTCAATTAACCAAGACGGAAGACGATCCGCGCCTTCGTGGTATCATAAGGAGACATCTCCATTTTTACACGGTCTCCGATAACTAGTCGAATAAAGCGCTTACGCATTTTCCCAGAAATATGGGCCAAAACCTCGTGCCCGCTCGGAAGTGCTACCTTGAACATCGTTCCAGCTAGTACCGAAGAAATCGTCCCCTCAATCTCAACCGACTTTTGTTCGGTTGATTCATCAGTGGGATTTTTACTGCGAGGCCCACGTTGGGGATTACGACGGCGTCCTCCGCCTCCTCTGCGGAAATTTCTTGGTCTAGCGATAGCGTGAAGTGGGTTGTTAGGCCACAATTGTGACCCGTGCGCAGTCTGATTACCGAAACTCCGAATAGCAACGCAAAAAACAGTATTAGCCTTTCTTGCACCTTGGGCTCCCATCGCGTATCTTTTCCAGCAAAGATTAATGGGAAAAACAGCTCAAATACTTCAGTCCCTTGCCCGATTGATCGGACGGAATTCTCCGGCTCTAAGCGAACTCAAAACCTCGCGTTCGCTCTTGACCGTATTTGCCTCTTTCATCGTCGCCGATAAGAAGATTGCGGCTGATGAGATCGCGATCTCTTTTGATTTTGTCCGAAATGCCTTCCCTGATGCAAACCATGCCCAGTTGGGTGATTTTTTGGAACAAGCAATTGCCGACCGACCCATTCTTTCACCACATCTTCAGCTGCTAAAGCGATCGCTAACTAAAGAACAAAAAATTGCCTTCGCCCTGCAGCTCTTTGCTCTCATCAAGACCGAACAGTCAGATAAAATACCGAAGAATAGCTTCTTCGAGGTAACCACCGCAATTGGAATCCAAAAAATGGGTGGGGTCGTGGTCCAAGAAATGAGCGGCATCATGCCCCCCCCTCAAAAGGGCCTCGCACGTATCGATTTCTCAACGGGGCCAGAAGCCGAAGTCAAACTTGATGAAAGCGAAGGATCTTATCATTTCCGCTGCTATCGGATTGGCGGCATGATTCTGCTCAGGAACCTAATGAATCAACCCTTATCGATACGTGGGTATTCCATTAGTAAGAACCGGGTGATCCAGTTCCGCGCCAGCGATGAAATCATTGTGGCTGGCTGGCGACTCAAGTATGATGATCTTGCCTATTTTTTCCAGGAGACTCCCCAAACCCTCTTTCTTCACCTTATGGGAGGTGAAATCAACTTGAGTCGCTCAAGGTCGAAAACTGCAGTAGCGCAAATCTCCCTCGGAAGACGAGTTCGCATCACAGCACTCAAGAAAGGGTCGCTAGCGACGACTAATGGCGAATTTCTAGACACCGGAGTGGAATACGACTGCGACTACCACGATCGTCTCACCGTCGAGTCAGGCAAGGTCTTTTCCCTCGATTCACTCCGTATTCTTAGTCTTCAAAGCGGGCATCGCTTTAGCCTTCCAACTGGCCGAAGAAAGGTCACCGTTTCGAACGATCCCTCTCGACTGTCAGGAGACAGCCTCCTCTTAACCCCCGGACTCTCAGGTCACTTCGTGCTCGAACTGGAATTCGACCCATCTTCTGGGCTCGGAGAAATGACCGTTCTGGAATCCAGCCAAACGATCACCGCGAATGGTGCCCCGGTCCAGCAAGCAACCCTTCCTGAAGGCTCCCTAATCCGCTTGAGCAGTCGTCAAGCGCTGCGATGCCGATTCTCAGAGAACATGCTCGATGAGGAGAGAAATCTCGTGCGCCATCTTGAAGTCGACGGAGTAAATTACGCATTTTGGAAGGCCGGAAAAACGATCGACAATCTCGCTTTTCACGTCGAGCGCGGTGAAATGATCTGCATTATCGGACCAAGTGGCAGCGGTAAGAGCACCCTCTTGGAAATCTTAGCCGGCCAACGGCGCCCTCAAACCGGAACCGTCAGGCTCAACGGCCTTTCTCTCTACGAACGCCAAAGTCGACTTGCTCCCCTAATCTCCTTCATGCCCCAGGAGGAGGCCCTAAGCGCGCAACTCAATTCCCGCGAGCATCTGGCGCATGCTTGTGCCATCCGAAGACCCCATTTAACCAAGTCTTCAATTCAAAAACGGGTGAATCACCTTCTCGATATCCTGGGACTGAGCCACGTCTCCGAACGTCAGGTGGGCAGCGCTGATTCCAAGAGTCTCTCGGGTGGGGAACGCTCACGGTTGAATGCCGGCCTCGACCTCATTGGCGGGGGAGAAATTTTCCTTTTCGATGAACCCATTTCTGGACTCTCTTCTAAGGATGCCGAACATGTGGTCACCTCATTAAAAGATCTTGCAAAAGACAAGATCGTCATCGCGTCTTTGCATCGACCCAGCGAAAAGGTGCTCGAATCCTTTGATCGTGTTCTCCTCTTGGACCGAGGCGGAAAAATGGCATTTTTTGGCCCACCCTCGGACATGATTACCTATTTCGAGGAAGCCAATACGGAGCATAACATCCGAGGATTGAGTCACTCTTCCTCTAAGGAACAAACTGGTGCCGACTTTGTCTTCGATATTCTGGAAGCCCCCATCCAACCTAGAACTCAGGTTTCCAGTGGGCGCACAGAACGACGATTTCCTCCCACCTTTTGGCAGGAACGATTTGAAAACCGTCGCGTAATGGCACATCTTAATCATGTATCAAAGTCCCGTTTTTCAACACACCAAGAGCTCCCGAAGGCAGACGATCAAATTCCCGCTCCCGAGCCTCCAGCACACGGACGACGCCAAAAATGGATGATCTTCCGCACTCATCTTGCCCGAGCGTTCAGCTCCAAGCTACGGCATCGGGGAACATTTTATTCAATCTTCCTGGAAGCGCCTCTCCTCTCCATTCTAATTGCTTACACCCTCCACGCTTCAGCGGAGGGTAGCTACGAGTTTCACAGCGCCCTCCATCTCCCTTCCTACATCTTTCTAGCTGTCACGGTCGCGATGTTCTTCGGCCTCACAAACTCGGCCTCAGAAATTTTGCGCGATCGGCCCGTGCTCAGAAGAGAGAGAAATTGCCGCCCTCACCCTCTTCTTTATGTGGGCTCCAAGTTTGTTATTCTGGCCGCTTTGATCGTTCTGCAATCGCTTGTCTTCATCGCGGTAGCTCATCGTATTCTTGAAATTCATGACATGCTTTGGATTCATCTCGGATGGATGACGCTGACTGGATGTTGCGGTACGGCGATCGCCCTCCTCATCTCTGTCCTCGCCAAATCGGAAAGAACCGCTCTTGGGGCGATCCCCCTCATTCTCGTCCCTCAAATTCTACTCGCAGGGGCTTTAATCCCCTTCGTGGAGATGAACCGAGGCCTCTTCAATGACGGCACCAAAGGTCGCGCCAGCGGAGCAGAGCCAGTCCCCTCCACGCTCATCCCCCTGAGATATGCCTACGAGGGAGCCATCGTGAGTCAGGCAACCAGTAACATGTTCGAAAAAACTCGTCGCCCACTTCAGGAGAGGATCGACCGCATCACCTCTTCTAAAAATGGCCAATCATTCAGCGATGAAAAAGATCAGCTTAGCGTCCTCTTTGCTGCTTCGGCAAAAGATGTCTCACACGCATACAGTATTTTAAAAGACCCAATCATGGAACGAAAACGGCTGATGACTGAAGATTTTTCGGAGCCTCCATTCGAAGAAAATCCTCTGACCCATTTCTTCGTAAACCAGAGGGTAGAAGGACTCGTCGAATTGGCCGAGACCAGACGATTAGACGGGCGAACCCAACGAAAGGCCAAAGTATTTCTCGCGGAAAAGAAGTCGATCTTTGGAATCGAAATGACTACAATATGGTATTGCCGCGCGAGCTTACTGATCTTGACCGCCCTCCTACTCGCCTTAGCGACCTACCTCTTAAAACTCTCCTTAAGTCGCTACTGAAACATCGTCCCCGAGAGTCTTACTCAGCGACTGGGCAATCGTGGTAACGGTATCACGCGGCAAGGCGTGAGGCACGATCACCCCCAGTACAACCAATCCAAATCTGGATCTCTTTGGAATCACCTGAAGAATACGGTCGGTACCAATTTTAACATGAGGACTCCCCAATCCTCCGACATCACCGACCTGACGACTAGCGCTGCTTGAAGCATGAGCAAGCGTTCTTGCTACTTTCACTAGCTTTTCATTTCCAATCTCATCAGAAATGATCTCCCCGTTTCGATCACAAACGAAAAATGCCTCAGCCGGAACACTTTCCTTCAGCCATGCTCCAAACGCTGCCATCCTCTTTGACAAAGGTTGACCACCAGAACCATGGGAACTGGCGATGGCTTTGATGGATGCCACTTGAGGGTGCTGAAGCTCAGCCACCTGATGAATCTCAGTTACCTGCTGAACGATTCTGCCTTGAGGAAGCTCCGTCCTCGCCGCTTGCTTAATAATTTTAAACGGTGATTCAATCGAATGGTAAACACCTGACTTAAGTTGTTCGCGCGCCGAAATTTTATCAAAATCAGACTCCACCGGAGCATATTGATGAGTGACAGGATCCGCCTGAACTAGCTCGGTGACCTGAATAGGATCGTCATACACCGCCTCCGCTTCCTTCTGAACCACTTGTTGCGCTTGGAGCTGGGAATTTTGATAATTCGTAATCGTCTGAGGGAATTCCGGCTGCCCTTGAGTCGACATAATTCCGGGGGAATCAGCTCGTCCCTTTACTTCCGAAAGCCCTCTTAGTGCACTTGCTCGTGCCATTCCATCAGCCGCACGGGAATCGATCGATTCTACTTCAGCATATCCAATAAAGCCGCTTCCATAAGCTTCGGCGGCCGCAGTCGGGGGGAAACTCGGCGCTTTGACCAAAAGACTCTCGGCTAGCTGCCGGAGCTCCCCGGCATCGATCCATTGATTGACGGAGTCCCCTTCCATGATTAGCGGTGATAAGATTCAAAAGTAAGCTTTCCTTCAAGCTCCGCTCGAAGGCCGTCAAAAACAGCCAAGACTCCTGCACCCTCATCCATCACACCCACAGGTAATCCCTTGGCACTCGCTCTAATAAAAAGATCGTCCCGCGGAACGACCGCTCGCAGGACCATTTCCGGAGGAAGAATGTTTCGAAGGGCCTCCGCAGCCTCTGCACTCTCGGCAAGATGAGGCTGAACCATGGTCATGACGACCCCAAGCACTTGCAGGCTGGGATTAACGACACGCATTCGGGCAAGAGCCTCGAGCATTTTAGGCACGGATCTTACTCCCAAAGGCTCAGCTTGCTGAGGGACAAGAACTCCCGTTGACGAACTCAAGATATCAACCGTCGCTCCGAAAAGCCCGGCCGCAGTATCGATGATGCAGATGTCATATCCAAGGCCTTCGGTCTCCCTTAGAAAGGATCGAACCCGATGTAAATTTGCGCCCATCATACCACCCCCAAGTTCATAAGCACTGCTGTGCCCCGATGCCACAAGGCTCAGGGTCTCCAAGCGAGTCGGAACGATGATCGTTCCCGCCCTCAGCGAAGGATCGGTCAACATATCGAAAAAGCCAGTCAAATGGCGCGACTGCCTCGTTAGCGAAAGCCCAACCGACCCCTGAGGATCCGAATCGACCAAAAGAGTCCTCCTCCCGCTTCGGGCAAAGGCGTGCGCTAGATTAATCGCCACGGTCGTCTTTCCGACGCCCCCCTTTTGGCTGGTTATGGCAAGAGTAATCACAGAAGAGGAATCAACTATTAAGAATTGAAGGATTAGAGAACGGCGAAGGAAAGCATTTCTCATGGGCTTTGTCTGGTCATTTTCCCCAAAATTATTAGTCTTTTGGAACCTCTGTCTCATCAATCGCCCTATGCGCCCTCAAATCCAGCTACTTTTGTCCTTCGTTGCAGTGATCTTTTTTTTAGGATGTGAGGGGGAAAAACGAAAAACAAAGGCCGATCGTATCGCCGAAGATCAGTATTTTGATGGAGCGGCAGTGAGTAGCTTGAGCGATCTTAAGAATGAAATTGGAGACGCCCCGACTGATTTTTTAAGACTCTTCAAAGACGACCCCATCCCCTGGCAGGCCTGGAACTCATCGATCACTGATAAAGCGAGATCTTGCCAAGCTCCCATTCTCGCCTTGGTTGTTTCATCACTGGATGGTGGATGTCGGGACACCGCACTCAAGATATGCGCTAACAAAGAGCTTCTCTCTCTATTTAAAGATAATAACGTTTGCACAATCATCGACATCCATGCAAACCCGGAAATTGGGCTGTTATCTTATTATCTGGCGAATGAAGCCCGCCAACAGATCGGATTTCCAATGCTCATTTGGATGAGTCATGAAGCTTCACCTATCGGCTGGATCCCAATTGAGAACTTCAAGGAAAATAATCTAAAATCGGTCATTGAGAACTGGGCCCTCATGGTAAACCAAACTTGGACCGAGTCCTCGGATTACGCCGTAATAAACAGCCGCCGCGAGGCGAAGAATCGCCAAAACCGCCTTGATTTGATGGTCCCCGAAGCGGAAAAAGACATCGATAGAAATAACCTTTTTTTAAGAAAGGCTCGACAGATCGTCTCCCGCTACGATCCCATCTCTCGAAGCATCGATGGTGCCGGTGGCCTCGTTCCCTCCAGCGCCCTGGAATTACTTGTAAAAGCTTATTTATCACCCCAAATGCCGGAAGGAATTCGTAGAAGAGCTCGTGAGGGCATTTCAAGCGTCATTTCCGCTGTCGAAGAAGGGGCGATCCATGATCCGCTCGATAGCCTCTATTTCTACGCCCGACGAAGTCAGGACTGGAGTCTCCCCGCGTTCTCAAAAGATCTCGGAACCCAGGCGCAGTATGCCTCCGCACTCATTCATTGTGGCCAAGCCATCAATGATCCCAATCTTATCAATTCGGGGACCAAGATTATCAAAATCCTCAAAGAAGACTGGCTCAATAATAACTACACCAATGAATCGTCGCTACTGGAAAAGGATGTCCCAGGGGTATTTCTTTGGGATTGGATTGCCTTAGAGAAAACACTGAACCCTGCGGAAATAAAGCTGGCAGCACTCCTCTTTAACCTAAAAAGATCTGGTAATATTCCTTTGGTCTCCGATCCAACTTCTAAGTTCTTCCGACTTAATAACCTATCTTACCCTAACGATCTTCAAGAAATTGCCACCTCCCTATCTTCAACTCCAGAAGAAATCAGGCTACGCCTTGAGAAAGTGATCAACAAGCTGAAGGAACACCGTGAAGACACTGGTGCAATTTTTAGAGAAACTCAGGTTGCCGCTCAAGATCGAGCACAGTTCTGCCTTGCTCAGCTTGCGAATTGGACCACAACAGGGTCTCCCTTCGATCTGGCCGATGCCATCGCGAGCGCCAACGTCCTGCGCAATGAGCATCGACCTGATGGAAAAAGACTCATGCGATTCCCTTCGTCGTCTAAGGTTCGAGCACGAGGCGCTGACTATGCTCGCGCAATTCTGGCTGGCGTGCGAATTCATCAAGCGACCCTCGACCCTGAATGGCTTAAATGGTCGATTGCACTCACTCACGAGGCTCTCGAACATCTTTCCACAGAGGAACGACCTCTCATCCAAGAAACTCCCACCGAAGATCGGGTCATTCCGCTACATCTTTACAATTCATCGATGGTTTTCTCCGAGTCCACTCTTGGTCTTTTTGACCAAGCGGTTTCAAAAATTGCAGCGCTCAACGAGGATGAAAAAATCACTTCGTTGCGAAACCGCCTCGGGAGGACACTTTCGACCTCCTGCGAACGCCTCCCCATCATCCACACAGATTTCATCAGCTCCTGCAGCTTGGGTAATGACCCACTCGTTGCCGTTCTGAGTGGTCAATTCGAAAACGCCTCATTCCAAGCCCTCCTCAGAGAGATCAATGCGCCTGAGTTCATATCATTCATTGTCATCAGGGATGATCACGAAAGCAAACTGCTCACCCCTCTTCCCGAATTCGAGCGACCAAGCACAGCAACAGGAATCACTTTGCTTCGTGACGAGAAAATTATAGGCCAAGCTTCTGATATTGCAGAATTCCGGAAACTTCTTCAGCAAGCACTCTTGCAAAAAGAATGATTGGCAGGCGACATTAGGAATATAAAGATTGCCCCGCATGCAAAACAAAATTCTGCTTCACATCCTAGCGACCACAGCACTTGGGATGAGTTCATCACTCGCTGACACGATCACCCTAAAGTCGGGTAAAGTTTTTGAGGGTAGGGTATTAGAGGAAAACGCGACCGATTATATTCTCGAAATTCAAATCACCGCCACCATTAAAGACCGCAAGACAGTCAAGAAAACTGACGTCGAATCGATTGTCGCTGAAGCACCAGACCTCAAACCTTATGAGTCAATCAAGGATACTCTCCCAACTCCTGACCAGCTTTCAGAGGGAGATTATCAAGAATTGATTGAGCCCGTTCGTAGCTTTGTTAAAAAATACCCGAAGTCCGAGTATATCAACGAAGTTAAAAAAATGCTCTCCACTCTTGAAGAGGAATCAAAGCGAGTCGAAGCGGGAGATGTAAGGCTGAGTGGCGAATGGATTTCTAAAGCTGACTGGGATTCCAACGCATACGAATTGGATGCTCAGCTTGCCTTGGGGAAAATAAAATTGGCCGCTCTTCGGAGACAATACCGTCAGGCCATGCTCGCCAGTGATGAACTCAGCAATTCCTTCCCCCTCTCCGAGGCGCTCAATGAGTCGGAGGATATCGCGAAAATCATCCTTCCAAAATATCTTAGAATCATTTCAGCGAAAGCAGCCACCGCTAAGGAAAAATTCGAACAACGAGAAAAGAACCTCAACAACCTCCCTTCCCGAGATGCCAAACGCGTCAAACTGGAAATCGATGCCCAAACTGCTCGCCACAATGCTGAAATGGAAAAAGCACGAGAATCACGGACCAGATGGCTCCCTGAAAACGACTTTGATGAGAAAGGGCTCAAAAATCTTGAGCGAAGCATCTCAACGGCAATCTCCAGTCACAGTCGCCCAATCCGTGATAAGAAAAACTTTAGCCAACTTTACCGGGATGCATGGGCCGCCGCTAGCGCGAGTGACATAAAAACAACAGAAAAGATTATTTCCACTCTTCGGTCAGGCAAAGTTGCAGAAGAATATTTGGAACTTCTTGAAGCTCAACTTGAGGCTAATCCTGCGCCGGAAACCCCTAAGGAAGAGACTAAGAAGGCGGAACCGAAGCCTGAACCAGTCAAAAAGAAGCTTAAAAACACGAAACCTGAAGAGGCGGAATCTGAAGGATCATTAGAGGTTGAGGAAGAATCATCGATAATGGGACTCATCTACGGAATTCTGGGCCTCGCTATCATCGGTATTCTTGTTGGATTGGTTCTCAAGAGTCGCAAAACTGACGGAGGGCAGTAAACTAATATCATGAGCGACCGTAGAGCGTCACAGAACCGCCAGACTGCTGAAACCAAAATCAGCTTGAGTTTG
>Ga0114998_10000352_pt1 | contig 33216 bp, 19 predicted proteins | sample ArcticOcean_MG_C_5_FD_87044 | JGI IMG/M metagenome (GOLD analysis project Ga0114998, IMG submission 87044) | Marine microbial communities from western Arctic Ocean - ArcticOcean_MG_CB4_138 | ecosystem: Environmental > Aquatic > Marine > Oceanic | place: Arctic Ocean: Canada Basin | collected... | reverse complement strand
CGGCCGCGATCAACGTGCTCTACACTCTGGATGGGCTTCGGGGCCTCACCGACCAAGTCCTCAAATCTGGACTCAATCATAGTGAACCAGGTGTCCGGCGACACGCCTTGCGTCTTGCGGAAAACCGCTTCAACGACAGCCCGTCTCTTCTCAAGGAGTCCCTCGACTTGTTCGATGACGAATTTTCAATCGTTCGCCTGCAACTTGCATTATCTCTGGGAGAAAGCAGCGTCGACAGCGCCCTGTCCGGGCTAGCCCACTTGGCCAGACAATACGGAAATGAGACCTGGCTGGACGGGGCCATTCTCAGTTCTCTCGGCGGCCGTTGCGGCCAAATGCTCATGACATTACTGGAGAAGCCGACGGAGCTCGGCCAGGCACGTGGTCTTATCGCGCGACTCTGCAGCGCGGTCGCGACGCGACGCGAGCCGAAAGAGCTTTCCACAACGATCGAGAATATCGCAGTGATCGAAGACCGTGCATTGCAACAGAAGTGTCTCCAGGGACTGCTCGCATCGTTAAAGTCGACCACCAGTATCAACCTCACGCAGAGTGCCCGGGATGCTCTGGCAAAGCTTGCCGTCGGGACAGAGGACGACATTCGAATCTCTGCGCTTGAGTTGACGCGGGTGCTGCAATTGGAATCATCATCCGAGCGAGCGACGCGGCTTAAAACGACTTTCGCGGAAGTGCGCAACCTGCAATTGCCCGTCGAACAGCGCCTCGCTGCCGTCAGGGGATTGAGCGCCGAAAGAGACGTCAGTATCGCTACGGCCCTGCTGCGAGCATATCCGGCCGCCACGCCGACTCTACGCAGGGAGATCCTCAAGAGCGCATTCGCCAGACGCGAGAACTTGGTCGCCGTGATCGACGCTTTGGAGCAAAAGATTTTCGAGGCATCCGCGCTGAATACCATTCAACGAAATTCCCTGCTTGAACATCCCGACGCAAACATCGCGGCACGAGCAAAGAAAGTGCTCGCGGTTCCGCGCTCGGTGGACGAGCGCACAGTAAAGAGTTTCCTGGCGGCGCTTGCACAAAAACGTGACCCGGTCGCTGGGCGAAAAATTTTCAGCCTGCACTGCGCTCTCTGTCATCAAGCACATGGGATCGGCTTTGCGGTTGGCCCGGATCTTAGTTCGGAATTTCGGCGGGCAGAGCAAACGATGGTGCATGATATTCTGGCGCCGAGCGACAAGATTGTCGCAGGACATGAAACCTACACAATCGAGACAAACGACGGCAGAATCACGGTGGGCATCTTGGCCCACGAATCTGCGGGAAGCCTGACTCTGAGCCTACCGGGCGGGCAAAGAGTAGACCTTCTCCGTAAGGACATTCGCTCGCTCAAATCACTTCCAATTTCACTCATGCCCGAGTCCCTTCGCGAGGCCCTCAGCCCCGGTGATGTCGCCAATGTGATCTCCTGGCTGAAAAAACCTCCATTGCGGAGGGTACTCTTCGACGACGACCCGGGGTTTATTGGTCTGCTCAAAGAGGGAAGCGGAACTGCCACCATCGTCACCTCGGACACGTATTCCGGATCGGCCTCTCTTCGCCTTACTCCACCCCAACGTTACTCGGTGAGAATTCCGGGTTGGGAATTCGCGATCCGGGAAAACCCCGGCCCCGGAGAGTATCGCTATCTCCGCCTCGCCTGGAAATCACCCAAGGGAGATGGTATACTGATCGAACTTGCCGACAACGGTAGTTGGCCGGCGGCGGACAGCCCAAAGCGTCGATATTTCAGCGGCAAAAACACCACTCCGTGGAAAGCCACTCAAGTGGCCGCCGCAAGCCCTTCGGACTGGACCGTAGTGACCCGGGATCTGTGGAAGGATTTCGGAGATTTCACCCTCACCGGGATCGCTCCAACCGCGATGGGTGGTCCCGTTTGGTTTGATCAGATTGAATTGCTACAGGAGAAGTAGCTGATTTGGTTTATAGTCTGACTAACTCCCAACTCTTGTTGTCTTCAGGAGCTCTCAGGAAATCCTTCTCGACGTCAAGAGCATCCTCCTTCTCGATTCCGCCCCTCCCGCAGCAATATTGACAGCACGTGCGGGCATTTCTATGCTTCCGAAGCATGAAAAAAACGCCCCATTTATACTCATCGGTGGCTTGCTCCCTTCTGTTACTTTCCGCGTTGTCGGCGGTATCCCTTGCCGACGACGAATTGTCCTCGATCGTGGGCGCTCCAGTCTTCGGCAAGCAACGCCTGTTCGACGATCAACGCTATCCGAACGTGGTCGTCACCGTGAAAGGAACAGTCCTGGCCGTCTGGGGTAATTCCGGCGTTGCGGTGCGTCGGAGTGAAGATGGAGGAAAGTCGTGGGGCCGCCCGATCCCGGTGGCCCGTGCCGGTTACCACGGAGGAGGCACGATTGTCGATGCGAATTCGGGAGACATCCTGGTCTTTGTCGAAGAACGGCAACCACCCGCTCCACTTACTCTCTACCGTAGCCAGGACGATGGCCGATCGTGGCAAGCGCAAGCCACTGTTATCGCAAAGGACGTCAACGGAAACCGTCCTTCCATGCATATGAACGAACATGGGATCACGCTAGTAAGCGGTCCTCACAAGGGGCGCCTGCTTCGCCCCTCGCGATACTACGGACCGAAAGATGGCAAAGAGAATTGGCCCCGGCAGTATACCAACGCCATTTACAGCGACGACGGTGGCAAGAGCTGGAAGACCAGTGAGCCTTTCCCCGAGAAGGGAACGGGTGAAGCCGCCCTGGTTGAGCTCGCCGACGGACGGATCTATTACAACACGCGCGTCCACTGGCCCAAACGCCCGCGGAACGGCCGTCGACGCGAGGCGTGGAGTGTCGATGGTGGAGCGTCTTGGCAAAACTGGAAAATCGTCGAAGCGCTTCCAGACGGAGATCAAGGGCGGTCCTACGGCTGCATGGGAGGTCTGGCCCGATTGCCACTCGATGACCGGGACGTTTTGATCTTTAGCAACCTCGATACAAACGCCTCGCACCGTGAGCGCGTGACGGTGTGGGCGAGTTTCGACGGCGGAAAAACCTGGCCCGTCAAGCGACTCGTCGACGAAGGTCGGAGCGGCTATTCGTCACTCGCGGTCGGGCGGGCCGGCACGCTCACCGCAGGGTGGATCTACTTGCACTACGAGCACGATCCGTTCAAAGGCTCCCACTTAGCCCGATTCAACCTCGCTTGGATTCTCGACGGCAAACCAACCGGGGATGGCGAAATGCCAGATCTGAAACTCAAGTGACAGGAAAGGTCGCCCAGGCCTTCAAGTCTTCACATCCGGGATCGTGGAAGTAGAATTTAGTTTTACACGAGCACCGCTTTGTTAGTTTCCGTGCATGTTTGTGTTCGGGATCGCCTTCGTCTCTATTGCAATTTCTTGCGCAGCTCTTGCGGCCCCCATCGAACTCAAGGAGGGCGACGTTGTTGCCTTCGCCGGTGGCACGGATCTGGTCCGGCTCCAAAAAGAGGGCCGCTTTGAAGCGGCCCTCACCGAAAAATTCAAAGCAGCGAGGCCGAGGTTTCGCGATTTCGCATGGGACGGCGATACGGTGAGTTTCCAAACCACCGTGCGCGAACGCTGGCGTCCGGACGCGTTCGGGGGCTGGGGTGACCAGATGAAACGATTCGGCGTTTCCATGGTGATCGTCCAGTTCGGCAAGATCGAATCGCTCGCAGGCAAGGAGGGCCTCAGCGAGTTCGTCGCGAATTACCGAAAGCTTCTCGATCAGCTCGGTGCCGACGGTCGACGGCTGGTCTTGCTCGAACCATTCGATTTTGAATGGGCCCATGCTGATGATGCGGCACTTGAGGACTACCGTGCTGCGGTGCGCGCTTTGGCTGAAAAGCGCGCGATCCCATTCGTGTCCCGAGACGAAATCAAGGCGATGCAGAAGGAGGCTCCAGCGTATCTCACTGCAGCAGTCAAAGAAAAGCACCGCCTGTGGTACGACTACTGGCGGCCGGCGAACTGGAAGTGCCTCTTCGGTGACGATTCGAAACGTATTTTTTCCAATGCTGCCGAAGGCCTGCCGTCGTTCAAACAGGAGTGGGAGACCTTCCCGGCCCTGATCGCTGCTGCCGAGGAGATGATTTTCAAAGGCGAGCTACCCAAGCCGAAGCCGGCACCAAAACGCACGGGGTCAGGCGATGCGGACATCGGCAAAGAGATCGCCCAATTCGAGGTGCTCGACGGGTATGAAGTGAACCTGTTCGCCGACGAGCGGCACGGCGTCGCTAACCCGCTGGCGGTTCGCTGGGATGCGGACGGACGCATGTTTGTTGCCTGCTCCGATGTCTACCCACAGATCGAACCCGGAGTAATGCCGAACGACAAAGTCATCGCCCTGCGCGATCTCGATGGCGACGGTGTAGCCGACGAGTCGAGCGTATTCGCAGAGGGCTTGAGCATCCCGACCGGCATGGAGGTCGGCGGCGACGGGGTCTACATCGGCCACAACACCGAGCTGGTGCACTTCGACTGGGAGGGCAAGCGCAAGCTCTTGCTCAGCGGATTTGGCAACGGCGACTCACATCAGACGAGCAATGGTTTCGCATGGAGCCCCGGCGGCGAATTGTGGTTCAGTCAAGGCGATGGCATCGAATCGCGCGTTGAGACGCCCTTCGGCGTGTCGTCGCTATTCCAGGCCGGAGTCTTCCGCCTGCGCCCACGCGAGCTGCAGCTCGACCCGCTGCTCGACGACTTTATGGGGCCGGGTAACCCATGGGGCATCGGCTTTGACGACTATGGCCAGAGTTTCGTCATCGATGGCGCCGGCGGTATTTCGTATCTGACCCCGGCGTCAGTGCCAGCTCACCGTCGCCTGCGCCTACCGCGGATTGGCAAACCGGGCGGCTACGCGGGCATCGACGAACTCGGCGATGGCAGCTTTGGGGTGGGCGACTACAAGAAGAATCAGGTCACGCGCTTTCGAACACCGGAGGATGGCGGTGGTTTCAAAGTGGACTTTGTCGAACCGCTGCTGCGTTCGAAGCACCGCAACTTTCGTCCCATCGACGTCAAACTTGGTCCCGACGGAGCGATCTACGTTGTCGATTGGTATAATCCGATCACCTGCCACCAGGACGACTTCTATCGTCACCCGGAACGCGACAAAACCCACGGACGAATCTGGCGGGTCGCGAAGAAGGGCAGCTCTGCGAAGACGCCGAAGCTCACCAAGGCGTCGGAGATTGACCTGATCGCTGAGCTTAAGTCCGACAATCAGTGGCGGCGCGAGAAAGCCAAGCAGGTGCTCGCCGCTCGCAGTCTCAAGAAACTACCCGATACGGTGCGGGAGTGGGAAGGGCGTGACCTGCTTGAAGCGGTTGGACTTGCGTTGTGGTGTGGTTTTGAAGATCGCCCGCTGCTGGAGCGTTTACTCGCGTCCGACGATCATCGCTGCCGTGCGTATGCGGCACGCATTGCCGGCCGATGGGGGCATCACCATCTTCTCGAAATCGCCGCCGTAGACGACCACCCGCGTGTGCGCATGGAGGCGGTGCTTGCCGCGGGGCAGATCCCCGATGCCAGGTCGGTGTTGGTGGCGGCCTCGGTCGCCGAGCGACCAATGGACCGATGGATCGAATACGGATTCAAGCAGGCCGTGCACCACCTCAAGCCGCATTGGGCCCCGGCCTTCAAGCGTGGTGAGCTCGATTTCGGAGATCGCGGTAGGGGCCTGGCGCGGGTGCTCGGCGAAGCTGATTCCAACAACTTGTTAGACGAGATCCGCCGGGTGCTCGAGGTCGGGGGAATCGAGCGCGGGGCGAGAGTGGCTCTTGCTCGTGTCTTGCTGACCGTCGGCGAATCGAAGGACGCCCGCTTCGCGCTGGCGCTGGTTCCGCCGGATGCCGGATTGCTGCGCGAACTCGCCAAGCTCGACCGGCCCAAGTTCGCGCATTTCGATTTACTTGAGAAGGCGCTGGCCGGCGGTAACGATGCCGCGAAGGCTGCGGGTTGGGACTTGGCACGCGCCTGGAAAGAGGAGCAGCTGCGCGGGGCAGCGCGGACAGCTGCCTCGGCGGAAAAGCCCGGCAGTGAACTGCGAGCGGCAGCGATCCGCGCCTATGGTGCGCTTTGGGGCGAGGAGGCGATGGAGCGGCTCAATCAGTATGCGGAAGCCCACGAGCCAGCGGCGTTCGCGGCAATGCTCAACATCGATACCGATGCCGCAGTCGCGCGAGCAGTGGAATTACTGGAGCGCGTCCGGCACACTGGAATCGTCGGCGAAATCTTTGCCGCCTTTGTCGCAAAGCAAGGCGCGGCCGAGAAGTTGGCGGAGCAGCTGGAGGCGAGGTCGATCGATAAAGTGCAGGGGACAATCTTGCGAACCAAATGGATCGCCACCGGGTTCGTCGACGAACACCTCGGCGCGGCGCTCGACCAGCTCGCTGGCGTGCGTGATGGTGGTTATGAGTATAGTGACGAGTTGATCGACCAACTCGTCGTAGCCGCGCGCGTGGGCGATACCACGAAGGGCGAAAGACATTTTAATGCAGCGGTGATGGCCTGTGCGTCGTGCCACAAAGTTGGTGATGTCAGCGGCAGGATTGGTCCCGATTTATCGGCTGTTGGTAGCGGCGTGCCGCCCGAGCGCATCGTGACAGAAGTGCTGTGGCCAAGCAAGCAGGTGAAGGAGGGATTCGCCCTACGGCGTTTTACCAAGAAGGACGGGACGGTCTTGCAGGGCTACGAGCAGAAGAGCCGTAACGAAGGAGTGGTGCTGGTGCGCAATTTCGCGACAGGTGAAATGATTGAACTCCGCGCCGACGCCATCGCCAAGCGCGACACCATCGGAAGTCTCATGCCGCCGACTGCGCAGAGTCTATCGCTGGAGGAGCTGGCGGATTTGTTGGCCTACCTGTTCGGGTTAAATGGCAAATAGCCGCGCTGTGTTTCGTGCCGATAAAAAACATGAAAATAATATTTTAACATTGAACATTCATCCAAGCCCATTCGAAATTTTCCATGAAAAACCTGATAATCCCTCCACTGATTCTCCTATTAGGATTGGCCCTCGTTCTTTCCGCTGACAAAGGGAAGTCGAAGCCGACCCCCAAATTACTCCCCATCCCGGACAAGCTCGTGGTCCTGACCTTCGACGACGGCAACAGGTCCGACTTCACGAACGTCCCCAAGGTGCTAAAGAAGCACGGCTTTGGTGCGACTTTTTATGTCACCGAGGGATTGGGCTTTCTCAAGAGCCCGCAAAACTACGTCTCGTGGGAGCAGATTCGACAACTCCACGAGATGGGTTACGAGATTGGAAACCACACCCAGCATCACCGCAACGTCACTCACTTAAGCGCGGAGGAGTTCACGGCATCGCTCGCACACATCGACAAGCGTTGTGCCGAACACAAAATCCCAAAACCGGTAACTTTTTGCTTTCCTGGATTTCAGGACAGTCATGATTCCGTGAAAGTGTTGGAGAAGCATGGCTTTCTTTTTGCCCGGCGCGGCGTGGGACCCGAATACAAAGACCTCGGCAAGGGTGCAAGAGGTCCGGCCTATGATCCCAAAGTCGACGACCCTCTCCTTGTTCCCACCACTGGCTACGCCGGACCCGATTGGAAAATGGAAGATCTCAAATGGGCGGTCGATCAGGCCCAGAATGGAAAGATCACCGTGCTCTGCTTTCACGGTATCCCCGCCATCGAACATCCCTGGGTCAATACTGACCTCAAAGATTTCGAAAAATTCATGCAGTATCTCAAAGACGAAGGCTGCACCGTGATTTCCATGCGCGATCTCGCTAAATATGTCGACCCTAATCACCGCCCCCACAAGGCAGACCCTTACCAACCAATTCGTACACGTGTCGCGGAGATGAAGAAGACGGCAGCTGAAAAGGAGTAGATCAGGGACGCAATTTTCTGGTATTGGATGCTTCTATTGGTAGTCTGCATGGGATAATGAAAGAGCGAATGATCATTTCATCAAAGGCATTTTGGCGAGGGCCGTTTGCCTTGAGCGTGGCGACACAGATGAAGATTCAAGGAGGTGTTATGAAGCTTGCATTAGCAATCGCTCTTATCTTCCCGGCGACAGCACACGCTGAAAAGCCTTCTTTAATTGTCGCCGATTTCAAGGAAGGGATTCAACCAATTTTTGAACAGCACTGCTACGACTGTCATGGTCGAAAAAAAACCAAGGGAAAAGTTGACCTCACCGAGTATGCATCATGGGCTGATCTCGAGGAAAATCCACAATTGATCGAGAAACTGATCGAGGCATTGGACAAAAACGAAATGCCTCCCGAGGAGAAAAAGCAGCCCAGTGACAAGCAACGTGAATTCATGGTGTTAGAGCTGGAGAAGGCATTCAAGAAAGCTGTGTCACACGGCCAACCGGTGATCCCCATGAGACTGCGACGTATGAATCGCTTTGAATATGGCAACGCGGTCAGAGATCTCTTTGATCTCAAATCCTGGGTCTATTCCATCAACGATCGCATCATCAGGAATCATAACGATTATTTCAGGCCGGAATCAGGCCAGATGCCCAAGGTCGTCAGAGTTGGCAATCGAATTATGGGGCTGCAGCAATTGCTGGAAAATCGCTTACTGGGTGTGGTGGCCTTTCCCAAGGATCCTCCGGCAGAAAATGGATTTAATAATCGTGGCGATCATCTGAGCCTGACTCCCGTCCTCATGGAATCCTTTCTGGAACTCAGTCGATCCATCGTGCATGCAGAGAATTTCGAAGAGAACTGTCGAGTTTGGGATGAGTTGTTTCAAGATCCATCGAGCAAAAAACTGAAGACCAGAAATGCCTCCATTGCCGTCGACAAATCCGTCGCGACGCGTAGTACCGAACTGTCGATCAGTGCCTGGATCCGCCCATCCAAAACGACTGACCAATGGCAGACCATCGTGCGCCGGGAAGATTCATGGCGACGCCAACTATTGAGCATTGGGAGGACGGGTGATACCTGGGGGCTCTGGATGGGCGCCGGCATCGCAGGACGTTACGAAGAATTCGGCGCCCGGGTGGATCCAAAAACTCTCGGCGACGGGAAATGGCATCACGTTGCCGGGATATTCGACGGTAAACAGATTAATTTATACGTAGACGGAAAGCAGGTCGGCAGTAAGGCGATTGTGGGTAAGCTCCATACGCAAAGCACACAGCCAATGGCGGTCGGCTCGCATGGCAACGAGCCCTTTCATGGAGGCTTGAACGATATTCGTCTCTACCGAACTGGATTGAGCAAACTTCAAATCCAAAGCATCGCGTCCGGGGACCAGGGCGTCGCCAAAGAGGAGATGGTGGGCAGTTGGAAATTGCCCGAGGCGGTCCGACCAAAACTCAAAGAGCCGATCGAGAAAATTGCGCATCAGCGAATCGAGAAATTTCTTCTAAAGGCCTTCAAGTCTCCCGCCGATGAACAAACTCTGAAGCTCTACACCGGGTATTTCGACAAACAATACAAGGGGAGCGGTGATTTCACCCGGAGCATGAAGGGTGTCGTATCGGCAGCGATGGCTTCACCGAGGTTTATTTTAGTTCACAACGAAACAGATGGGGCGTCGGCCAATCAAGCCTCGTTCAATCTGGCTACGCGTCTATCGCTGTTTCTATGGAGCACCATTCCCGACGATGAACTTCTGGAATTGGCAGGGAAAGGGAAACTTCAAGATGTCGAAATGTTGCATGAGCAAGTGGACCGCATGCTCAATGATCGTCGTGTGAAAAACTTCTGCGACAGCTTTGCGCCTCAGTGGTTGAAGTTAAACAATGTGGTGTCGGCCTCACCTGATTTTAAAACCCACCGGAAATACTACTTTGGAGGCGACGACAAAATCTCCTACAAGAGAGGGATGCATATGATGCTGGAGCCGCTCTTGAATTTTGAGACTGTCTTCATTGAAAACAGGCCGATTTCAGAATTGGTGGATTCCGATTTCACCTACCGAAGTCACTTGTTGAGCGAATGGTATCAGGGCAGGGCAGCGACCTATGGGATCAATGTGAACCTGCGCGACATTGAATTCACGCGGACGCCGCTCACCGACAGAAGATATGGCGGGGTGATCACGACCGGAGCGGTGATGGTGATGACGTCGAGCCCGTTTCGATCACTGCCCATCACGCGGGGTTCTTGGGTGTCTTCGGTCATCTTTAACGATCCTCCCAAACCTCCGCCGGACGACATTCCTGATTTAAAGGCGGATGACATAACGCTCAAAAAGGAAGGTTTGACGGTCCGGCAAAAACTAAAGCAGCACAGCAGTGACACCCAATGTGCGGGCTGCCATAAAAAGATCGACCCCCTTGGTTTTGTCCTGGAAAATTACGATTTGCTGGGGCGGTGGAGGAACGACTACCGAACCGGCTTGCAGGTGGATGCGAGCGGCAAACTGTTTGGCAAGCATTCGTTCAAGGATGTCGTTGGATTCAAGGACGCGATCCTCGCTGAAGAAGAAGTATTTGCGAAAGCATTCGTGGGCCACCTTTTATCGTATGCCTTGGGACGGGAACTGACTCTGGCAGATCGAATTGCCATAGCTGAAATCGCAGAGGCGAGCAAAAAAGATCACTACCGAATGAGAGCCGTCATCAAAAACATTGCGGTCCATCCAATATTTACCCAAATTACAAAGCAATGAGATCTCTCGACCGACGAAAATTTCTCCTAGGAGCCAGCGGCAGCGTGATGGCTCTCCCTTGGCTGGAGATGAATGCTGCGGAACCGAACACAAAGAAAGAGAAAGAGGCGCCATTGCGTTTCGCCTCATTTTATTCGCCGATGGGCTTTGTGAGAGATCACTTTTTTCCGGAAAAGGACAACTTTGACTTTCTCTCGATGCCCACCCTGAGCCCACTCAAAAAAGTGGGCGATAAAGTCACTCTCATCACCGGGTTGTCCAGAGTCAATGTGAGAGGGGTCGATGTTCACAATCAATGCAGTTCCTGTTTCCTCTCTTCGGCCGATCCTCATGGCAAGCTCAAGTCGCCTTACCCGATGGACCGAACGCTCGATCATCTCATCGCAGACCAGGTGAGCCATCGGACGCCGATTCGATCCCTGGAGTTGAACTGCAATAGTTTCAAAGATCTCAAGGAATCAATCTATTTGGACAACATCTCCTGGTATGGCCCGGAGCATGTGGCGACCGCGATGAAAGATCCGCTTCAGGTCTATCAGCGTCTTTTCAAGACGAGTAACTCGGACAAAGATATCACTGATTTGATTTTGGCAGATGCCGCCAACTTCAAGAAGAATTTGACGCATGACGACAAGGACAAGTTGGATGAATACTTCGATTCAGTGCGAGAAATCGAACAGCAGATTGAGAAGTTGAACAAGTACTACCGTGTCCACAAGAGAGCGGACGTGACGGAACCCGATGAGGAGCCCATGACCCGCGGAGAGTATATCAGATTGATGGGCAAACTACTTGTGGTGGCATTTCAAGGCGACCTGACTCATGTCGCCACCTTCATGCTTGCGCCCGAGAGGTGGGGTTCTCCGCAACTCTTCCATGAATTGAATTTTTCCAAATCACACCATGGACTCACGCACGGCCAGAACGACAAAAGTGTGAAAAGCTATCTGGTTCAAGTGGACCGGTTTTACGTGGAGTTGTTTGCGGAAGTTCTGGAGCAGATGGATGCGATCACGGAGGGGGAAGGGACGCTCCTGGATCATTCCATGGTCACCTTGGGTTCAGGATTGGGTGATGGACGGGATCACACCATGAATGAGCTCCCCATCATCGTGGCGGGCTCTGCGAACGGGAAACTCAAGACAGGTGGTATCCTCAATTGCCCTGAAAATACGCCGCTGGCAAATCTGTGGTTGTCACAAGCCCAATTGATGGGGACGGGTATGAAGCAGTTTGCTGATAGCACCGGACCATTGAAAGGCTTGCTCGTTTGAACCAAATCCAATTTGCATGTCAGCGCCAGAGTCGCGCCATTTCTATGAGTCGATTTCTCCTTAGACACCTAGCGATCCCATTTTCCATCTTGGCGATTTGCTCTGCCCAAGAAGGATTCATTCACCCCGGCTTACTCCATAGCGACCCGGAGGCGAAACGCTGCGAAAAATGGTTTTCAGAAGCCTGGCACCCGCCAATCGGACACTCTGCCTATTTCGCGAATGGGAACCGGGAGACCGCCGTTCTTCAGACGAAAATGGCAATCGCTGTTTACGGCAACGACCGCCAATTATTCGAGAAAACGGTTCGCTACGCGGTGAACGGAGCGGGTAACGGCTGTATCCCGCACATGATCGTCCAGCTCCTGACTGCGACCAACGAGGTCGGAACCAGCCCCTGCTCGGCAGTCCTCGCCGCGTGCGCCGGGCTGCCGAAACCCTGGACGACTGCCGATATCGGAAAGGTCGGCGCTCCGGGCGACACCGGGTTCAACGGAACCACTTTCACTCTCGAAGGCGAAGGACACGACATTGGCGGGACCAGCGACGGGTTCCACTTCGCCTACGCGCCGTTCACCGGCGAGGGCACGATCACCGCGCGTATCGTCGGCCCGATGAGTTCGCAGAGGACGAAACCGGGGGTGATGATGCGAGAGACTCTCGATGCCGATTCACGCCATGCCTCGGTCTTGCTCCTCCCTCGCTGGAGCGGTGCGCTCGTCGCTCGAATGGAGAAGGGCGGCGACACAACCACGACCGGGGCTCGACACATCGGCGAAGCACATATCATCAAGAAGAACCGCCTCAGCACTCCCTACTGGGTCAGATTGATTCGATTCCGCAATCGCTTCACCGGATACATGTCTGCCGATGGCTTTCAATGGCAGGAGCTCGGCTCGCAAGAGATCGAAATGGGTTCAACATTCTACATCGGCCTCCCAGCCTGCTCGCAGCTCGAGAGTGTTACGACCACCGTCACCTATGACAGCGTGAGTATCCCGACGTGGCGCGCTCCCCTACCAGAGAGCGACAGGCTCATCGCGGCACGCCCCGAGCCGCGTTGGCACAAACAAGCCTGGCTCGAGAGACATGAGGGATTCAATGCGCGGGTAAAAAAGGGGAACGTGGACCTCCTCATGATCGGTGATTCCATCACCCATTGGTGGGAGAAGGAGGGCGAAAAAGGCGGGAAGAAAACCTGGGATAAATATTATGGGAAACGTAACGCCGTAAATCTAGCCATCAGCGGTGACCGCACCGAACACGTGTTGTGGCGACTGGAAAACGGCAATATCGAAGAGATCTCGCCCAAGCTCGCCGTCCTCATGATCGGGACCAACAACCACATGAGCAGCCCGCCCGAAGTCACCGCTCACGACATCCGCCTGATCGTAGATAAAATCCGAAATAAGCTCCCGCGGACGAAGGTAATCTTACTCGCAATCTTCCCGCGAGGCGGTGGCGATGACGACGGCGCGCGGCAGAAAAACATGAAGGTCAACAAGCTCATCGCTGACCTTGGCGATGGTGACATGATCCACTTTCTGAGTATCAACGACACCTTCCTCAACGGGCGGCGACTCAAGCACGATCTCATTCCCGACGGAACCCATCCAAACGCAAAAGGCTACGCAGCGTGGGCAGAGGCCATGGAGCCGAAGATCAAGGAATTGCTGGAAGACTAGCCCGCATAACCAGAAGATGTGGGCGTCCGTATCTAGTGGGTGCCGGGGTGAAGAAAGGGGCGGAGAGCATTCCAAGTATTTACAGGATCAACGATGATTGCAAAGATTTCGACCTTCTTCCAATGATTGCATCCATGCCAACCCCACAGCCGACACTCTCCCGATCAATTCGGTGGAGCATCCGCGCGGTCTGCTTCCTCGCTTCTCTCATGACGGCTTTCGCGGAGACCAAGGAACTCGACTATCAATTCGACGGCAAGATTTCGCGTCCCGTTCTGGAGAACTACCTGGCAAGAAGTGCCACTGTGGCCTCATTGCTTCACCTGGCCTCCGACGACGATTTACGTATGATGGAAAATACGGGCGTCAAATTCGCAGGGCGCGCCATCTGGATGTGGGGCAGCGAATCGCGTATCGATTCCTTGGTCGAGAAGGCGGCACCCTTCGTTAAGCGGATTCACAAAATGGATCCCGACATAATTCTCCAGGGCGCCATCTTTGAAATCGTCACCACCGACGTAGATAAGATACCGATTCCAGCGGCGGTTTTTAAGGAATTCGGTCTAAAACCCGAAGTGCGCAATTTTCGTTACAAAGACATGCTCTACCCCTTCCGGCGGCGGGTTGACCACTGGAGAAAGGGCGCCTCCGTTCCGGACATGAGCCGCCTGGAAACCCGCATGTGGTTTGTCTATCTCGGGAAGCGATGGATCGACATGGGACTCGAAGCGATCCACTTCGGCCAGGTCGCTTTGATGGACGATCGGGATCGGGATCACGTCCATTGGCGCGACATGATGACCCGACTTCGCAGTTACGCAAAGAAGCACGCCCGGCGTCACTTTGTCCTCGCCGACGCCCATGTTCCCAGTGGCGGCGTTGTGCATAATGGCCAGCTCATGTTCGATCTCCACTCGTTCCCATCCCGTCCAAAGTCTGTGAAGGGCAAGCCGCACCAGGCGATCCTTGAAAAAGGATTCAGCGATTCAATTTATGGGCGCAGCAAGGGCGGGCGCACGCCGAGCGGATGGACCTGCGAGTCCTTGCCCTACATCGTCGAAATCGACAACTTCGGCAGCTCCGATCACCCGGGCGAATATCGTGCCTCGGATCGCTTCCATGTCTGGGGCTGGGATGAGATTGGCTGGTTCATCAAACAGCCGGAGGCCTACCGTAACCAGTGGCTCAAATACGCCTACAATTGGGTGCGTAAAACGGATCCCAACGGATTTTTTCAACTCCCATTGCGGCGCTTCGAGCACTACAGCGCCAGCATGACGTCGTCGAAAGGCCAGCGACAAGAAGAGACGATCAAAGCCATCTGGGCGGCGAAAAATTAGCGGTCAGATTCCGCTCGCGCTGGCATGCAGGCTAACGTTCGCGGACGAGTTCAGGTTTAGCTCTTCGGCGTTGCGTTTGTCTGTTGAAACCGCAAAATATGGCATCATTAAAATGAATCCACCGATCCCTTTGACCGCCTTTCTAGCCGCGCTCGTTCTCCTATTCTATCTTGGCGGAGGGCCGGCATCTGCGCAGGCTCCCAGTTCGACGCAGCTGCAACTGAGCCAGCAGGCCAATTCGATCTCGTTCCGTCTCACCGGGATCCCGGAGGCTGACGTTGGCCCATGGGTTCTTCAGTCGTCCGCGGATCTCGAGATCTGGGAGGATTTGGCTTTCTTTGGGAGATCTGCCGCTCCCGGAACAGATCTTGAACTTGAATTGGCAAAAGCTTCGATACCGTCGACTGGAAGCTCGCAGCAGTTTTTCCGCGCACGCCACCTCGAGTCGGATGACCGGTTATTGCGGGAGTTCCTCGCAGCACGTGACGTCTGGCGTCACTCGGGCATCAATCGCTACAACATGGAAGTGCGCTGGAATCTCTCGCGGTTTACCTGGCATGGCACGGTCACGGTCCATGCCGGCCAAGTGGCATCTTTCGAAACCCTCTCCACGAATTTTTTCGAGCCGCCAGAGCCAAAGACGATGGATGAATGGTTCGACCATCTCAAGCGCTTTATCGACCAGCCAGCGGATGAGATCATCGTCACCTACGACCCGGTTTTCGGTTACCCTAAATCGGTCTCCATCGACGAAGACTTTAGGATCGCCGACGAGGAACAGAGCTGGTCGATTATCGATTTTCTGCCGGGACGCTGAGGTTAGATAATCAGCGAGGATACCGGTCCACGCTGGGGCAGTCCCTCACGTTCGAGTTCAAAATCAGGATCGCCGAAGTGCTCGATCGGATCGCCGTAGGCATTCAGAATCGAAGTGTAGAAATTTCCGATGGTTCCATGTCCCGGGTTCCCGTAGTCAGGCATGCGGATATAGTTCCCGGGAATATTCAAGCGTCCGCCACAGCCTCCGAGCACGAGAAAGGGCCACTCGTGCAAGGCTCCGTGGTGGGCTTCGCCAGCATCACTCAGATAGACGATCATGGTGTTGTCGAGCATCGTCCCGTCGCCCTCGGGGACGCTGCGTAATTTTGCGGCAAGCCCTACCATCAGCTTGACATGGTAGCTACGAATTACGTCGCGGCACTCCTCGGAACTCTTTCCATTCGACCCTGTCCCGTGGCCAATTGCGTGCACGTTTTGCTCCGTCAAACCGAGTCCGCGGTAGACGTGTTCAAGGTTGTCCATGCGGATCGTCACGCCGTTGCTCAACCCGGTGATGAGACATGAAGCCGCAAGCGTGAAGTGAGATTCCAATCGATCAGTTCCGAGTTCCGAAGCGAAGGTATCGGTCAATTCAGGCGCACCATTTTTGATGACCTCCTGCATCGTCGCGAGTTTCTTGCGCCTCTCCTGAAGTTCTTCGAAAGCGAACAAGTAGTGATCGAGCTTACCCTGCTCCGAGGCGGTCACTTCTTTTTGCAGGCGCCTGATATCATCGGAGAGAAAATCGAGCATCCCCGACTCCAGATCGTATCGTCTACGCCCTTGCGCGGATCCCAGCGCGGATCCGAAGAGCTGGTCGTAGGCTTGATCCGGACTCGCCTGGAAGGGAAGTTCTCGCCCGGCAGCGAGCGCCGACAGGCCCGGGTAAATCGTTCCTTGCGGGATCGGGTCACCCGCACCACCCACAGCTCGCCCGCGCAAGGCGAGCCCGACGTGACCGAAGGGGCTGGGCTGTCTGGACGAGAGGCGGGTGTCGAGCGTCGCCCGGAGGGGATTTCCGCTCGAAGTCTCGCTGGGAGAGGCATGCACTCCCATTGCCCCGAAATAGGAAGTATGTCCAGCGAGGCACATTTTCCCGGAGAACCCTTGCACGATACCGAGCTGATCCTTGAACGGTTCGAGGGCCTTTAAGCTATCCGGTAGGGCGTGATCCTTTAACGATGCCACGAGTGGAGTGGCCGCCACAGGTTTCTTGTCGAGCAAGGTTTTTGGGGTGATCGCTGCAGGCGTCAGGCCGCTGGACTTTACCAGAAATACGAAGCGCTGTGGAAACGCCTCGGGTGATCCCGTGACCTCAGCCGCAAGCTGGCGTATTAATGGCGACAATAGTAATCCGCCGCTACCGAGCGAGAGACTTTTCAGAAATGTTCGGCGGGTCGGGGTCATGGTTTCGCTTGTTTACGGTAAATAAATGAGTCCGAGCTGATCAATGATACCAGCAATGACTGAAAGCTCCCGCCGCTTTTCAGATAGGCCTGATCAGCAGCGATGAGAGTTACTGAGTCGCTCGGCATTTCGTTGCGTCCCATCCAGTAGCGGAAGGCGTGGCGCACAAACGATTGCCGCACGCGCTCCGACTGCCCCAGACGCTGAACCAACTCCACGGCGCTCCCAACATCGCCATCAAGACGGTCGTCGCCAGTCGAATCGAGGTGGCCACTCGCGTCGATTGGTCTGCCGCTCACCTTGTCAGCTGTGCGGAAGCGCCCGAAGTCATCGTAGGCTTCAAACGTCATTCCTAGCGGATTCATCTTTTTGTGGCACCGCCAGCACTCTTCCTGTCGGGTGGGTCGAAAGCGCTCTCGCAAGGTCTTCTTCGGATCTTCCGGAACAACCGCGTTCACCGTAATCGGCACATCGGGAACATGGCCGGCCAACAGCCGTTCGCGGATCCACTTGCCACGTGTGATCGGGTTCGTGTCGGTATTTTTCGAATGCGCGATCAGCCAGGCAGGGTGGGTCAAGAGCCCCGCGCGCTGTTTCGGGTTGAGCTCAAATGGTTGTTCCGTCGGGCAATCGAACTGATCGAATTTGAGATTGTAAGCATTTAAGAAGAAGCGCTGGTCATGGGCCGAGGTCAGGTTTCGCTCGCGTTCGCCTTCCATGAGAGTGAACTGCGCCAGCATCGGGCGGATCCCATTCTCAAAACAAACCGGCAGATATCCCATGTAGTCTTTTATGAGCCCACCACTCATGCGGTGCTTCGCCGGTTGGGTGCGGAAATAGGGATGCAAGGCCTCGATGTCCGCGCGGACTTCTGGCTTGAGCTCGTATTTCAGTTCCCTCCACGGCTTGTCCTTCCAGTAGTCGTGCAGCAGGCGCAGAGCTGCCAATCGTTCCTCGAGTTCCTGCGGGTCGCCTTCGGAACCGAAGTGCCCGACGAAGTATTTCTTCGTCGTCAGTAGCTCGTGCAAGACATCCTGATCGCGTGCGAGAATGTGCAGCACCAGCAGATCCGCCTCGTGGACAAGCTGGTAAGGCACGTTCCCCCAGTCGTAGTTTTCGTAACGCTTGGCGTCTTTGAAAACATCCGGGGCCCGGTGGTATCCAAAAAACTCCTGAAAAAACCGCAAGATCTTTGGCTTAGCGATCTCGTCCTCGTCGAGGATTCGTTCGACTTGCGTCCGGACACTCTCTGCCGTCTCCAGCTTCGCCTCCCACAGCGCCGCATCTGGTGGATCATCGGTGAGGGCGAAACTGATCGCGAAGGCTAGCTCATTTTTTGACAGTCGACGCCGACCATCTTGATCTTCCGGGCCGAGGCCCAACTCCATGCGATAGATTGCCTCTGGTATCAGCGCGATCGCTTTCAGGCAAACCGCCATTCCCTCGCGCACGCTCTTCGCCTCAGCAATCGTGCGCAACATATAGGTCCGATAGCGCACCAATTCGGCAGCAGTCGGCGGACGCAATATGAGCATTTTAAATTGGTGCTGGACCGCAGCATCGATTTGCTTCGTGCCCGGTTTCTCCGATTCTAAAACTGCCCGCAATGCCTCTGCGACATCGTTGCTCAGCTGGTGTTCGACGATGGTACGCGCATTGCGAATCAGCGTTTCGAGCGTCGCCGAGTCCGCGAGGAGATCCGCCGCGTAGTCGTTGATCCCAGGTCTCTTCTCCAGAGCGAAGGGCTGCCGCACTCGCTGCAGTTCCTCCCAGTGGTGTTTGAGAATACGATGCTTGGTGCGCTCGTAGATATTTGGATTGATACGCCACAGGCGAGGCGGCGAGAACGGCAAATCCTTGATCTCGCCGCTGAAAAGTTTCTCGTGCTCGATGTGGTTGCCGAAGGCGAACTGGCTCAAGAGATGTTGCACGCGCTCAGACGACTGCGCCTTCTCAAGCTCTCCGCCGATCCAAGCCACCGCCTTGGCGCGCTCGGCAGCGTCGGGCTGCGCCTTCGCATCTTCCGGCGGCATCTCACCGCTGCTCAGCTGCTCATGGATGGCATTCCAAGTTTCGAAGTCGTGCCCGAGCGCGATTTTTCCACCCATCTGGTCGAGGCGGATTCCGCCTTTAGCCTTCTTGGCACCATGGCACTTGACGCAATTTGATTCGAAGAATGTTTGTAAGAAGGCTCCGTGCTCAAACGGGGGTGATGATTCATCTTCTGCGGCGGCCGGAACAATTCCTCCAAGCATCAGCATGACTGGTGCCAGTAGCTGCGGCGCGAGGAGAGAGAACAAGGAATTGATGACGGAACGATACCCCTGAAGTATGGCAGGGTTCAAGCCGGAAGGGAAATTCGGCACCATCCCCCTCCCCTCACTAAGTTTTCGATTCATGAAAACTCGGGCTACTCATTCTCGTATTCCAAAAATATGATTCGTTTCTTATCTGCAGCCTGCCTCGCGGCACTCGGAGCCCTGCTCCTTGCCCCTAACCTTCCCGCTGCGGAGATCACTCCCGAGGCCATGGCCAAAGAAGCCACGCGCCTCGACAAGCTTATCAGCTCCGTTCTTCAAAGCTCCGAGAAAAGCGAACCTGCTTCCGTCGACAACGCCACCTTTCTCCGGCGCGCCTCGCTGATCGCCATCGGACGCATCCCAACCCTCGCCGAGATCCAGGAATTCACGACCGATTCGGCCATCGACAAACGCCACCGCCTCACCTCCCGGCTCTATCAATCGAAAGGCTATCAGAGCCACATGAACAATTGGCTCTATGACCACTTGCGACTCGACGGGGTGAAACTGCAAGGAGGATATTTCAGTTCCAACGCTCCCCTCATCAAATGGTCGCGGCAAGCCGTGCGCGAAAACAAAAGCTGGAAAGCCATGACCCGAGAATTGCTCTCCGCCCGAGGCAACGGATGGACGGGCTCAGGAGCATCCCACTACTACACCCGCGATATCGGCATGCCCCTCGACAACTCCGCCAACACCCTGCGGGCCTTCCTGGGAATCCGCATGGAGTGCGCCCAGTGCCACGATGACCCTGGCTCGAAATGGGAACGGATCGACTTCTACAATCTCGCAGCCTTCACCCACGGAAAAAGCAACCTCGGCCGCCTCGACTTCCTCAAAGGACGCGGACTCTTCGTCAACATGTCCTCCGAAAAGGAATACAATGCCCCGGGCCTTCATCACCTGCATTTTTTCAGCGACGCCATCGGGCAGTATGCCGCCAGTGGCATCGAAGCCAAAAAGGGCTCAGGACGCATCAAGCTCCCCGATGATTACCAATACCCTGACGGCGACCCCGGCGAGTTGGTGGAAGGGCGAACCCCCTTCGGTGGGAAAGTACGCCTCGACTCCAAGAAGCCCACCCCCGATAGCCTCGAACAATTTGCGACCTGGGTCGTGGGCGACGGAAACCCCACCTTCGCTGGCTCCATCGCCGCCCGCATGTGGCTGCGCGTCATGGGCGCGGCCCTCCACAACGATGACAACGAAGAATTCCTCGATCCCAAAGATCCCGTCACGGGCGCCCTCAGCAGTGGCCTCGTAAAACTGATGCGAGAGTATGACTACGACCTCCACGCCTTCCAGCAAACCCTCATGCTGACCAAGGCCTTCGCCGCAAAATCCGCACCGGACAAAGAGACCTCCTTCCACGGACTATTGGGCCGCCCCATCGAACGAATGAGTGCCGAACAAATCTGGGATTCCTTGGTCACCCTCGTTCTCGAAGATCCGGAATCCGCACAACGAATCGAGACCATGGAAAACCTCTATCTCCACGGTCGCTACATCGGTCGTCTCGATGACATCATCGAAAAAGTCCACTCCTTCAAGACCGTGAAAGCCTACCAAGATTGGATCATCATGAAGTATCAGGAAGCGCGCGACGGCACCGGCCCCGAGGCCCCGGAACCCCGGCCCCCAACCTACATCGCGGGACACGGGCGGCTCATGACTTCCGCGATCCTTGGCATCGCCCGGGCCTCGGAACTTCCCAGCCCCGCAGACCCCAACCATTTCCTCCAGAAGTTCGGCCAATCCGACCGTATCAGCATCGATGGCGCAACCAACGAAGGCAGCCTCACCCAGACCCTCCAAATGCTCAACGGAGCCACGCAAGAAATCGTCGCCACCCCAAAGGACACCATGATCCGCAAGATTCTCCAAAGCCCCAGCACGAACGAGGACAAGGGAGCCCTCCTCTTTCAATCCATCCTGACCCGCCAGCCCACCGACCAAGAACGATCCCTCTGTACCCAAGAACTCGATGAACGCAAAGTCAAAGGATTCACCAACATCGTCTCCGCCCTCGTCTGCACTCCTGAATTTCTCTTCATCTACTAATGTCCTCCTCGCAAAACTTCACCGACGAATTCTCCCGTCGCGAATTCCTCCGGGATGCTTCCCGCAAATTCCTCGGCGTCAGCCTCGCCCCCATGCTTGGAGGATCCCTCGCCTCCCAAGCCTTCGCTGAAAAAACATCGGTAACAAAAACGGGTAGCGCCACCAATGTTATCTTCCTCAACATGGCGGGAGGGATGAGCCACCTCGACACCTTCGACCTCAAACCCGGCCAAGATGTCCAAGGTCCCGTCAAAGGAATCCCCACCACTGCGGACGGGCTCCAGATTGCCAGCTACCTCCCCCGAACCGCAGAGATCATGCGGGAAGTCTGCACAATCCACTCCATGCAGTCGAAGCAAGGAGACCACGACCAAGCCAGCTACATCCTCCACAAGGGCTACGAGCAACTCGGCACCATCGTCCACCCCGCCATTGGGAGTTGGGTCAACCGACTGAAAGGCACCGAGAACGCTACCCTCCCCGGATACATCGCTGTCAACAGCCCCGCCAACATGATCGGGGCCGGCTGGATGGGAGCCAAATTCGCGCCCGCAGTCGTCACAAATCCCGAAAAAGGATTGGAAGGAACCACCAGACATCCCTCCGTCAGCGAAGAAGATTTCGAACGACGTCTCAGCCTCGCCGATACCGTCAATCAACGCTTCCACCGCGAAAACCCCTCTCCCAATGCCAAGAACTTTGGAACCCTCTTCGACGAAGCAGTCCGCGTCATGAAGAGCGAAGACCTCGCCGCCTTCGACCTCACTAAAGAAACCCCCGCACTCCGAAATCGCTACGGCCGGGACGCCTTCGGACAAGGCTGCCTCCTCGCCCGCCGACTCGTCGAACACGGCGTGCGCTTCACCGAAGTTACCCTCGGCGGCTGGGACACCCACTACGACAATTTCACCGCCGTGCAAGCCCGCTGCCAAATCCTCGACTCCGCCTACAGCACCCTCATCACCGACCTCAAGGAACGCGGCCTCCTCAATTCCACCCTAGTCGTCCTCAGCTCCGAATTCGGACGAACGCCGGACATCCAGAAAGAACATCGCAATGGCCGAAGCCACCACCCCGGAGCCTTCACCAGCCTCCTCGCCGGCGGCGGCGTCAAAGGTGGACAGATCTACGGAAAAACCGACGAACACGCCCGCACCGTGACCGAAAATCCAGTCACCTTCCACGACCTAAATTCCACCATCGCCCACAGCCTCGGCCTCAATCACACCAAAGTCATCCACTCCCCCAGCAACCGCCCCTTCCGCATGGCCGGCCCCGATAAGGAAGACGCTGGTCCGGTCATCGAGATCTTCGGCTAGATCCTGCATTAAAAGGGTTTAGCGCTCTTCAATTCGCCTCAGATTCAAGGCAGCTTTTGGAGTAATCTGCGTCCTACTCACTCAGAATTCAAACTCAAGGAACCCTTCCCGGATCACGCACCGAAGGGTGAAATTCCTGTTAGAACAGCCGTCTCGTTGGGCCGTCGACCAGCATCCAAATTCCAAGATGCTCATCGCGCAATAATCGCTCGCCGATCCCTTTGACGGTGCCCTCAAGCTCCCAACCCCGAAAGAAAATTCCTAGCGGTGCTGCCCTTGGGCCGGGATTGGAAGGGGGCAATGCCCTTGTCGAGGGGGCGGATTCGGCGATACTTTGAGCCGTGAAGCCCTACATTCAATTGGACAAAACCAGTCTTCCCGATGGAACCCTGCTCTCCCTGCATAAGCAAGACGGAGAATTTGTCATGCAATATAACGGGTTGGAGTTGATGAGCACAAACCTGACATGGTCCGAACAGATGCTTGCGGATTTGGGCTGTATCGATCTGTTGGAAGGGGCGCCAACCCGGCCGGAGCACCCCCGGGTGCTTATTGGCGGGTTGGGCATGGGATTCACCCTCAAGCGGGTTCTCGAGTTGGTGGGCTCGCCGGCCACCATCGATGTCGCAGAATTGATGAGTCGGGTCATCGAATGGAACCGCACCTACCTAGTTGAGCACAATGGCCCCTTGCTCGAAGACCCGAGAACGAACGTGATTCTCGCCGATCTCTTCGACTGCCTCGGAGAAGGTGACCACTACGATGCGATCCTAATCGATATCGACGACACGCCCGACGCGCTGATCACCGTGGACAATGTAAAGCTCTACACGCCAAGTTTTCTGTCACTGCTGCGGAAATCGCTCAATCCGGGCGGCTGTCTGGCCTACTGGATGGCGATGCCATCGCCGAAACTCGAGAAAGCGCTGAAGAAAGCCGGCTTCAATTTGGAGGCACATCCGGCGAAACCCCATGAGCAATCAGAACGGGCGATACACCGGATCTATGTCGCCCGCCTGATTTTATAGTCGTAAGGGAAACGCTAATTAAATCAGCGAACCGCTGCGCCGCTCGGGAGCTATAGTGCCACGAATAACTGGCAACCGAAGCGACCTCGATGGACTTTCCCAAATCTACCAAAACCAATCCACCATTGCTCCCCTGCGCAAAAAAATTACGGGAAGGATCATCCTCTCCGCGCGGAATGAGACCATCATTCAAAACCGTAAGAGAACCAGCCAGCCGGTCCGCGGTTCCTCCTACCACTCGAAAAGTCGCCTGACCCGCCGCATCATTCGTCGCCGGAGCCGGGATCTTCTCGAGCTGGAAATGGGAACCATCATTTCGTCCACTTTAGACGACAGCATGGAGAGAAACAAGGGGAGTCAAACTAGCAAAGAGAATCCACAATGGAAGCAAGGACCCCCAAAGCCGCGCCCATCTTAAAAAGAAGGACACCACTACTCGCGACCACCAAAAGAAAGTGCCTACAATACCGAAGAATCTGAAATTTCGTGAAAATCCTTGAACCCGGCACACCATCCCTGAATTACCAAATAGTTAGCTCCCAATTGCAGCTCTCTTGCCAACTAGGCGCGGACATGGCTCCATTGACGAATCACCGTCCTCCTTTTCTAATCATCCGATGACACGATCATCTGGACCACCTAAACCAATTTACCACTGTCGGTATGCGGAAACCTCCAACACCATTCCATCCAACAGTCCACCCTCATTCCAAGGACTTTCTATTGCTTTTTAGTGATAAAACTTAGTCTTTTGAGGATTTGACGGGTTTACATCAATCGTGTCAACTTTGTGGATGCGAGTCATTCCCATCTTCGCCTTCCTCCTATTTTCACTTTCGTGCCACGGCCAGGTCCGCATTAACGAATTAATGGCTTCAAACGTGCGGTCGTTCCCTGACGTCGCCGACTTCGACGATTACCCCGATTGGATCGAACTCCACAACACGTCTCCGGAGACCCAGTCGCTCACCGACTACTATCTCAGCGACGACCCCGACACTCCCACCAAATGGCAGTTTCCCTACGGTTCCAACATCGCAGCGGATGAATATCTCGCCGTCTTCGCCGACGGTTTTGACGTCAGCAAAGGCGAATCGTATCAGCGCGAATATTGGCCGCGTTCCAGTTACACCACCATCAGACATCACACCAATTTCAAACTCTCGTCCTCAGGAGAAACCCTCTTTCTCCACCGGACGGTTCGCGACTATCAGCTCCGCCTCCCACTCGCCTCAACCTGGAGATACTACGATGCCGCAACACCGCCGACAGAGACATGGAAAACCCCGGGATTCGATGACAGCTCTTGGTCTTCCGATACCGCACGCTTCGGATACCTCGCGCCCGCTCTACCGGACCTCGTCACGCAAATCGACTTCGGCGACGATCCCGCAAGTAAACCCATCACGACCTATTTCCGAAAAAAATTCACTATCCCGGAAAACCTCTTCAGTTTTGGCGATCACAGTATCACTTTCCGCTACAACGACGGAGCGATCATTTACCTCAACGGCCAAGAACTGGACCGTCTCAATCTTGGAAACAGTGTTTCCCACGGAAGCAGTGCACAAGAAGAGGTCGGATCCTACGGCGCAATCGCCGAGAAGACCATCGAACTCCCGAATGACCTCGTCATTCGCGGTGAAAATATCTTCGCTGTTGAGCTCCACCAAGCCTCCGCCCAAAGCGAGGATCTCTTTTTTGAGTTCACCTCAACCATCACAGGATTTTCCGGATTCAGACAGAGGGATTACGGAACCGAAACCCAAGGCAAGAACTGGTCATACCTCGACGACAACGGCGAGCCTGATCCCACTTGGGCTGACTACGACTTTGATGATTCCGCCTGGTCCACTGGAAACAGCCCCATGGGCTACTTCAATGGCGCTTTTAATACTGACCCCACGCTCACCCTCATCGACTTCGGAGGCGACTCCTCAGACAAGACAATCACGAGCTATTTCCGTTCTAATTTCGACATTGCTGACCCGGCGGGCGTCGCCGGTCTCCGCCTTACTCTCGATTCCGACGACGGAGCCGTGATCTACATTAACGGCGTGGAAGTCGCACGGGAAAATCTCCCCTCGGATGCCCTCGATTCGACCACACTCGCCACCGATGAGACCTCCGGTTTAGGCCGGGCTACTCGAAGGATATTTCTAATCGCCGACAATACCAACCTCGTCGCCGGAGACAACTCCATCGCGGTGGAGGTCCACCAATCAAGTGCCCGCTCCCCGGCCATGCTCTTCGACCTTTCTGTTGAAACTTACACCTTTCAAGCCCTCGAGTTAATCGATGAAATCCCTTTCGCAACCCAAGTCAGTGACGTCTCGATCGGCCGAAATCCGGCAAACCCGGATCAATGGGTTAACTATGCTTCACCCACCCCGGAAGCTCCTAATTCCGGCCCTGCCGTCACCTCCCTCCGGGAGGAAAGCACCTCCGCTGACATTTCACCCGCCGCCGGCCTCTCCCCGGACTCCGTCAGCGTGTCAATCTCCGCTGCCGCCGGTGACATTTATTTCACGCTCGATGGCTCAAATCCGAACGTTGAATCTTCACTCTACTCCGCACCATTCGAGCTGACAGAAAGTACCGTGGTCCGTGCACGCGTCTTTGAACCAGGAAAAGTTGCTGGTGAAATTGTCACCAGCACCTACCTGATCGGAGAATCTTTTGCCAGCGGCCTTCCCGTCCTCTCCCTCTCCGCGCCACCGGAAACTCTCTTTGGAAGCCAGATTGGTATCTACGGAGCCAAAAATGCATCTGGAGGAAGCGTCCACAAGAGAGTCGACGCTCCTGGCCACCTCGAGTTCTTCCCTATCGATGGCAGTGAAGGCTTCGCCGTAAACGGAGGATTTCGCCTCGGCGGTGAAAACAACTGGGCCTCCCACGCCCAGAAAGCGTTCAACTTCGCCACTCGCGGAAAGTATGGCGATGATGCAATCACCTACGACCTCTTCCCCGGTTCCGGCATCCCGCAATTCACCGCCCTCACCATTCGCGAGGGAGGCGACGATTGGTCGCAAGCTCGACTCACCGATGGAATTTTTGAGCCCCTCACCAAGGAAACAATGGAGGTCGAAGCCAACCGCATTCGCTCCGCCGTCCTCTTCGTCAATGGCGAATACTGGGGACACTACAACATCCGTGACCGCTGGGATGATAATTGGTTCTTCCAAGAATACGGCACCAACGATGGCGCGTATGATCGAATCATCGCCGGCCAAAGTGGCGCCGACAACGGCACCCGCGATGATTGGGACGCCCTCTACTCATTCATTTCTTCAAACGATGTGAACGACCCACAAATATGGGCCATTATCGAATCCCGCATTGAGATCGACAGCCTCATTGACTTCGTGATCGCGGAAAGTTACGGGAGAAATTCCAGTTGGGGCGGCAACCGTGAATGGTGGCGCGACCACCGCTCGGGCTCCAAGTGGCGCTGGTTCATCCCGGACATGGACCGGACATTTGGCAATACCTCGAACTCTGCTCGGTTCGCCGATCTGATCGACAGAGAAACCACGACCCAGCATCTGGCCAACAGTCCTATTTTTCGGACAAGACTAGCCCAACGCAGTGCCGCTCTGATGGCTTCTACTCTCTCACAAAACCGCGTCCACGGACTGATCGAGACCCTCGGCGGAGCCACCGCCCCCGAAATCCAACGTCAACTCGACCGCTGGGGCCGTCCCCGGATTGATGACTATCAGGACTCCCTCGACCGTATGAAGAATTTCGCCAGCGATCGCTCGAATGGTTTCCTTGCTGAAGTTGCCAACGAGTTCAACCTCGATGACGCCATCTCCTCCAATCTCAACAAAACCGGAGAAGGTTCGTTCCGCGTCGCCGGTATTCCCGTCGCAGCACAAACCCTGGCTCTCTTCCCAAACATCGAAGCGACAATCGAAGCGCTCCCCGCTCCGGGCTATCGTTTCGACCACTGGACCGGAATTAGCGGCGATGCCAAAACCACTTTCGTCCTTCCCGCCGATCAAACAATCACGGCGCATTTTGTTCCCGATTCCTCCACCGCGACCTCCGGAACCCTTAGCTCGAACACCACCTTCTCCGCAGCCAATTCACCTTACGTTGTCACCAGCGATCTCATCGTTCCGGCAGGCGTCACCCTCACCCTCGAACCCGGCGTCGTCCTCGAGTTCCAGCAAGGCGTGAATCTCAGAGTCATCGGCACCCTCCTCGTCAGAGGAACTGCCGCCTCAAAAATCACCTTTCAGGGCCACCACGGAAGCACTTGGGGAGGCGCCTCATTCGAGCAACCCACCACCCAATCCATCATCACCCACCTCGTCCTTCGCGACGCCTCCCGTGGCGTCGATGCCACCATCTACCCCTCCGCTATTTCCGGACTCGATGCAGATGTCGTGATCGACTTCCTCGACATCGAAGCCTCCCGTGGCCCCCTCTTTTTCCGGGGGGGATCACTCCTTCTCAGCGATTCAATCATCGTTATCCCTCTCACCGGTGACGGTCTCAACGTCAAACAAGGAAGCGCCGAAACCCTCCGCTGCACCTTCACCGGAAACACCTCCCCTGACACCGATGCCATCGACTACGATGGCGTGATCAACGGCATCATCAAAGACTGCCGCATCTACAATTTCCAGGGCTTCAACAGCGACGGCATCGACACTGGCGAGCAGTGCGTCAATTGCCTCATCGAAGGAAACACCATCTTTTACAACTCCGACAAAGGCATCTCGGTAGGCCAGGGCTCGACCGTCATCCTTCGCAACAACCTCATCGTTGGCTGCGCTCAGGGCGTGGGCGTCAAGGACGCGGGATCCACCATCCTCATCGACCAGAACACCTTCGTCGATTGCGCCGAGGCCGTCGCCGTCTTCGAGAAAAATTTCGGTTCCGGTGGTGGCATTGCTACCGTTACCAACTGTATCTTCGCCGGCTGCGATCAACCTGCCACCGTGGACTCACTCTCAACTCTCACCGTCTCCTACAGCTTCAGCAACACCCTCCCACTAGGGGGCCCTAACAACCTCTTCAGCGACCCGCTCTTCGTCGACGCCCAGGCCCTTAACTTCGAACTTCAAGCAATCTCTCCGGCCATCAATTCCGGTGACCCCGCTCACTTACCCGACCCTGACGGCTCCCGCGCCGACATGGGAGCACGCTACACCTATTCGCCCGACGACTACCCCTTCATCACCACTGGCTCTGTGGTCATCAACGAAGTCCTCGCCAATTCCGGAGACCTCACCGATTGGATCGAACTCCATAACCGTACTAATGAGGACATCGACATCAGCGGCTGGTTCCTCAGCGATGACGGATCAGAGTTAAAAAAATACCGCCTCCCCGGCGGCACCGTCATTGCCGCCAACAGTTTCCTGACCTTCTACGAGGATTCCAACTTTGGCGCCACCAGCCCCGATCCCAATCGTCTCGAAGGCTTCGCCCTCAGCGACACTGGAGAAACCGTCCATCTCACTTCAGCCGCCAACGACCAACTCACGCAGTACCGCTTCAAAGAAAACTTTGGCCCCTCTCTTGAAGGCCAAACAATCGGCTACCATTATAAAGTGAGTAGTGACAGTTACAACTTCGTTGCGCAACAAACTCCCACTCAGTCCGCCCAAAATTCCTCTCCAAAAAGCGGCCCGATTGTCATCTCCGAAATCATGTATGCCCCTGCCGGAAACTCCGCCGCGGAATACTTCGAACTCCTCAACATTAGCAGTGCTCCGATTAACTTCTACGACACCGCCCGCAATGCCGGATGGCGAATCGCCGATGGCGTCGTCTTTGAGTTTCCTGTCTCCTCCCCAGTCACGCTTGCCCCGGGAGCGAGACTCATTCTCACACAGAACGTCGCTGCCTTTAACTCGAAATTTACCCCTCAACCCGGCACCCTAGTCATACAATGGACCTCCGGGAAACTCTCGAACGGCGGTGAAACCCTCCAACTCGACCGCCCTGGGCCCCTCGATTCCTCCGGCGAACTCACCTACGTCCGCGTCGACCGGGTCAACTACGACGACGATCTCCCCTGGGACATCGGAGTGGATGGCACCGGTCTCGCTCTCTCAAAAATCGTCGAGATCGATTACGGAAACGACTTCATCAATTGGGCCGCCACCGCTGCCAGCCCCGGTTCATTTCTTTCCGGCGGAAATTATAACAGCTGGGCGGCTAGTTTTAACATCACAGACCCCTACGGAGATGACGATGGCGACCAACTAGGCAACCTCCTCGAATACGCCCTCGATACAGACCCCACCATCCCTAGCTTCGTCCAGCCCCTCTCCGTGGCTCACAATGGAAACACTGCCACCCTCAGCTACTCCGGCTCTCTTCACCGGGACGATCTCGACGTCGCACTCGAAACATCGCTAGACCTCATCAACTGGACCGTTATCCCGACCTTCTCCATCGATGGCTTCCGCAAAACCACCCGCAGCCAAAACGCCACCGAATTCCACCGCATCAGCGTCAGTCTCAAGCCCTAGATTGCCCGTTTTACGGCACCCTCAACCCAGAATCTCTACTACACCCATACCATCGTTAACTACCTATCTTCTGATCGCATCTTCAAACTGGGTATCGGAACAAGACCGCATCAACGAATTCATGGCGTCAAATGAAAATAAGCAGGGCACATCGCGTGAGAGTTGATCTCTGCTCTAGAGTTTGACAGAGATGATCCATCTGAAGCGGCAATCTTTGAAAGGGCGGGGAAATCAATGGGCAATCGGCCCGCAGTTTGGACAGGGTGAGGTCCATTCAACTTCGCCAGTAGTGTAGCTTTCTTGCTTCCAGATGGGGACACGGGCTTTGATGGAATCGATGAGAAATCGATTAGCATCGAAGGCTGCTTCGCGATGGGGCGAGGTGGTAAGGGTCGCAACCGCGCAATCGCCGATGTCCAGGGTCCCGATGCGATGGACGGCGACTGCTTTGGTGATTGGAAATCTTTCCATGGTCTCGGCAAGAATACGCTCCCCCTCTTTCTGTGCGAGGATCAGGTGATGGGTGTAGCGGAGTTCGGTGACGTGGCGACCTTCGTGGTGATTGCGAACGAGGCCCTCGAAGACCACGAGGGCTCCGCAGGCGGGGTCGGCCATGTCGGCACGGAGGGCAGAGAGGTCGAGGGGAGTGTCTTGGATCGAGAACATGAAATTTACGAATGAGTGGAAAGACTTTAGACCTGCGCCATGTTAACCACCAGCGAAGGGGGGCATGAAGGCGATAGTTTGTTCATTAGCAAGGGGAGTGTCCCACGAGGCGAACTCATTGTTGAGGGCGGGCTTGACGTGAGGGAGATCGAGGGTGAAGTGGTGTTTTAAGCGAACCTCGTCCCAAAGGCCAGCAAGGGTGGCCGCGGAAGTACGAAGATCCTCGGATTCGGTTCCCGCTTCTTGGCTGAGCTTGGCAAAGTACTCCACCCTAATCGTTTTTTCGACTGCTCCGTATTGGTCGAGATGTTCCAATTCAGCGAGTTGTTCCGGACGGTTCATGTTGAGAAAGGCTTGAGGATCAGAGGGAGTGAGCTCGATGCGGTCGAGAGAGGTCAGAAAACGGCGGGCACAGCGTTGGTTGGCGGCGATGACTTTATCCAGTTTCGCTGACGCACTTGGCGAATAGATTGCGCAGAGGGGCTCGGGCTGATTGTCGAGCGGATTAAGAAAACAGGTGACGTCTTTTTGGGAATCATGGTGATCCATTAGCTCTTTCAAATCACTTTGTCCAAGCCGGGGGAGGTCACAGGCGATGAGGAGCCAGGGTGAACGGGGGTCATCATTGAAAGCGGCTTGCAGTCCGCCGAGGGGACCGGGGGATGGTTCGAGGTCAGCGAGAGGGTGAAGATCGTGCGCAGAACGCTGAATATCGCAGCCTGATTGATTCAGGGAGGGATGAGCTATCGAGAGGTAGATTTTCTGGGTAAGAGGGCGGATCAGGGACAGGATACGATCGAGCTGGGTGACGCCACCAATCTTGAGAGAAGCTTTATCGGTTCCCATGCGGGAAGATTTTCCGCCGGTGAGGATGATAGCTTTCATGCCTAAAAATCGGAGTTGCCACCGGTCTTTTCCACCAGTTTGAGATCAGGGGTGACGATAGCGGGGTTGGCGTCATCGAAATGGGAAAGGTCGGCCATGGACAAAAGAGTGATCGTTCACCTGCCCGAAGTCAACCGACGGCCCAACTAGAATCGACGGCCAGACGGTGTAGTAATCTTACTAGTTCACTCGTGATCCATAAAAGAAAAGGGCAAGGAGCATAGAGCGCCAGCGAGGTCTTATTGGCTGGCGCGCCATGTGGTGAGATTACCACACAGATCTCCCAAAGCGCACCCCACAGATTTGAAGAGAGTGATCTCTTCTTCATTGATCCGCGCGGGAACTGACTTACGGCCTTTTCTAGCGAACTCCCCCAAATCCGAATCGTTTTCAGCGCCCTAACGCTGGCGTGTGCACGAATCAAATATGGGGCAAGTTTCCCGGTGCCGATCAGCAGCATTGATTCAGAATTGGCTCTATAAAGGTGGCGCGAGGCGAGGGCAGATACGTCGGCTGTTCGCCAACCGGTGATGCTAATTCCATGGATCAGCGCAAGAGAAGTGCCCACCTTGCGATCGAAAATCATGATTTGCGAATAAAGGCTACTGTAGGGTGGTGAGTTGCCGGGAACGTAGGTAAGTGCCTTGAGTGCGATCACTTCATCGTTCCAAGAAGGCAGCATCGCAAATGCGTCATGGTTGTCTGGCTTTTCATCGAGCTGAAGCACCTGGCGCGGTGGCATGGTGTAATTACCCGCGAAGGCATCATTCAGTGAATTGATAAATTCCGGCTAACTCAGTGAGGCGTGAGCTTGTTCGACTGAAATGATCTTCATCCTCTGCTGGTTTACATGGCAAGGTTACTCCATCACGGCTTTTGCCCGGATAAACTGTCTTGGCTGGCTGCTAAATGGCGTTGCACTGCGGAAGCGAAGGGTCTCTGAGCCGTCGCCATTGGCGAAGGATTGCATGAAGATTGGAGTCTCTAACCAATTGCCTAAATCATCGCTGATCTCAGCCCCGACAGACACGTCATCAGCTCCGGAGCGGCGGCGGATATCGATGACCAAATAATCATCAAGGACCGTTGCAACTTCAACTGGCATTACTTCACCGACTGGTAAAATGCCGCCTGCCGGCGCATTCGGGTCGCCGCCGAGGACATATTCGAGAATCGCTTTGATGCCGTCCATGTCGTCGTCGGAGTCATCAGATGGCACGCCATTAGCTGCTTTCCAGGCGACGTAACTTGTGGCATCAGTCGATCCCGGATTACCGCCGACCTGCGAGCTATTGCGCCAGCTCAACGCATTTGCCGGATCAGG
>Ga0114998_10000345_pt1 | contig 33417 bp, 16 predicted proteins | sample ArcticOcean_MG_C_5_FD_87044 | JGI IMG/M metagenome (GOLD analysis project Ga0114998, IMG submission 87044) | Marine microbial communities from western Arctic Ocean - ArcticOcean_MG_CB4_138 | ecosystem: Environmental > Aquatic > Marine > Oceanic | place: Arctic Ocean: Canada Basin | collected... | reverse complement strand
ATAATAATAATAATAATGATAATAAAAATGATGACGATGTATATAACGATCTCGAGACCGTCGAAGGCGTCGGCGAAATCGTCGCGAAGAGCATTGCGAATTTCTGGAACGAAGTGAACAACGCGAACGAAGTCAACGCCATGCTCTTAAACGGCTTGAAGATAATTGAACAAGAAGAAACATCAGAGACAACGACAGAGGAAACACTGACAGGAGCAAAAGCTTTGCGAGGATTAAAAATCTGCGTCACTGGAACCTTCGATTCCTTAACTCGCGAAGAAATCCAATCCATCGTCGAACAAAACGGAGGTTCGCTCACGAACGCATTAACGAAATCGACAAACGTCTTACTCGTTGGCGATGCTCCCGGCCAATCAAAGCTTGAAAAAGCTGAACGCGATGCAGCGTTCAACGAGCGAATCAAAATCATTCGCGGTTTCGCAAACTTCGCACGCGAGTTCGACGTACGCGTCGGAAATTAAAAAAACGTCAACTAGCACGCGGTCCCTTTAACTCTCTCTACTTATCATCCCTTCGTTCTTCTTCTCTATTACGATCTCGTTTTTACTCAACATCTTTAGCTCGTACCATGCCTCGGCTCACCGTTCTCGTTTTTTATGACTCCCTCGCTCTTTCAAAGAAACGTGCTCTGCTGATTTCATTTTGCCTGCTGCTCTGCTGATTTTGCAAAAAACCCGCAAAAAAGAAAAAACACAATTTTTTTTACACCGATGGAGCACTGACAGACTGACTCAATTATTTATTTTATGACATTTATTTAGGGTGTTGTGATTTAGGGTGTTGTGATTTAGGAGGAAGAAAACTGAAATAAAAATAATAATACTATGGTATAATATTAATAAGAATTTGGATTCGTTAGACGTCATTTCGTCACAAAAAACGCGCTTATTCTTCGTTCGCTCTTTCTCTCTGTTTATTAAAATTAATTAATTTCAATCGTTGAAATAGTTCGATCTACGAGCGAGCATAAACAAAACACGCGCGCGCACTTGCGTATAAGAAAAAACAGTCAACGCGCAGAAGAAGAATCCGAAGAAGAAGAAGAATCTGAAGAAGATTCCGAAAAGATCCCACGGAAGAAGAGGAAACGAGAAGGAGATTGAGAAACTTAGAGTTATCTTCTTAATCGTCGTCGTCATCAATGCTGACAAGAATTAATTCGTCTCGGACTCCTTCGCGAGCGGTGCGCTCGTTAGTGAACTATTGCCTGAAGAACTCCATAGGGCGTTCTGATGAGGAACAGGGCCTTAGCAAAGGCTTTGGTTTGAGTAAGACCTTCGCGTCCGTGGTTCAAGAGCGAGATCTTCTTCTTCTTCGTCGTCGTTCGCAGATGATGGGGAAGATGTTCAGTCTCTGCGCGTTTAAGAACAGTAGCAGAACTGTTGTCCGCGATGAGAACGGTAAGACGAAGACGATGAAGACGAGCGCGAAAGATGTACAAAAGAAAGAAAAGGAAGAAGAAATTGGTACCGTGAGTACGAAAGAGAAGGCGGATGAGATATTGAAACAGTCGAAGAAACGAGTAACGAATGGGAGCATCGGGAACACTGAACCTCCAGGTGGTCCAACTGCGAAGGCGGAGAGCGGCGGTGATAAAGGTTCATCGTCGTCGTCGTCGTCGTCGTCTTCCGCTGGCGGTAATCATAATAAAAAGGATAATAATAAGAAAGAGGGAGAGAAGTCGTTCATGGAACTTTTACAGTCGCAACAAGTTCTAGGGCAACTCGGGTTATTGTTATTGTTAGGTCTCGGATTATCGTTTTCGAGAGCTGCGACGGGGCAATCAGACGTGAGAGAGATTTCGTTTCAAGAGTTCAAGACGAAGTTGCTAGAGCAAGGTTTAGTCGAAAGAATTGAGGTTTCGAATAAGAATACTGCGAAGGTGTTCTTGAAGAGCAGAGGCGGTGCGAATTTGGGAAATGATGGCATGATTGGCGGTAATAATAATAATGCTCTCGGGTTTGATTCTGGCGGATCAAACTCGATGATGGATTCGTCGTCGAGTTCGATTAATTCTCAACAACAACAACAACAACAACAACAACAACAAAATCAATTGTATAGATTTTCGTTCAACATCGGGTCTTTAGAGACGTTCGAAAGAAAAATGGAAGAAGTGCAAGAGCTGATGGGCATCGAAAGTTCGAAATTTGTTCCAGTGACGTACGTTTCTGAAACGTATTTACTTCCAGAATTTTTAAGAGCTTTGCCGACGCTTTTGATTTTTGCAGGTTGGTTGTATTTCATGCGCAGAGGCGCTGGTGGAGTAATGGGTGGAATGGGCGGCGGTGGCGGTGGCCCAGGAGGAGGCATTTTCAACGTAGGTAAAGCAACGATTGCGACGTTGGATAAGAACGCGCCAAAAGTGATGTTCGCCGACGTCGCTGGGTGCGACGAGGCGAAAAGAGAAATCATGGAGTTTGTCGATTTCTTGAAGAATCCAGAGAAATATGAAAAATTAGGCGCAAAGATCCCAAGAGGCGCTCTTTTAGTCGGTCCTCCTGGGACTGGGAAAACTTTATTGGCGAAAGCCACTGCGGGCGAATCCGGCGTTCCTTTTCTCTCCATTTCTGGCTCTGATTTTATGGAGATGTTTGTCGGCGTCGGACCTTCGCGCGTTCGCGACTTGTTCGCCAAAGCGAAAGAACAAAGACCGTCTATTATTTTCATCGACGAAATTGATGCCATTGGAAGGCAAAGAGGTCGTGGCGGTTTCGCTGGCGGGAATGACGAGCGCGAAAACACGTTGAACCAATTATTGGTTGAAATGGATGGGTTCGGATCGACGTCTGGCGTTGTCATTCTTGGCGGTACAAATAGACCGGATATATTAGATAAGGCTTTATTACGTCCAGGACGATTCGATCGACAAATTACTGTCGATAGACCAGATGTCAAAGGTCGCGAGCAAATCTTTCGAGTTCATTTGAAAAAAATTACGCTCGACGGCCCAGTGAAGGATTACTCCGAACGCTTAGCAGCTCTCACGCCTGGTTTCGCTGGCGCGGATATTGCAAACGTATGCAACGAAGCGGCATTGGTCGCCGCTCGCGACTCTGCCGATTTTGTCGTTTTAAATCACTTTGAACGAGCAGTCGATCGTGTCATCGCTGGATTAGAAAAAAAAGAGAAAGTAATCTCGAGAGTGGAAAGAGAAACTGTCGCGTACCACGAAGCCGGTCACGCCGTTGTCGGTTGGTTCATGGAACACGCCGAGCCTTTGCTAAAAGTTTCAATCGTTCCAAGAGGTTCAGCCGCGTTGGGTTTTGCGCAATATTTACCAAACGAAAACGTCTTGGCAACTACGGAGCAATTGACTGATATGATGTGCATGACTTTAGGTGGCCGAGCCGCCGAATACGTCATGCTTGGTAAAATTTCCACTGGCGCACAAAACGATCTCGAAAAAGTTACAAAAATGGCGTACAACATGACCGCGGTCTATGGTTTGAACGAAAAAATTGGTTTGCTCTCGTTCCCGCAAGGCGATAACGATTTCAAATCGCCGTACTCTGAAGACACAGCGCGCATGATCGACGTTGAAGTTCGTCAATTGGTCGATAAGGCATACTTGCGAACTTGCGCACTCGTCCGCGAGAAGAAAAGTGTCGTCGAAAGTTTAGCCAGAGCTCTTTTGGATAAAGAAGTGTTACAACGCCACGATTTAGTGAAACTTTTAGGCGAACGACCGTTTGTTTACGAAGGGCAACAAAACATCGACATCTTGAATCAAGGTTTCCGCGACTCAAATTTATTACCGAGCAAAAACTCTGCCGTTGATAACGGGGAAGAAAAGAAGGAGGAGGAAGATGATTCTGCTGCTGGAACACCAGTAATTCCAATTCCTGTTCCTTTCGTGTAGTTTCCTCTTCCATCAATTCACGCAGTAAAGTTTGTGTGTTGTACATTATATATATATAGTATATAATAAAATTTCTCTCGACTCAGATAGATCGATATAGAAAATGTTCGAAACTGTTGTTATACAAAAACTTTTTAAGTTGGTTTTGCTAATGAAATATATAAATAACGATGCATTGTTTGCATTTTTAGATTTCTCATACTTCATCGGCAATCTTTGAAATTACCATCGGTGTCGGTGGGGGTACGATCATCGTTGCTATTCGAGAAAAAATCCCTTTTCGTTGTTGTCGATGTTCTCCTTCTCCTCTCTCGTTCATCGCTCGTTCTTTCCTCTCTTGTTCAATCATCCTCATTTGTCTCATCCTACGCGCTTTCTTCCCCGTCGGCGTCGTCTCCTGCGCGTCATCGTGACTATCCCCATCACCAAACCCTAACTCCCTCTGCGCCGACTTCACTACGACCAACTCCTTATGGCCAGTATGTACGTCTAAATGTCTCTCGAATTGATACTTGCGTATATCTCCAATAACGCACTCGCACGTCGTGAACACTTCGCATCCTTCCAACATATGCCCGCCGCAAACCTCCCCGTTCGCATCCGCGACCGCAATATGCACGTGCATCCCAAACTCATTCGATATTGTTCCACTCATTGATACAATCTCAAATCTTTCCTCCGATAATTCAGCTATTTCGTTCTTCTGTGTCTCCTGATTCGATGCTAATCTGATCTTCGCTCTTCGTAACGATCCGACCGTGGTTAAAATAATTCCAGCCTTGATTTCGTTCAATTTCGCGAATTCTTCCAGTTCTTTGCGTATATCCTGTCGTCGTCGTCGTCGTCAAATTATTACGCACACGTATTTGCGTATTATTCAAGATCCGACGCGAGTCGTTTTGGAATTGTTTTTGCGTTCAAGTCTCAGTAAACATACACTGATTACTTAATTACTTAATTAACTAATTAATATACTCGTAGAAGAAAACAAAAATTTCATGTTTACTCGTAAAAGTCAAAAACGGATTCATTCGATCGATTAATTATCACAGGAAAAGAAACGAAAACAAAAGAAAGATGGTTTTACCTGGCCCGGTTTTAATCGGAACGCGTGGATTTCCATTTTACCGCAGTAGTGTCCGTGCGCTATGCAGACGAAGAAAAAAAGGTTCGATGGATTTATTAAAACAACGACGAGTTCCGATTTGGCCTTTCTTTGAAGTGAAGTGAAGAGCTCGTCAGATGAGAGATGGAAAACGCGATCGCATTTTTTTAGAGAAAATCTTTCGGAACAACCGTTTCGTTACTACTACTACTACTACTGCGAAGATCGGTGTTGAATAAGAGACGATGGACGAAGGTACCGAGCAAGGCGTGGTAGAGTAAACCGCGAGCGCCTAAGGCCGTGACTACGAGTAAGCGCTTCTGTGCTTTTTTTCTTCCGGTGGATTTATGGTCGCCGCTAGCGCCGACGCGTCGTACGATTATGATCTTTGGGAAGCGACCTTCGGGGGATCGTTTAGAGTTCACGCGTACGCCGTATGCAATTTTTTCCACGTCTTTAATGGTGAACGCTGAGCAGGCGCCCGCGATTTCGTCGTCGTTTGAAGGTAAGACTTTTTCGTTCAAGTCGTTTAATAAGTACTCGATCGTTCCTTTGTTCTCGTCGGATTTGTCCTTATAGCCAGCAGTACTCGCCTTTATCGCTAACGTTTCCTCGTCTTCGTCTCTTTCTTTAGTCGGTCCGAACATCGCGCGTTCTCTTTGATATGGACTTAAATAATGCGATCCGAGTATACCGGGCATTTCCCATTTTGAAGTAGAACTATCGTCGTCGTCCTTGGAAAAGACGTTTGATTTTCGTAGAACGAGCGCTTGGCCGCCTTGGAGCTCTAGATCATATTCTCTACTTCTTAAGATCTCATCTCTTAAATCGTCGTCCAAGAAACCTTTCTTGAAAAGCTCGGCGCCAGCGCATACGATGACTTTATCGAAATTTTCATCATCTAAAACATCTTTTTGAAGATTTTCTATGCTCTTTTTGATGAACTTGAACGAACGCGTCGAGGCGCGTTTAGCAGCTTCGAATTCGATTAATACTTTCAAAGCTTGTAAGTATCGCTTCGCGTCAACGACGATTCCGTTTTCGACGTAAAATCCACACGAATTATTAACATCGTCATCGTTATTTCTATTATTCATTTTGTTTCGTAACAAAACTTCAATCTCAGCTCTCTCCACGAACCGAATTTTATTATCGTCATCACTTTCATTCAACGAAACGTTCTTCACGATCGTTCGTTTTTCCTTCTCATTCCTCGCCGGTTTTAATACACCAATTTCACGAAACATTTCGCCCATTACCTTTAAATCGTCCATTCTCCTCCTCTCTCCAGAAAATCGAGGCATATCTCCCTCTACTCTCAAATCTGGATCTAACATAATCCTCTCAACGCTCTGCGCTTTCTTCAACAACTTTAAGGTCTCTGCATAGCCTTCTCTTCCATATTTCATAATTTGCCCTTTTGGTGTGTAAGAATGCAATAGCCCGGCCGCGATTGCGCTCGCGCCGCCGATACCGGCGTGCTCGCTCGCAAACATCGTTACCTCTATTTTCATCCCTCGATCGTTACCACTACTACTACTACTACTACTGCTTACTATTGCATTCGCACACGCTAAACCGGCAAATCCACTCCCTATTATAGCCACTCTCACCACTTTCTCTTCGTTTATGTTTTTTTCGTTCACATCATCATCATCATCATCAAGAAGCGCTTCGCTTGAATTCGAGCAAACCTTCTTCTTCTTCTTCTCCTCCTCCTTCTTCTTCTTCTGCTTCATGCAACGATTCCTATCGACGCCGAAACTCGAACACGAACGCGAAGAAGAAGAAGAAGAAATCATCACGATCATCACAGACCTCTGTTTTTGTAACGAGAAAATTTACACTATTTATCGCACGAATTAATCATTCTTGATATAACTCATCGGCGTTCGTCGACTGGCCCTGTACGCTAAAAAAAACGCGAAAGTAAACATCAGGAGCACTATTGAGATCGCCAAGTATAAGTCCTCGTGTTTCCCTCCTCGCATTTGTTGATGCATAGTCTGCTTTCTGAGCTTCTCGTTCTTCTTCTGCTTAAACTCGAACATTGTTATTTATTATTAACTAATTAAGTTATTAAAAACTGCGGATGTAACAACCAAAGCGACACAAACTCGTTTTCCAATCAAAAACGGCTTTTCTCGATGAGAACTGAATAAACTTTGACCGAAATCGTGATCACTTTTCTTCGCCCCTGTCTCTCTTTCGCACGTGGGAAGAAGAGCCTCGATTGCGAGAGATCGAAGAAGAAGAAGAAGAGAGGGATGTAATGAAACGCACGTCGTCGTCGTCGTCGTCGTCGTCGTTGATCCGAAATTAAAAACGAGATCTGATCAACGTTTTATGGTTTCCAAAGGCACTCTTTTATAAACGCTCATCGTCAAATCGAACGCGCTGAGCTTCGCGCGATTGCGATGAAGCGACGCGAGAAATCGAGTGATTAAAGTACTTAAAATTGGTACAGAACCGCGCGTGCGTGTCCAGACTTTGTGCGCGTATCTATTCAGTTCGCGTCAAATTCAATTTCTCTCTGGCTAGCTTGTAGCCAGAGCTTTATCTTGATGGTGTTTATCTCAAACATCAGTCACAAAAAGGGTATCAGGTGTACTGCTCAGTAAAACTGATAAGAAACAAACGAACGATCATGGGTTTCATTCATCATTCTCCTACTCCTCCTCCTTCTCTCGCTAGAGCTCAAAGCGTTCGTTTGCTGTTTCTTAATCACGCGAAAACTTCAATGGCAACGACTACTACTAAGCGAAGAACTGGAAGGGATTTGCAAACGCAGATTGAGGCAGTCGCGCGCTCTAAAGGCAGGCACAATCAAAGGAACAACCAACAGAATAACAACGAACGCGGTTTAGTAACGAACAGATCGGAGGATAGGACGTTGAACAGGACTGGGAAGGTTTTAGTGGACGTCGAGATCACGAGGAGAAGGCCTGCTGAGCGAGAAATGGGTGATTTTGTTCCCGGTGAGGAAATGATTGGACGAAGTCGGAGCGAAGAAGATAAGCGCGAAGAAAATGAGTATGATTTTAATAACGACGATGATGACTATGGAACTATATATGGCGATAAATCGATATTGAATAATAATAATAATAATAATAACTCAATCATAGAACGACTGGCGATTACTGGGGATATCGAAGAACTCGGTGGATGGGACACGAGGAAGTGCGTATTGTTAACGCAAACGCCGAACGATTCGGAGAAATGGTTCGGGAAGATTGAGGTTTTGGAGCAGAAGAAAAGGATTGAATTAAAAGCGGTCGCGCTCGATAGAGATGGGAATTTGTTGAGATGGTCTCCAGGTACCGTGATTTCGATTGATATACCCGAAAGGTGTACGAAATTCGAGGTTCAGATGGATTGGCCTTTTTCGGCAGATGAACGCGTTACTTTGAGGACTTTAGCGAAATGCGAAGTCAAGCAAAGCGATAATAAGATTGAAACCGGAGGCGCTTGGTTAGCGTGGAGTGGGCAGCAGAAACTTACACATGCACAGATGTTATCATCATCCGCATCGACGTCGAATTCTTCAACGTCGTCATTTGTAAATAGTAATAATAATAATAAAAATGAAAACGAGAATAATAAAAAGAAGAACAAAATAGCAGAGGATAATAGAAACGAAGGACTTGTCGTAGAGGCTGCGACAAAAGATGATGATGATGATGATAATAATAATAATAATAGTAATAGTAACTCGCTAGCAGTAGAAGTAGAAGAGAAACAGAACAATAACGACTCAGAAAAAGATGCTGAAGCAGAAGAATTCGAAGAATTTGAAAAGAAGCAACAAATACTGACTTTAGCCGAAGAGCTCGGCTATACGCCAGGCTCGCACTTGAGCTCGATGCAACCTGGATTAAAGACCGAGATTGTCTACTCTGCCGCAGACACTTCTCGAGGTCGAGGCGTTCGAATTGGCGTTCTCGAAGAAGGAGAACTCGTTGAGATTTGGTCCGAACATAGTACAGAGGTCGGGAAAGGTATGCGCGTTGGCGATCTATACATTGGCGTAGTCGTGAGAGTTTTAGAACGTATGAACGCTCTGTTAATCGATTTAACTGGCAACGGTCCGCCATACGCGCTTCTGCAGAAAGGCGTCGAAATGCCAATAATGACATGGAAAAGTAAACTCGAATGGTTGGCCGATAATGAAATCATCGGAGATGATCGTCGTCGTCATCGCCGTCGTCGTTCGACCGCTTTTAGGCTCAATTGGATAAAAAAATTAGGATTTCTGAAAAAGGAATACGGCGCAGAAGCCGTGAAAAATTGCACGCGAAGCCAGCTCAAAGAATTAGTAGAATCATCCGAGCTCATTAAGGAGTGGGAACGGAAAGAACTCGAAAAAAGACAACAAGAACAGAATATTACTAGAGATGATTATGCCGATGAAGATGTAAGAAACTATGACACCGCCGTAGATTCTGGCGATATTAGGACTACGACTAAAGGATCACGTCGCTGGGATAAAGGTGAATGGGGTGATACATGGGACCGGAGCGGCGGTCCTTCGCCTTGGCGAGGCGCCGGTGGCCGTTCAATTCGTGATAACCAGAAAAATAACGAAAACGAAATCGATAATGATGATGATGATGAAAACCAAGACGACAACATCGACTACGATGACGATGATGAAGATTATGACGACGACGACGACGACGACGACGACGACGATGTCTTAACTAAAACAAAGTCTGCTCGCGAGCAAGTACCTTCGGTACGTTTCGAGAGATGGAATCTCAATTTGCAAGCTGTCAAAATGGAAATAGCTGCGATAAAATCAGTCGAACTCGCTTTGGAAAGTCCCATTAGTAAAATGCTTGATGAATCGGATGATTTCATGGCCAACGTCGCTGGAATGTTGGATGAAATCGAAATCGATGAAGAAACAGGCGAGGTTATTGAAGAGTTTATAGAAGATGGTGATACCGAAGATGGCGCGGAATTTCTTTACGGCGCCGAAGAAGTAGAATTAGATGATACAGATAATGACGATGATGATGGTGTGGTAATTGCAGAAAAAGTTGACGAAAGTGACGATGACGATGAAGATGTTGAAGGCGACGATGACGACGGTGATGACGATTCCAAAGAGGTTAATTCAAAAAATAAGAAATTTAAAGAAATACGGAAGAAATTTGGCATCACAAAAGATGAAATTCGAGGCATGTGCGCAACAAAATTCGAGATAGGACAGCCAATCGTCTGCCAAGTAATTCGACTTGGGCATTCCAACAAAGGACCTCGCGTCTCGGCGCGACCGACGCTTCCCGGACGTAACGTCGTTTTGTGTCCAGATGGTGATGGCGTATACGTCTCTCGTAAACTCATTGGACCGGCAAGAAGTTATGTTAAATCAGTCGGTATGAGCGTTTGTCCACCGGATGCGGCATTGATTATGCGCACTGAAGCTGCTGGCGTTGCTCAAGAGGCGCTCGAATTAGATATCAAACGTCTCATCGACGATTGGAACGCGGTGAAAATTTCTACGAAGACAATAATTGAAAACACTGAAAGAGAACAAGAGAAATACTTGGTTGAAAAATATCATCGAGTTGGGCGCTTTAACTTGACGCGACCGGGTTATGATTTCCCGCGCGTGAAACCATCGCGTTTATTAAATTCTGCAACATCTGAACAAGTTTTAGTGAGAGACTTGTTTGGCGAACGAATTGCAAAGTTATACGTCGATACTTCGAGCGCGTATGACGCAATCGTGGACGATCTCGCTAGAGCTGGAGCATCGAAAGAGATCATAGATCGCGTCAATCTATTCGCTGGAAGTCGATCGTCTTCCTTGGGCAGCAATAGAGCAGAGGGAAGAGACGCTAATGATGGTGGTGTCAACATGTTGTTTAAGCATCTCGGCATAGACGAAGTCGCCGAATCTCTCGATGATGAAGTCATCTGGCTCGATCAAAATGAACTTCCTGGTGCACATTTAGTTATTCAACGAACAGAAGCTTTGACTGCAATTGACGTCAACGCCGGACGCTCGGCGATGAAAAATGACGGTGCCGATAGACTCGAGTTTCATTCTCGATTAAACATTGCGGCTGCAAAAGTAGTCGCAAAAACTCTAAGATTACGAGATATCGGTGGTTTAGTCATGGTTGATTTTGTAGATATGGATGCTGAATCGTCCAGACGCGAAGTTGAAATTGCGTTTGAATCAGTCGCGAATCGAGACCGCGCGCAAGTTACTTTTTGTCCAATTTCACCGCTTGGCGTGATGGAAATTGCGAGAGAACGATTGCAAACGCACGGCTCTGATGGTTTATTAGCAATAGTCGCAGATGAAAAAGGAATGCCGATAGAGACTGACCATATTAGATCTACAAATGTCCAAGGAAGGCACTCTTTGAGCGCTGCAAAGGAAATTTATAATAGAAAAAATTATTACGACCGCAGAGAGGAGAACGGCGACAATAGCGGACGGAGGCGTGTGTCTGTTCAAAGGAACTTACAAGATGGCAAAGTAAATTCAACAACGCCTCCCTGGATCAATAACTCGAGTGGAAGAGGAAGAGGAAGGAGTGGCGGCGGTAGAGGAGGCGGCAGCGGTGATTATTATCGCTCGCGTTCAGCACATAATTCGACAAAGAATGAAAAACAAGAAGAAGAAAAAGGACAATTTAAATCTGAATGGTTAAAAAAAAAAAGGAGTTTCATGGTTAAAGAAGGCAAAACAGATTGATGTTCGTTCTTCTGATTAAGTTCTGTTTCTTTATTCGACATTATTTCAAAACCCTACAAAAATAGACAACCTAGTTCCTATACCCAAACCTGTTTTCGTACATTTCATCTTCTTCGTGTGCCCAAACTCTCGCTTCTCCAATAATATCTTTCGTGTATCCATAATCGTAAAACATTTCGTCTCCAAATTTAGAATCGCCTTTTGCATAAATGCCGATTCGATGATCTCCGCGAACATACATGACCAGCGGGTAACAGTTTGGCTTCTTCGAATGGTTTGCAAATTTAAACTTGTTCCCTCGCGAATACGCATCTAGAACCCATTTGTCGTTTAAATTGAATAAATAACTCGAGTTTGTTTGATCGTATTGGCTCCCGCGTCGTTCTGCTTCGACGTGCGTAATCATTTCCCCTACGTATTCACCTAAGAAATCGTTCTTTTTGGCATCCACGCCGAAGAAAGCGCCCCAACCGGCGATTGGTGATTTTCCGAGCAGTATGTGCGCGTGCTGATTCAATTGCAATCGCATGTTCACACAGGACATTTTTTTACTGCCATTTTTTTTCAATTCAACTTCAACGATACCGTGTAATGTTGGATCAAACGTGAATATTTCGTTCGATTTATCCATTCCTTCCAATTCTCTTTTACGCCTCGAAAAATCACGAATTGTAGGCCAACAATTCGCGCACTTGTCCGGATCGCACTCTCTTGCAGCTCTTTTACATGGGCAAGAGTCCTTCGAACAATCACCTGAGCATAGACAGCCAATGAACGCGTTTTTGCACGCAGCTCCACAGCCGCAGTTTATTTCGCAAAAGTTCATTGCATTCGAGCACGGACAATCTGCAGTGCACTCGCCACCTTCGCAATTGCACGGCTCGTATTCAGTCCAGAGCGCATTTTTATCGCCATCCGAGGCCTCTTTTCGTCTCTGAACAGTTGTTTTCGCCGTCGCTCCTTGGAAACCGACGTTGAACGCTTTCTTCTGTTGTTTTTTCCTAATTTTATTGTTCAGCCTGGATTCAGATTTTGAGGTTTCCCAAGATCGATGAATTAAGCGCAGTGCTTTTCGCTTCTTATCCGTCGTCGTCGTTTCCATGCCGTCAACATTATTATTAGCTTCTTCCCTATCTTCTCTTCTCTTCTCAAGAATGTCTTCGCAAAAAATGGAGAGCATTTCTTCACAAATCAATTTGCACGTCGGCGGATTTGCTTTGCACGGCTCCAAAAAACCAGCCATTGCACACGGATTCGCTGAATCATCGAAAATCTCCAACGTTTTGTCGAACGCATCTTTAATCCATTCATCCCAATCTTGCGAGTGTCTAAGTCTTTTAGAAATCTCCATCAAATAATCGTCCGTTATAGATTTATCGTTCGCCACAAACCCTGCCATCTCAGCCGCAGATATATCCATACTGGATATGTCGCTATTCTTTTTTCCAGTCATTTCCGTGTGTGTTGGAGCGCAAAAGTCGCGATCGGCGGGAGGGAGCCATGGTGGTTGCAGCTTTCTAACGAGAGCGAACAATTCTACGTCAGAACGCCAACATATGGAATGCTTGCACGGTTCTTGTGGTTTCGCGAGCGCGAGGTAATTAGCCGCTGGCAATGTCTCATGGTTCGCAGTTTCATCACCGTTCTTATCATCCTCTTCGGAGTCATTGTTGTTGTTATTATTATCATCATCGCCGTCACCATCATCCTCGTCTTCGCCACCATTCTCCTCATTCTTATAGTTTTTATTATTATTGTTAATGTTGTTGTTATCCACGTCCATCGGTGCAACGGCTACGGGATCTGCTTTTTCTTCATCAACGTTCTGCTGTTTAAGGCGATCTGGAAAACGTCTAGAACTTGGCATTGGATTATATGCCTTTTTCATCTTCATGTACTTCGAAGGTTTGTTTCCATAGTATTTGACTTTCCATTCTGGTTTGTAATTCGTCAAAACTTGTCTTCCTTTGCTCGGAAAATGTCCGTTTCCGTGTAACTGGCACGAAAACGTATGACATCTTGGACAAAATAAGCTTCGAAATGAATCTAAAGCGGTTTCGATATTATTAAATTCGTGTAATTTCCGAGGTAATGGATCGATTGATCTTTGACTGATGATTTCTTTCATGATGTTTTTGAACGTTTTCATTTTCGGAAACAACGATATTTTCTCACCTGCTTTTTGCGAGGCTTCTTCCACTCTTTGTACCATGTCACGAATGCCATTTTCTTGTTCGCGTAATAACTTGACGCGGTTGGCAACTCTTTGCACAGGTGGCACGCCAGTTAAGTACGACGCGACTGCGTTCAAAGCCGTTGCGACTATAGTTTTTGCTCTTCTATCAATCGCGCTTACCCCCTTCTTATTTGCTTGTTGTTTACTAGGGGTTTGTTGTTGCGTGCTGTTATTATTCTCCTTGTCTTCGGAAGACTTCAGTAAAACGTCGCCACCGTTGTTGTTCTTGTTGTCTTCTTCTTCCCCCGTCAAAATAGTTTTTCTATCATTATCATCGTTTTCTTCTTCGGCATCTTCGAAAAACGCGTCACTCGAGTGAGCCGACAAATCTTTCAAAATGAAATCATCGATTTTTTTGCTCTCGCCGAGGATGTATTTAAAGCATGAATGTAATAAAGCGTCATCTCGTCGATGCCACGGATGTCTATCTTCAAGATCTTGTTGGTCTTGTTCGTCGTCGGAAAAGTCCGAGTTGTCTTCGTTCGCGACTCTGTATTCTCCATCTTGATCGGTAATGAGCAACTTTCTTCGTTTTTCTTCTTCCAATCCGCGCACGTTTTCGTGCACGGAATACGCATACGCGCGATATTCGGGCACGTTTGAGACCGATCGAATGACATAAGCAGGAACCATCATCTCTCTTTCTTTCTTATAAACGCCTTCGTAATATTGCTCTTTCACTTTACATTCGGGCATTTGATTTTTGAGTTGTTGTAAAAGTTCTTCGTTGATGTTTTCTTCCTTCGGATTCGCTCGAATGAAATCTTTATATTCAGCCGGCTTCTCGAAAACGTTCTTCAAATCTGCAGGTAGTTCTAAATCTTCGAACATGTTTTTAGCAATCCCGTTTTTGCGTTGTTTTGCGTTTGATTTGAAAAATTTGCTCGCCCATTGTTTTCGACTATCATCGAACGAAGATATGAAAAAAGCCGCGTAATCTTCGACTAGATCTTTCACTAGCTCTAAATCGCAACTCTCGATCACTTCGTCGTCTTCTAAGAACTTTTTCTTCTTCATCGTCGTCGTCGTTGTCGTAGTAATAGGTGGGAGATCATGCTTCTGCGAAACCGCGGAAGCCATTTCGTCCTCGCCTTTTCTCTTCAAAATATCACGCAACACCTCAAACTTATTGAACCCTTTCGCGAACAAATCCTCCGAATCTATCTCATAAGTCACCGGTTTCCCTCTATGATCCTCTGGAACCTCTCTCATATTCAAAGCTTTCTTCTTATTATTATTGTTACCGTTCGTAGTCATCTCTTGTTGTAGTTTCTTCGCGTTGTTCTTATTTTGTTGTTGTTTCGACGGCGTACCCCCGTCCGCCGATAAAATCCCTTTTTGTTGGTTACGATTATGATTCATTTGTGTAGCAGTACTATTCGTCATGACATCACTCAATCGTTTCATCTCCCCTCCTTTCGATTGAACCAGTCCGTTCTTCTGCGCGATCAAATCTTCCTCTTCTTCCTCTTCCTCGTCATCTTGATCAACATCATCATCTTCTTCTTCTTCACTACTGCTCGTTTCTTCATCGCACTCATCGTCACCACGACTCCACGTACTGACTACTACCCTCTGATCTCTCTCTTTTTCTTTTTCCTTTTCTTCCTCTCGTTCTCTGAACTCAAACATCTCGTTTATTAAACGATCGGATCTTTTCAATTGTCCTCCTTTTTTGCTCGTTCGGCTTAAAGAACTCTCTGAGGCTTGTGAAACTCTTATTATTAGTATTACTCTCTTCCAGATTCTTATTCTTCTTATTCTTCTTTAGTGGATGTTTTCGTCCACTCGTTCGTTTGTTTCACCGACGCGAGCGGTTGTGTTCTTCTTATTGTGCTTATTTACTTATACTACTTTTCTTACTCTATTAATAATGGACACTTTTTCTCGCTTCTTTCATCGTTTTACGTGTTGAGATGTATCGTTGTATCCACGTGCTTTTTGCCTCGTTGGCTCGATCGCGCGAAACGTTCGCGCATGTTTCTATGAAATTAACGAGTACTTCCTCTCTCTCTCTCTTCCTCTTCTTTAGAGTGAGTTCATCGGTTCATCGGTTAATCAATGCGTCGCTCTCTCGCTCACTCGCTCGCACGAAGAGATCAAACCGAGATCAAACCGAGTTTGACCAAGTTTGACCAGCAAGCAGCATTGAAATACGATTTGAAAAACGACTTCTATGAAATTAACGAGTACTTCCTCTCTCTCTCCTCTTCTTTAGAGTGAGTTCATCAGTTCATCGGTTAATCAGTGCGTCGCTCTCTCGCTCACTCGCTCGCGCAAAGAACTCGAGATCAAAGAGTGAGATCTCGAAAATCAATTCCATAAAAGTTTGACCAGCAAGCAGCATTGAAATACAATTTGAAAAACGACTTCTATGAAATTAACGAGTACTTCCTCTCTCTCTCCTCTTCTTTAGAGTGAGTTCATCAGTTCATCGGTTAATCAATGCGTCGCTCTCTCGCTCACTCGCTCGCACGAAGAGATCAAACTGAGATCAAACCGAGTTTGACCAAGTTTGACCAAGCAGCATTGAAATACGATTTGAAAAACGACTTCGGTCAGTAGTCTGCGTACTTCAGTAGTACTGTAAGAAGAAAAAAAGAGAATGAAGAAGAGGAAGAGGAAGAGCGTTAAGACATTGGCGGCTTCGAAGAGAGTGCGACGCGCAGTGAAGAGATTTGGGCAATCGCCATCATCAGTCGAAGATACGAAGAACAGTGAGAAGAAGAAGAAGAGGAAACAAAAAGCTAGAGAACGAGAAGAAGAAGAAGAGGAAGCGTCGAATGCAATCGTACAGGTTTGTTCGTTTCGTTTCTTAGTCGCGCGTAATTTGTTTTCGTTCCTATCATAGTCGTCCAAATGTGATATAGGCTGATGATTGGAACTAATTAAAACCTTTATTAATCCTCCAAAACAACAACAAACAGTGCAAAAAAGCAAAGGCAAAGATTAGCGCGCAACTATCGGCCATTAGAAAATGCGAAGTATACGTAGACGCGTATCAACAGGACGGGTGGCGATCGAGTAATCGAGAGAAGTTGAAACCGCGCGAAGAGATTTTAAAGAAGCAGAAAGAGGTCTTCGAGAGGAAATTGAGGGTTCGCGAGTTGTTCACGAAGCTGGAGTATGATGTAATGAAACGAGAGAAGTATAGAGTTATCGAGAGTTCGGTCGATGGCGAAATTGAATGCGAGGACGTGTTTTGTTGCGAATGCGGCGAGAAAGAGTGCTTCGACGAGAACGACATCGTGTTTTGCGACGGCTATTGCGATTTAGCGTTTCATTGTAAGTGCGTTGCGTTGAAAAAAATCCCAGACGATGACGAAGATTGGTTATGCCCGATTTGCGATTGTAGGGTTGATGTTGTATATTGGTTAAACTTGGACCATTCGCAAAAGTTGGATATTTTGACTTGCACGCATTTAGACGTCTTTGCGCGTGAGCACGAGATGTTCGTTAAAGGGATAATTCCAGGCACGGCGAGATTTTTATTACACGGCGAAAACGAAGAAGATCAATGGCCTGACGACGAATCCGAGGATGAAGATTTTAAAGAGACGAACGAAGAGGACGACGGCAAAGACGATAGCGATATATCTTTATCCGGGTCAGCTATTAAACAATCTAGTTCGTCTTCATCGGAATCATCTGCGTCGTCGTCTTCGTCCTCGGATTCGGCCGAGATCATCGTTGGACCTCGTAAACGTACTAAAGTCGATTACGTAAAGTTAAACGGCGATCTTTTCGGTGACCAATACCTCGATGGCGACGAAGAAGGTGAAAAGATTGATAAAAAAATCAAACGAGAAGTTTTGAAAACGGCTTCACAGAAAGCGTCGTCATTTTCTGTTTTACGACGCTAATGCCCTGAATAATAATAGTAGCATTGATAAGACACGGCAGGAATAAAGGAATCGAATGTAATACTGAGAAGAAATTGCGCGATAGATATAATGATATATATATGTATTATGCGAACGAACGAACGAACGAACGAACGACGCGTGCGCGCGGTTGGTTTCTCGTCTCGTTTTTCATTTCAGGAGTAAAGCAAGAATAAATCATAAATAACAGCGCAGCTTGCTGCACTGAAATGATCCTTGAAGAAGCGGAACGGACGATCATGCTTGCGAGGGTATACTCAAACATAACGAAGCACCTTAAACCTGGTCAAACGAGAACTTGCGCTGCCCTTCATTCGATCGAGAGCGCTCTTGCGCAGACGCGGACGCGTAATACTTCTGCCGCAAACAACATATCCAACATATCCAACATATCCAATACATCCAACACATCCATCATCGGATCAGATACTGATTTGGATACAAAAAAAAGAGCGATTATTAACGTTCGATTGTTTTCGGCATGGTTTTGCCCATTCGCGCAAAGAGCACAGCTCGCCATTGAACGACATCGCGATGTAATCTCGTACGAATCGGTCGAGTCCTTAGGCTGGGAACGAAGAACGAAGACCGATGAAGATGGTCAAACGACGCACGAAAATTGGTATCACTATAAATCGGCAGAGTTGTTGAAAGTGAACGAACTGGGCATGGTACCAACAATTGTCGACGTAGATACTGGTTGCGTCATTACGGAATCAATAAATTGTATACAATATATCGATGAAGTAGTGAGAGAAAGATCGAACGATAGTAGTAGTAGTAGTAGTAGTAGTAGTAGTAGTAGTAGCGAGAAGAAGAAAATGGATTATATATTGGCCGAAACGGCTAACGAACGACAAAAAGAACGGGTTTATGCGGATATAATGGCTAAGACCGTCTGCTCGAAGTACTATACGGTTTTAGTGAGGCAAGATGAACGAGAGCAACTCGAAGCGTTTGATGAAATATTGAAAGGAATTGAGAAGTTCGCTGCGAACCTGGTTCACGACGTCGAGGGGAAAACAGGGAAGGGACCTTTTTTTAACGGGCGCGACACGCCCGGGTTAGTAGACTATACTTTGTTCCCATGGGCGTGGCGATTACCAGTGTTTGAACACTATCGCGATTCTAGGTTTAAAATTGACCAATCAAAATCCGTAGGATTATTTAAATATACAGTGTGGTTAGCGGAGATGTGCAAGAGGGACGACGTGAAGAGAACTTTACCGAATTGGGACGAATATTTAGAGCATATTGGTAGATATGCGGACGGTTCCGCTCGCTCGAAAGTCGCAAACGCCGTTCGCGATGGTCGAAACGCGCACGACTACGATGACGAAAAAGATAAGATGTAGTAAAAAAAAGTAAAATCGCTTCACGTATGATGAACAAGTATCACGTATTTTGAACAGGTACGTGTTTGTGTATTAGTTATGTTTCTATATTTGAATTATCGTACAACCTTGCGTCGTCGTTGACTATAATATACTTGTTTATGAACGCCTCGACAGTGTGTAATTAATTGACCTTTCTGCGCGGCGCTATATTTGCACGTCGCGCATTTATACGGCTTCTCGCCCGTATGCGTTCGACGGTGTGTTTTCAAATTACCGGCTTGCGCGAACGCTTTATCGCAGCACTCGCATCGATGTGGCTTCTCGCCAGTATGCGTATACAAATGTCTCTGTAGATTCGTGAAGGTGTAGAATTTTTTCTCACACATCGTGCAGTTATGCGTCGCAGGTTTTTTACCGCTTTCGTTATTCTTGTCGTTTTCTTCAACTTCCTCTTCCTCTTCCTCTTCTTCGTTTTCGGCGACTATATCAGCGCAATCGATGAACGTACACGACGCGGATAACAAATAGTGCGCAGATTCTCGCAAGAGCTCGTTATAAACGCGCGTTCTCTTTGCCCTATTACGTTCCTTCCAAGCTAAATTGTCCACGCACTTATTCGTTATTCGTTCGAATCCGAGAAGTCTCTTCGTTTGCCTGTCTTTCCCCGATTTCGTTAGATTGGCTAAGGCCATCGATGCCGAAGCGCTTTCGCTGAACCTCCTCTGCTTCTCCAATAATTCCTCATCGATGATTAACCTATCGAACAAACTATCGCGCGAATCTTTACAGCTCTTTCGCTTTATCCTCATCTATATTAATACGTTTTTCTTCGCTCTGTGTGCTTACGATTTTAAGTGCGACGAAGATTACGAAAACGCGTCTCGTTTGTTATTAATTTTGTTCTTTTTTTTTTTAAGCGCTTGCATATCGAAGCACTGTCAAAGGTGCCCAGAAATCGGCCCAGAGTCATGAACACGAAATGTGTGCACCTTTATGGACTCGCATATTCGTTTATACTTGCGAACATCTGCGTTCTGATCGATAACAGCGAACGACTTATTAAAGTGTTGCATCGTACTCTATTTCTTCTTCTTCTTCTTATATTCTTCATCGGTTGTTTGGTAGAGAGTTCACTTCGAACGAGTTCACTTCGAACGAGCAAACTTATTCACGTGAGTAAAACGTGATTGGGGGAATCTCTTTTTTACTGAAACCCTAAACTAACCTTCTTATCCAAAAAGCAAAACTCTCCGCCCCTTTTTTATTTTTCTCATCATCATAACAATAACAACGAAAACGGGAACATCACTGATAAACATACGCGCCGTGTATTACTAAAATGTTTCCCAGTTCGCACGCGCATCGATCACTGCGTTCGTCGTTCGGATTCATTCAAACCAAAAGTAATAAAACGAGTGCAGATGGTCGTAAGATGATGCGCTCTATCGAATGCGTGCAGTCGAAATCCAGGGCAAAAAAAAGGGCCGAAGCAAATTCGCAAGGCGGCGACGACGCGAAGAAGAAAGTAAACGAAAGCAGTACTACTGCTACTGCTACTACTACTGTTACTAACAACAACAACACAAAGGAAAAAGAGGTAACGAAGCAACAGAGGGATAAGATCAGGAAACAACGCGCGGAAAAGCTCAGGATGATCGTCTCGGTTGAGGGGAAGAAATACGAGAAGATCCAGAAAGATTTCCAATTGACCAGGGAAAGTGCGAGAGAGTACGTCTTATCGGTCAGGCAAAGGAAGCGAGGGAATCGTTCCGAGGCGAGCAGTGATGAACAGGAAAATAATAATAATAATAATAATAGCAATAATACGAATAATGAAATGATTCCTTTGTTAGTGGATTGGTTACCAGTCGCGGAGATCTTAGTCGCGGATAGAGTATCGTTAGAGGCCGCTTTGGCGTTTAAGAAACTCGGTATGGAGCTACCGGAGACGGATGATAATCAAAACGAACCGAAGAAGATCGATGGTGTTCCAGCGGTCACCGCGTTGTTGCCGACGAGGAAGCAAGAGATTGCCGCGATGGCGTTTAATATTGCCGGCGCGCAGTTGAGAGATATCGAACAAGTCGATCTTGAATACGGGATCGAGGATTGGGGGTCGTTTGAGAATTGCGTGGACGGCTTAGCCGCCAGATCTGGCGACGCCGATCAAGGGTTGGAGAGAGCGTATCAGAAATTAGGCGCTTCCGCGGATGAAGATCCGAAAGAGATCAAGGCGAAATACAGAAAGTTAATCGCAACCGCGCATCCAGATCGTAACCCTGATGCCGACGTGAAGGAGTTCAACGCGATTAAAGACGCGTACGAGCTCATCGTCGGTAAAGATTGCGGAGGCGCTTCGTTCGAAGGTTTAGGGACAAACAGAGATTTCATCGTCTTGGACGGCACGCCTGCGCATTTCGGCGATGCTATTAACAAGAAACCAATGGAGTTTAACGATAAAACAATCTTATTCGCCATGCGGAGTTTAGTCGGATACGAACGAGTCGGCCAACATTTCAACGCGAGAAACGTGCGTTTGGCAAAAGCGAAAGGAATGTCCGTTTAAGCCGTGATGATGTGTTTTTCGCAAACGAAGATTCGTTTTTCAATCAAAGCCGTTGTCGCGGAATCCTTTTTAGACGATCGTTGTTGCATTTTTCATTATGACTACATATAATGTATATATATTTTAAATAATAAACTACGTTACTGGGTAACAGAGTACATACATACTACTCCTTTACTTAAGCACCGTCGTACCGGGGATTACTGCAAAACTGTTAATAGCGTCTTCTTTATTCAACTTCATTAACAAACCTCCTTTCGCATATCGTCCCATTTCAGGTATACTCGCGCATTGAAATCTATTCGCGACGCCGAGTTGAGACCCGACGATCATACCCTCATCGATTGAATCGTCCGCCGTCTTCCCGATTAAAGCAAGAGCGGCTAAGGAGTCTCCTTCGTTAAAATTAATCCCACGAATTCCAGCACCACCTCTCATTTGTTTTTTAAACTCTGATACTTTAACGCGTTTACCGCGACCTTTTTCGGAGACGAGCACTACCCAAGGTCCTACGCGTTCTGTATCCGATTTTTGAATTATAGCCATACCGGCAACTTTGGCCATTCCGTCCTCGGAATGGCGCTCAACAAAAGCAACTAATGGTTCTTCATTTGCAACAGCAAATGAACCTGCTGTTGTTGCTAATGTTTTTGCTTCATCTTCTCCTACTATTTCTACTCCTCCGGCGGCATCGTCATCAAAATCATCATCGTCGTCGTCTTCAGCCTGGATCATAAAATCATCGTCTTCATCTTCTTCTTCGACATCTTCTTCGCTCTTACTTCCCGATGACGACGACGACGACGACGAAGATGCTCCAGATTTTATCTCCCTCAACTTCATGCCGACCACACCTCTAGACATTCTACCCAACTTTCGCAAGGAATCGACATCAAAAAGGATTAAAGTACCGTCGGTTGCACCGAGCAACACCGAATCTCCATTCTTAGCGAGCAAGACTTGTTTTAACTTATCTCCATCGTCCAAAGCGATTGCACGCTTCCCGTTTCTTTTGATATTAGCAAACTCGCTCGTAGATACTTTTTTAATAATACCGTTGGCAGTAATCATGACAAGAAACGTTTCATCTTTGTCGTCTTCTTGAACGAGTAACGCGGATGGTTCTAAACTCAAAATTGATGTTATCGATTCGCCTTTGTCGATGTCGACAAATTTAGTAAATGGTGCGCCTTGAGATACTGTCGATGCTTCGGGGATATCATAAGCTCTCACGTTCAAAACTTTTCCTTTATCTGTGAAGAAAAATACACGATCCAAATCTTTCGCGTGCATGACTTTTGCGATGGAATCTGAACCTTTCAATTTTGTCATCAACCTACCGCGCGTGCCCCTTCCTTGAGCTTTGAACGTTTCCGGTCTCGTTCGCTTTATGTATCCTCTAGAGGACATTATAATTAAAGAATCGTTGTTTGGGATTTCTTGTTCTACTTCAATCTTCGGAGTTGAGTCAGTTTCGAGTGTAGTTCTTCTTTCGTAGCCGTGCTTCGTCTTCACTTCTAAAGCTTCGTCGCAAACGACATCGATCACGGCTGATTTACTATCGAGAAGGTTCTGATTTACTTTGATTGAAATCAAAAGCTGATCTCGCTCTTCGATTAACTTTTCAGACTCTAAACTCGTCAATCTCCTTAAAGGCATTTGTAGAACGGCTTCGGATTGAACGGTCGTTAAACCTTTCATTTCTCGTAAATTTTCCCTCGCTTCTGAACTGTCTTTAGATTTTCTAATCATATTAATCACTGCGTCGGTGTCCTCGAGAACTGTTAAAAACGCTTCGACGATGTGCATTCTCGATCGATCTTTCTCTAAAGAAAACGCGGCGCGTTTTTGTATAACTTCTATTCGAAATTTCAAAAATTCTTCCATTATGTCCATCAATCCAAGTTGCTTCGGCGTCAATCCAACGAGCGCCGTGACGTTACAGCTTACTCTAACTTGCAATCTCGTCCTTTTATATAACGAATTCAAAACTGCCTCGGCATCGCCAGTCTTTTTCATTTCAACGACGACGCGGACGCCGTCTCTATCTGATTCGTCTCGGACATCAGCGACACCTTCGATTTGACGACTATTAACGAGCTCCGCGATTTGTTCGACCAAAGTCGCCTTATTTTGCATGTATGGAATTGAAGATATGACGATGTCTTTATCTTCGTTAATAGGAATATTATTATTAGAATCTTTCTTCTTCTTATTGTTATTAGTAGTACTGCCGCCTTTCGATTTATTGACGAAGAATTTTCTCGGAACGATTGCGGCATTCCCTCTTAATACGACCGATCCTCGGCCGTCTTTATATATTCCATAAAGCCCTCCTCCTTTGCTATTACTGGTCGTCGTCGTCGCTGCCGCACCGTCGTCATAAATGATCCCACCAGTTGGGAAATCCGGTCCAGGCATAACTTTTAAAAGATCTCTCAATTTCACTCGTTCATTTATTTGTTCTCCTCTCGCGTATAGAACTAAAGCATCCGCGACTTCGGATAAATTATGCGGCGGTATCGATGTCGCCATACCAACAGCGATACCACTCGAACCGTTTATTAAAACGTTCGGCAATTTCGCAGGTAAAACAGTCGGTTCTTGTTGCGACCCATCAAAATTATCCGAAAACTGAACACACCGCATCTCCACGTCCTTCAATAACATATCTTGCGATAACTGTTTTAGCTTACATTCCGTGTATCTCATCGCCGCCGCTGGATCGTTATCCATTGACCCGAAATTCCCATGTCCGTTCACTAAAGTCGCCGACATCGAGAAATCCTGCGCCATCCTCACTAGAGCATCGTACACGGATTGATCCCCGTGTGGATGAAACTTCCCTAAAACCTCCCCGACTACGCGAGCGCACTTCTTAAACGGTTTATTATGGTCCAAACCTAGCTCGTGCATTGCGAATAAGATCCTCCTATGTACTGGTTTCAAACCGTCGCGTACGTCCGGCAGAGCTCGACCGACTATGACCGACATCGCGTACGATAAATAGGATTTACGCGCTTCCACGTGGAGCTCTAAATCCTCTATGTTTTGTTCTAGGAAGTTACTCCCGAGTAACGCGTTAGTCATTGACCCGTCTGCGTTATCATTAGCGTTCGTACTACTGCTACTGGTCACTACAGTTCTTCGACTTCTGTCACTACTGTTCCTGAGAAGATAACGTTGTCGAGCACGATCGCTACCGTTACACCTTAATAACACGTTCTCGTTCTTACTCTTACTCTTACTCGTCGTCGTCGTACTACTACTACTACTGCTACTACTACTACTACTACAACAACAACTGCCACTACTGCTCATACTAAAAGCGTTCGAGATAAGAAAACTCGCAGCGTTCTTATTTAATAGCGAAGAGCCAATTTGCTCAAACCTCCCATACCTTCGACTAAGACTGAGTACTCGTTGCCTGATCATCTTATTCGTTATCGAACGATCACTGCGAAGAGTAGAAGAGGAAGAAGAACGAGAAGAAGAAGAAGAAGCGGGCCTTTTACTGTTATTATTATTACTACTACGAAGGACTTTGTTTAACACACACTGCGTCATCGTTTTGTTGCATGCATTCAAAAAAAAGGGTACTCAACACACAATGAAACCCTAAACTATTCAAACGGCCAAATTATTACATGTTCTTCTTCTGCGTTTATGCAGAAATAAAAGAAGTTTGACCAATCGCTGCATCGCGAGAGAACTCGAGAGCGAAACGATTTCGCGAGTACTGATCGTGCGCTCTCTCAATCGCTGGCTCGTTCACACTCGTCTATGTTTTTCTGTGTCAGATTTACGCGCGTTAAGTAGCGTAGTCCAGTTCACAGCATACTCCCCTCACACGATCAGATCAGTCCATGATGATGGCAGTGCCTTTCTACATTTTCTTTCCTTTATCGTAATAAGAATGTCCCTGCGTGGGAAACAACCGAAGCAGCAAAGTCGGTTTCAAAGAGATCAGCAAACCGCGCAAGACGCAGCGGCGGCGGCAGGTTTCCTCGCAGAAGGAAATAAAAGACCGAGCTACTGCGCCGCTTTTGCTGTTTTGGATAAAACGCAGAAGAAGATGTTGACGCTGATTGCAGCCAAGATGAACGAGAGTAGGAGCGCGAGGAACGTGAGAGGGTACTCAGCCGTGTTCATGGTTTCAGTGATATGGGTCTTAGCCTCGTTTATCGTGAAAGATCTCGAGAAAGCTGCGTCGAATGGCCAGTGCCTATCGTTAACCGCGTTGTTCAACGCGTTGTTCCTAGTATACGTTCCTTTAGAGGTATGGTTGTATTGTTTTTTAGACCAGGACGACGACGACGACGACGCGGGCGAGAGGAAGAAGCAGATGACTTTGAAGAAGAGGAGGACGTATGATCGTTTTCAACGCAGGAGTACTAGTTTTACTGAGAACAGTAACAGTAACAGGTGCTTCATGATCGTTCCGCCGATGTTCTTCTTAGCGCAGTTCTTCTTCAATAAGTCGTTACAGTTCGTATCGGTTACGGTGAACACGGCTTTGAGTTCAATAGCGCCGGCGTTAACGTACGTCGTATCCATTCAAAGAGGTTTAGAGAAACCAGTGAGGGATTCGGATAAGTTTTTGAAAGCTTTAGGGTTCGTCGCTTTGGGCGTTTTGCTAACCGCAATCGCCGACGACGACGAACAACAAACGAGTTTTCATGATCGAAATAGTCGTAGTAGTACGACGAAGTCGATACCGATTCAGGCGAGATTTAATAAAGAGACGTTTTATGGTATTTTGTTGATCTTAGCATCCGCGATTTGTTATGCAGGGTATGCAACTGAGGTCGAAATCGCGCTTAAGCAAGTTAGAGTGGATTGTAGTTCTACGACGACGACGACGACGACGACGACGACTCGAGGAGGAGGAGGAAATAATGGCCACCGAAGCAGTAGTAGGAATATAAATAACGCGGTGTTATTAGACGAACAAATAACGAACGACGATGGCGTAGACGTAGAATTAGATACACAAGAAGATGCTGATGCTGCTGATGATTCAGGAGATAGGGCGCATATAGAAGTAGAACTAGAAGGAGCGACGATAGCAGTAGAACAACAAACGCGCGAACGAAAGAGAATAGAACAAAAATCTCAGCTAATGGCGATGAAAGATTCAAAGTCTCGACAAATCCTCGCAAGCGTTGGGTTATTTGCGTTTCTCATCGTGCTTTGCACGGCGAAGAGTTCAGTCGAGTCCATGCAAAAGAGCGGGTTCATGATCATCGTAAAAGGTCTCATCGATAACGCTTTGGCAGAATATTTATGGTGCGTAGGGGTAGCAGAACTAGGCGCTTCGGTCGCTTCGATTGGGTTGTTATTGCAGATACCGCTCTCGGCGATTGCGGAACTTTTATTCACACACGCAGAGGAAGAGGTTTGGACGCAATCGAAAACGGGAATTCTTTTCATGTTTCTCGGATGCGCTTTAATCGTGTTTGGATTCGTAGGAGCTATGAAATTCGCTGGAAGCAACGACGTTGATGATGATGATGATGATGATGCCAACGATGATGATGATTCGGATAATGATTTAATGCTGGAGACTAGTAGTACACATTCTTTGCTATAAAAAGATTGGTTTTTGCTCACACGTTTTTAAATAAAGAGCTATTATTTCATCTTTCCATCTAGGTCATTAGTTTCTCTCTCGTAATATTCGTTACCGGCGACGTTGACTAATCGACGCGGGTATACACTCGAAGTCCTTGGAGTAACTGCGTGGTAACTACTCGGAGAATTTATGAACAATATAAATTGATTCTTTGCATATGGAATCTCGTCTATTTTACGAAAATCTCCCAAGTTCTTAAACTGTACATCGAATCCAACTTTTTCTCGATGAATTTTCCTTTCGTATTCAGTGTATTCTTCGCATTTCCCAGGCCCTTTGAGGCATTCAAAAATTTCCAAGTTACCGCCAGTCGCTGGATCGTTCTCGTCTTTGAAATAGAGCAATCCGGCGTAAATCTCGTGCGCGTTATCTACGTGCAAACCTCTGACTCGGCTTGCGCCTTTTCTTACTGGCGTATTCACGCCAATTTGCGCATCTAAAGTGATCGGCGCCGGATTCTTCTTAGACGACATCAGTCTCACTTCCGTAGCTAAATCTCTCAATTTTTTCTTATACTTTTTTTCTAGCGCACCATGGTATTTCCTGAACAAGTCTTCTCCGAACAAATCTATTACTTCCTCGAAAAACGACCTCGAAGCGTGGTATTCAACGAACTCTCTCCATACCTTCGCGCATACGTATTTTTGTCCTCGTCCTAAAATCATTGACGCCCTCATATCGACCCTCGTGTTTTGTTTAATCCTCTCAATCCTATTCGGTTTCGCGACTTTCAAGACATCCAAATACGTCGGATACGCCTCTTCGAGCTCTCTATAAATCTCTTCAGGTAACGCGTTTTCGATGACTACGTGCGGAAACGGCTTCATCCTCACCCTATCTCGATTCGCGTTTTGAAGAACTGAATACTTGTTGCTTTTATTTTTCCCTACTAAATCGTCCTGCTGATAATATTGATCGATATCGATTGTATTCATCGCATTCAATTTATTAATATCTTCTTTACCGTCATCATCGTCGTTGGATGTATTAATCCTCTTCTTTGGAGTATCGAACGCTATTAACAGAGAGAGTAGTAATATGACGAACAAAAAGTGAGTCAAATTCGTGTGATGGTTAATGTATAATCGATTGTACGTATACATTCATAATCGGAGTTCTTGTAAGGTAATTAATTTTCTGTTGTGCACTCGTATTGTCAATTGTGTGGTAGAAAAGGGGAATTTTTAGAACATTTGGGTGCCTTGGAGATATTTTATCTGTACTACATCGTTTGTTTGTTTGTTTGTATGCGTAAAGTATAATTAAAATGATATATGATGCTCTCTCTCTCTCTCTCTCTCTTACTCTTACCCTTTCGAGCTTTCGCGCGCGTTTCCCGTGTGTGTGTGTGTGTGTGTATGTATAGTAATATTCCCGATTTATTTCTTGGCTTCAATTGCAGTCGGTGCGCTCGTGAAGACGCCTTTGACGACGTCGTTATCGGCGACGTCTGGGACGTATCTATTGAAATATGATTGATTGACTTCGGCCATTCGTCGACCGTCCGCCTCGGCTTTTCGCTTTTGTTCTTCTTCCTCGTCTCGCTGTTTCTTCTTCAATAAGGCGTCTTCTTCGGCGGCCTTTGATTTCATTTGTTGTTGTTTCTTCGCTTCTTTCAACTCGCGTTCTTTTCGTTCGGCTAATAAGAGTTGTTCTCGTTGTTGCTTCTTCGCCTTTTCTTTGTTTTCTTGTTCTTCGAGTTTCTTTTTCGCTTCTTCCTGCTTCTTTTTATTCGCTTCTTGCTCTTCTTTTGTGCCTTGAAAGTACTGATCGATGTCTTCTCTTATCTCTTGGAATGATTTTAACTTTGGTAATACTTGCGAGAGGTCTGATTGTGAACCAGTTCTTGAGGTAGAAGAGGAAGATGTAACGTTATTTTTTGTCGTCGGCGGCGTCGTGAAATTTCCGCCACGATTGTCCTGCGATCGCGACTGCGTTAACGATGGAGTCGTCGTTCCAGACTGCGCGCGCGAATTCGCCTTTGAAGATTTTTGCGAATTAGCTTTTGATCCAGATTGCGAAGGCGGCGCGTCAGGTTTCTTGCCAACAAATGGTAATTTCGAAATCAATCCAGGCGACGGCGGTTCGATTTCTTCCTCAGGTAACAAACCGAGAAACTGTTGAACGCGTTCGAGAAACGTTAAAACTCTCGGCTCGCGCTGTTCTCTTCCGAGAACGTGTTTACAGAACTTGTTCTTAACAATCACCGCGGGTTTCACGACCGTCACGTTTATTGCCTTACCGGCAAGTTTCGTCGATTTAACGAACACTCTTTTCGGCAACGTGAATGGATTTAAGAGCTTAATCAAATCGACCTCGAAGTTGAACTTTTGCGATTTAACGATACATTTCGATTTACCTAATTTCGATCGCTTAACTTCCTCGATTGTAAATCTCGGTAAATCCCATGCGATATATTTTGGCGTTAGGAACAAATTATACTTGAACGCTTTCTTATCGTTACCGCCGAACTTCTTTGAATAAACGTCGAAGACGATGAAATTACCGACTCTCGGTAGGTTCAAGTTCGGTAATTGTATTAAATCGATCGGTCCGAACTTGAACTTCTCCGAAAAGATCTGAATCTTCTTCCCTCCAGGTAATATTTCAACGGCTCTCGCGTCTTCTGGGATCAAAACCGCGCAGAACACCGTCGCAATCATGGAATTCACTAACTGCGCGTCCGTAATCGCAATCGTCTTCTTCGTATTCAATAAATTAATTATCGTCTTATTATTATTATTATCATCAGTATCGCTATTAGTCTTTCGATCTCTGGCGCCGCGGCGGCGTAAGAAAACGCAGTCGACGACGTCTTTCGCCGTAATCGCTCGAATCATCCTCATCCTCAACACGGACGTACACGCCGGTACCGCGAAGAACAATAAGCTCTCTCGCCTCGATCTCTCCGTGCCTACGAAGAACTCTTTCAAGAACTTAATCGCGGTCGGTAAAACGAACATCTGATTCATGATCGATTCGAACGCTCTTGTTCCTCGCTCGGTCTTCCGCCTGCGCTGCCGTACTCGCACTACGCACGATCTCTCTTTCATCGCTCCTGCGTCCGCTTCGTATTCAGCGCTTGCTTTGCGCAACAAAAAAGTCCTCATCGAGCACAAAGAGCCGATCAGGAAACAACTTAAGCGTGGTACGTTTATTGCCTTGATGGATTCAACGTACGCGTGCGGTGATAACAGCTGCTGCCAAGTCAGTTGAACCATATCGTTTTATTACTTTTACTGTGCTACTCTGTATGCGTCAGCCGTAGATTAGTCACAGGAGTATTCGTGGATTAGCACAAAGTTCCGTTTCTTTCACTCGTTTGATTGATGATTACTAAGAAACACGCTCTCCAACACAAACGCCTACTCTTATAACTCTGTTCTTACTCTCAACACTGTGTTGATTCAACGAGCGCGAGAGTTCTCGATTCGTTTGGCCGAACGAGGTAATGAATACTACTACTACTATAATAATAATAATACTACTACTACTTTTACTGTCCTTTGTAACGAACAAAAGAGTGTTGAGATTTCCATAAAATTTGTGGTGGAAATTTAGAGAGAGGATTTCGGGTTTAGGGTTTCGGGTTTCGGGTTTCAGATTTAGGAATATATGATTTAGGGTTTCAGTCATTTTTTTTTATTAATCTCAGTCATTTTAAAATAAATAAAAAACAATAAGAAGCACTTTGAGTACGTTAACGCACACAACGCCTGGTAAAGAAGTGGAAGCCATTCAGGGAAGATAATTCGTGGGAAACGAAGAAGGAGTTTAAGAAGGACTCGCGCGTGTCCCTGTATCACATACGTACACATAATGAACACGAGGAACGTGCCTTGGAAAACGTGGTCCGAATGGGAATTCGTGAACAAGTCGTTCAACAGTGGTACTTTTGTTGTTGATGACGATGATGACGATGATAATAAAAGAAAGAGAACGAAGAGGGCGATAGATTTAGTGCAATCGTGGAGAGTGAGAGGCCGCGTGCCTTTATCGATCGATTGTCACTCCGAGCTCTTAGAGCTCGCTCTGATCGATGAAGCCATGAAGAGGCGAAGATCAGGAGCACGACAAAGCGCGAATAACGAATCGAACGAAGAAGAAAAAGAAGAAGCTCGTAGTAGTAGTAGTAGTAGTAGTATAGGATGTTTACTGTCAGAACAACAACTGAGACTGTCAATAGCGATGGTTTTAATAAGAATGGTGAACGGGATATGCGATAGCGCGCAGAAGGGGAAGTTCGCTTTGAGCGTACAAACAATCGCGCAAAAGCTTTCGATTACGAGGACTTTAGTGGATATTAGACACGAGGCGACGCATAACCAGTTACCTAGTTTACAACGATTGCGGAATGGGGTGATTAGTGCATTGGAGTGGATAAGAGTGAATTATTGGTTGAAGCAAGAGAGGAAGTTATTAGAGATTAAGAGCGAAATCGCCGACACCGTGAAATCGTTAGCGCGGTGCGAAAAGATTCGAAAGATTCAAAAGATTCAAAAGACGACGAATAATAATAATAATAATAATAATGATAACAATAATAACGAATCAGATGAATCAGATAACGATGACGATGACGATGATGAGTCAGACGACGACGAGTCCATGTACGATTCCGAAGAAGAGCTAGAAATGAAGAATAAAAAAGTGAAAGAAATGAAAGAAATAAAAGACGAGAAAAAGAGGCTAAAAAATGCCGCAATTGGAAGATTAAAACGAGTAATTCCGAAATCAAAAGCAGATTCCATGTTATGCGACGCGTTCATGAAAGAACTATTTATGGATATAAAATCAATCGTCGTCGTCGGCGTTCATGAAAAATCAAAATCAAGATCAAAACAGTCGCTTGATAAATTAATCAACGAATGCGTTAAGACGTACGCGAATATTTTAGAGCAGATTGAAAATCGAGTCGTGAACGGATTCGCGTGCGCTTGTTTAGAGCATGGGTGCGATTATTTCATATATGATACAGAGCGTTCGATAAGGATGATTCGTGATACAACAACAACAACTACTACTACTACTACAACTACTAAAAATGATGCAGCAGTATATCAGCGAGAGGCTTTTTTTGACGTCGTCCTGCGCTTGGCGAATACAACAAACGCGAACAAGACGTATTTCATATTAGAACATTTTCGAAAAGCAAAAAAGGCAACTTTTTCTATTTCTGCTCGAGTGAGTAAAAATATTGACGATGTCGTAAACGCTTTCATTAAGCAACATAAATTGCCAACTCCTGCAAAGATGACGAAAAAGAAGAACGCCAATAATGATGATAATAATGATAATAATAATAATAATAATAATAGTAATAGTAATAATAATTGCGTTTGGCAGAAAGCGAAACCTGGCGAATGGGTTCCGGGCGCGCCGTTGGGCGCACCAATAGCCCATAACGATTTCTTCAACGATCCAGACGCTATTGATGAAACGTATTACGTTACTTCGAACGGTCAGAAGCTCATGAAAAAGGAAACAACGACGAAAACGAAAGTTTTTTTCTTAGAGTCCGACGCGTTTACGACTACTCCTACGAAAAAACGCTCAATAGAAGGTATTAAGGAAGACGCACGACATCAAAGAGGAAAAATAGCTCGAACGAAGACTGAAACGACGACGACGAATAATAATAACAATAATAATAATAATAATAACAATAATAACAGTAACGATATGCAAGAATTAGAATTAGATTTAGCAAACGATGACGACTGCGACGACTACGACGACGACGACGAAGAAGAAGATAACGACGACGACTCGCTCCTCGAACCGTCCTCCTCCGACATCGAACGCGAACGCGAACACGAAGAAGAAGAAGAAGAAGAAGATTTTGCCGCCGCAGTGAATAACGTGGACGACGCCGCGAATGAACAAAGAGAACGACGAGCTAGCGCGGCGCAGAAAATGAACGCAGTCTCCCAAAACGTTGTCTGTTTATTATAATAAACCGAAGCACAAACAAGCAACGCGCGTACACTGGCTTAAAGTAGTCACTAGTGCGCTCTCTCTCACGCGAACACTTGCTTACTCTGATGTATACT
>Ga0114998_10000344_pt1 | contig 33477 bp, 38 predicted proteins | sample ArcticOcean_MG_C_5_FD_87044 | JGI IMG/M metagenome (GOLD analysis project Ga0114998, IMG submission 87044) | Marine microbial communities from western Arctic Ocean - ArcticOcean_MG_CB4_138 | ecosystem: Environmental > Aquatic > Marine > Oceanic | place: Arctic Ocean: Canada Basin | collected... | reverse complement strand
GGGGGGGTGGCAAAGGGCGCAAGGCCCTTCGCCTGAAGACGATTAAAAGGTTGCGCCAATTTCCCATTTTGTGATCAATGCGTTCAGCGAACCGTCTGCCTTCATCGAATCGATGGCTGCCGAGAATTTATTTTTCAATTCACCGTCGCTTTCACGAATGCCCATGCCAACGCCGCCACCGAGCATGATGTTGTCGCCCACCAGCATCAGATCGGCATCCTCTGCTGCGCGTGGCGCCAGAAAGGATTTGTCAGCCAGAACCGCATCAGCCTCGCCGTTGCGCACCGCCGCAAGGGTTTCTTCCGGTGTGGAGAACTCAACTAAAGTGGCACTTGTCGTGGCGATATAGCCTGATTGAATGGTGTTGGATTGCGCGGCGATCACACCGCCAGCCAGATCTACATCGTTCGACAGAGCCAAGTAAGCAGAGGGGTCAGGCTGGCTGTAGTTGGTGGTGAAATCGATTACTTCATCGCGCTCATCGGTGATCGACATGCCGGCAATAATTGCGTCATAGTTGCCAGAGACCAGATTGGGGATAATGCTGTCCCAATCGTTCACAACCCATTCACAGGTCAGTTTGGCGCGTTTGCACAGTTCGTCGCCGACTTCGCGCTCAAAACCGTCGACTTCGCCGGCATCATTGATAAAGTTCCACGGAGGGTAAGCACCTTCAGTGCCCAGGCGCACGGTGTCGCCCGCATAGGCCAATCCGGCGGTCAGGGCCAGGGCGGCTGTGGTTAAGATAAGATTTTTCATGGTCTCTCCTTGGTTTAACGTTTGGTTTTGGTGTTCATGCTGGAACAGTTGAGCTTAGAAACTGCTGCAGGCGTTGTGATTTTGGGGCGCCGAACAGCGTGTCCGGCGGGCCTTCTTCTTCTATCCGACCAAGATGCAAAAACACAACATGGTCAGCGACATCTGCGGCAAGCTTCATGTCGTGGGTGACAATCACCATGGTGCGGCCCTCGCTGGCCAAATCCTTAATGACCGCGATAACCTCTTGTTCAAGTTCGGGGTCCAGTGCCGAGGTGGGTTCGTCAAATAACAGCGCCTCTGGGCTCATACATAGCCCGCGGGCAATCGCTGCACGCTGTTGCTGACCGCCGGAAAGCTGGGCAGGAAAGGCATCACATTTCTCGCCAATGCCAACTTTTTCAAGATAGCCACGCGCTGCGGTTTCGGCGGTGTCTTTAGGCAGGCCAAGCACAGTGACTGGTGCCTCCATTACATTTTGCAAAATCGTCATATGAGACCACAGATTGAACTGTTGAAACACCATAGAAAGATTGGTGCGCATGCGCAGCACTTGCTTTGTGTCAGCGGGGCGACGTTCAAGACCATCACCTTGCCATAGAACGGGTTCGTCTTTGAATAAGATGTCACCCTGCTGGCTGTTTTCCAATAGGTTGATACAGCGTAAAAGGGTTGACTTTCCCGAACCCGAAGACCCGATTAACGCCACAACGTCACCTTTGCGCGCACAGATATCAACCCCTTTCAGGACCTCTAGCTTGCCAAAACTTTTGTGTAAGTCACGAATCTCGATAACTGGTGTTGGGTCTGACACTAAGCTCTCGTCCCATTGCTCATAATATATGCACCACTTAAGCCCTATAATTTCAGATTTTCAACGATCAATCTGTGGTTAATGGTCTGTTAAAGGTCAAAATGGAGGCATTTTCATGCAAAACGGGTGCGGCACCCCGCGTCTGTGATAAATATGCCCTAGGCCTTTGATGTCAAAAACAACCCTAGATTGCATCTTTGTTACTAGGGTTGTGACCGGATTCAATTTGACAGCTCACAGGGTGCGACTGACGCGTTGGCGGGCCAAGGCGCTGTCGCGGTCATTGATGCCGAGTAAGCTTGAAACAAGACGTAGCAGCGTATCCTCTTCGGCTTCGCGCGTACCGTCGGCAAGAACCACCTGCCACAGACCTTCGATAACGTCTAAGCGGTCTTCATATGCCACAGCATCTTTGATCGCACGGGTAAAGCGAATGGTGTCTGGGGCCTCGCTCTCAAGGGTTTCGGCGTCTTGGCGCAATTTTGCCGCCGCCTCCGGGGTCAGACCGTAACGCAGCGACGTGATGGTGTCGATCCGATCAACTTCGGTTTGGATATAAGCGCCATCAGTGCGGGCGATTCGCACGAGCAGAGCGGTCAGTGCCAAACGGGCATCCCCGTCTTTGATAGGCGCGGGGCTTGGTGCGGTCAGCTGCTTTAGAAAATCTGCAAACATCTTTGGCTTTCTGGATTTAAATTGCTGCCAGACTTCCCCTTTGTGGGGTGGCGGGATCTTTTATATATCAAAGCCTTCGACGATCACAAGATCGATGTCAGAGACCGGCACGCGCAGGGCTTTGGCGGCTTGATATTCGGGGCTGTCGTAACAGGCCTTTGCCGCCTCTAATGTGGGGAATTCGATCACAACTGATCTGGGGCGCTGCTGGCCTTCGCGCAGCTCTTGCGCGCCGCCACGAACCAAAAAACGGCCGTTGTATTTGGCAAAGGCTGTAGCGTTGGCCTCGCGGTATTTTGCATATGCATCAACGTCGTTGATGGTTGCATGTACGATCCAATAAGCTTTAGTCATTTGCTTTTCCTCGTTTGTTGCGGTTGATATTTTTGAAACATCTGCTCATGCGCGCCGCCTCTGGCGCCAGTGCAAACGGCGGGTTGATCACAAACAAGCCCGATCCAATCATCTTGTGGCCTGGGCGCGCTGGGGCAAAAGCCACCTCGTGACGCAGCCCTGCGGGGCAGATGTGTGCAAGTTCCTCCACCATGCTGTGATGCGTCCCTGTGGTGAGCAACGGGTACCACAGTACGATTATCCCGACCGGCCATTTACGGTGGATCTGACGGATAAAGCCGGGCAGGGTGCCGTATTCTGATTTCATCTCATAGCTTGGATCAATCACAAGCATCCCGCGCCGTGGCATCGGTGGGCAGAGCGATTGCGCCAGGGTAAAGCCGTCTTGCGTATAACAGCGCGCCCTATACGGCGACATCGCATATTCAAGCGCAGTGGATTCCTGGGGATGCAATTCCGCCAGATGAAGGCTGTCGGTCGGTCGCAAGGTTTCGGCCGCTAAAAGTGGCGACCCGGGATAGCTTTGCGGGCCGTGTTGCGCCCGGATCTTAGTTAGGGCCTGCAGATAGGGGTGGGATTCGCTAAACCAGCTTGCCGCCAAAACCCGATTGATGCCTTCGGCGGCCTCGCCGGTTTTGATCGCCTCATCAGATGTCAGATCGTATAGGGCGCGCCCAGCATGGGTCTCGATATAGCTGACTGGCTTCTCTTTTTGGGTCAGATACTGCAGCATCCAAGCCAGCAGGCTGTGTTTGTGGACATCGGCCATGTTGCCGGCATGATACAGATGTTGATACGACAGCATTTACTGCCCCCGACTGCATGGGCTTGGGGGATCAGACCAGACGGGATATATCCTTGGCGGCACGCACAAAATCCTTGAATAGCGGGTGGGGGGCAAATGGCTTTGACTTCAGTTCTGGATGAAACTGGACGCCAATAAACCATGGGTGATTGTCCCATTCGACAATCTCGGGCAGGCGACCGTCTGGTGACATCCCGGAAAACTTCAGACCCTCTGCTTCAAGCGCCTTGCGGTATTTCACATCGACTTCATAGCGGTGCCGGTGGCGTTCGTCGATTGTGGTTGTACCATAGATTTTGGCCGCTTTTGAGCCGTCTTTCAGCGTGGCATCATAGGCACCAAGGCGCATGGTGCCACCTTTGTCGTCGGAATGGCTGCGCGCCACTTTGTGATTTCCCTGCACCCATTCCTTGAGGTGATAGACCACCGGTTCAAAGCGCTTTTCACCCGATTCGTGATCAAATTCCTCTGATCCTGCTGCGGTCACACCCGCAACGTTTCGTGCAGCTTCGATCACCGCCATCTGCATGCCAAGGCAAATCCCAAGGTAAGGGATCTTGTGTTCGCGGGCAAACTGCGCTGCTTTTATCTTGCCTTCGGTGCCGCGTTCACCAAAACCGCCTGGTACCAAAATAGCGTGGAACGGGGCCAGATGCGGCGTGACGTCTTCACGGTCGAAAATCTCGGCATCGACCCATTCGACGCGCACTTTTACACGGTTGGCCATACCGCCGTGGGTCAACGCCTCGGCGATCGACTTGTAGGCGTCCTCAAGCTGGGTGTATTTGCCGACAATCGCGACCTTGACCTCGCCCTCGGGGTTGTAGATCCGGTCGGCAACGTCTTCCCAACGCGACAATTCGGGTCTGGGCGCCGGATTGATCTGGAACGCATCCAGCACCGCTTGATCCAGACCTTCCCGATGGTAAGCCAAGGGTGCCTCATAGATCGATTTTAAATCCTGCGCTGCGATGACACTTTCGGGACGCACATTGCAAAAGAGTGCCAGTTTTTCGCGTTCTTTTGCCGGAATTGGCCCCTCTGAGCGACACACAAGAATATCCGGTGCAATGCCGATACTGCGCAATTCCTTGACGCTGTGCTGGGTGGGTTTGGTTTTTAATTCGCCACTGGCCTTGATGAACGGCAGCAAAGTCAGATGCATGAAAAGACATTGGCCACGGGGTTTATCCTGACTGAACTGACGGATTGCTTCAAAAAACGGCAAGCCTTCGATGTCGCCAACTGTACCGCCAATCTCGCACAGCATGAAATCGACCTCGTCTTCGCCGATTGAAATGAACTCTTTGATTTGATTGGTGACATGGGGAATGACTTGAATGGTTTTACCAAGGTAATCGCCGCGCCGCTCTTTCTCGAGCACGGTCGAATATATTCGGCCTGAGCTGACAGAATCTGTGGTGCGCGCAGCCACACCGGTAAAGCGTTCATAATGTCCCAAATCAAGGTCGGTTTCGGCACCGTCATCGGTGACAAACACCTCGCCGGGTTCGAACGGGCTCATGGTGCCGGGATCTACATTCAGGTAAGGGTCTACGTCGCGCAATCTGACTGAACATCCGCGCGCCTGAAGCAATGCGCCCAAGGCAGCCGAAGCCAAACCTTTGCCCAAAGAGGACACCACACCGCCGGTAATGAATATAAATCGTGCCATTGATCAGGCGCTCCCGCATGAGTAAAGTAGGCTGCCTATAACGGTCAACATATCGCTGTTCTACGGGATTTATCCAATACAGGAAACCTGACCCTTTGGCAAGCGCGCCGCAACATCATGTTGCCGAAAATAAAGCAGCCGCAAACTGTGGTGGTTTAGTCGGCGCGAGGAACCAAGGGCGCCGCATCATCCGCACTGGGTGGCAAAAGGTCGTCAATATCGGGTAGACTTTGCTCGTCTTGCTGTTCAACCGCCGCAGAACCGCCAAGGCGGTCGATCACCGAACTGCCGGCAGATTTCTGTGCCGCGATAATTGTCAGCGTCATCGAAGTGATGATAAAGGCAATCGCCAAAATCCAGGTCACTTTGGCCAGTGCCGAGGCTGCGCTGCGCCCCGTCATCGCCCCGCCGCCGCCGCCGCCCATGCCGAGGCCGCCGCCCTCAGAGCGTTGCAAAAGCACCACGCCGATCAGCGTTAAAGCCAGTAATAGGTGAATGATCAGCACAACGTTTTCCATAGGTCCCCACAAATGTAAGAGCGTGGGGCGTATGTAGGCAGTTTTATGCAGGGGGGCAAGAGGCGTTTCTATGCTGGACATGTCGGAATTGATTGCGCAGTGTAATCTCTATGCCCCATGATTCCGATCCTAGTCACCCTCACAGTTTACTACCGCCCGATCCAGCGCTGCGTGTGCAGGCTCTTGAGACGATTTTGCGCGAAAAAGGTCTGATAGATCCCGACGCGCTGGCGGCGATCATTTCAACCTATGAAAACGATATTGGGCCGCAGAACGGGGCCCGTGTGGTGGCCAAAGCTTGGTGTGACGATGGGTTTCGCGCACGCTTGCTGGCCGATCCGATGCCTTTGTTGCAGGACCTCGGGTTTTACGGGCGTCAGGGCGAACATATGGTGATCGTCGAAAATACTGCGGCGCTCCATAATTTGGTGGTCTGCACCCTTTGCAGTTGTTATCCTTGGCCACTTTTGGGCATTCCGCCAGCTTGGTATAAATCTGACGCCTACCGGGCCCGTGCGGTGCGCGAGCCACGGCGTGTTCTGGCCGAGTTTGGTGTTTCACTGCCCGATAGCACGGCGATTCGGGTCTGGGATTCAACCGCTGAAATCCGCTATCTTGTATTGCCGATGCGCCCGCCGGAAACCGCGGATCTGGACGAGGTGGCCCTGTGCGATTGGGTCAGTCGGGATTGCATGATCGGCATGGGCCTGCCGCGGGCGCCAAAATGAGCCGGTTGCATGATATGGGGGGCCGTATTGGCGATGGTCCACTGCACCCCGAGACTGCGGATGCGCCGGTGTTTGCAAAAGACTGGCACGCCCGGGCGCTTGCTTTGACCTTGGCCTCTGGCGCGCTGGGGCAGTGGTCGCTCGACCGATCGCGGCACCAGCGTGAATGCCTGTCGCCGCAAGATTACATGCGCTTTTCTTACTATGAAAAGTGGCTGTCCGGGTTGGCAGACATTTTGGTTGCGACCGGCGTGCTCACCACGGACGAGCTTAAAGCTGGGCGATCGCTATCTTCAGCGCCAGATTTGACACAGCGGTGCTTAAAATCAGAGCGGGTGCAAAAAGCTCTGTCATCAGGTGGTCCGACGTTGCGCGATAGTCAGACCGTTGCACAGTTTGAGGTGGGGGACAGGGTTATTGTGCGCCGGTTTGGCCACAACAGCCTTGTCGCCGGTGGCCACAGTCGATTGCCTCGCTATGCGCGCGGTGCCGAGGGACAGGTTCTTAATTATCATGGGGCGCATATTTTTCCCGACAGCAACGCACATGGTTTGGGCGAGGCGCCCGAACCGCTATATTCGGTGGTGTTTTTGCGCAGTGCTTTATGGTCGGGTGCCGAGCATCCCGACGATGAGGTGGTTTTGGATATATGGCAACCCTATCTGCAGCCGGCATCATTGGCCAAATCGAGGACAAGCTGATGTCGTTAGAAATTGGACAAGCGCCTGTGTTCGAGCAACCTTGGCACGCCCAACTGTTCGCGTTAACGGTACATTTGCACCGCGATGGATGCTTTGAGTGGTCTGATTGGGGGCAGCTTTTCGGGGCGAAGCTAAAGGCGCACGGTGTGTCCAAACAATTGAATGGCGGCGACGATTATTTTGCCGCGTGGCTTGCCGCTTTTGAGAGTTTGCTAAATGATTTACAGTTGGCTGATCCGGCACAGATCGAAGACATGCGCGCGGCTTGGGTGCAGGCCTATCTGCATACACCCCATGGTAAACCGGTGAAGCTGACGTGATAGTTTATGAAGACAAAGGCCTATTGGTATTCGGAACGGGCAATATTAGGGGCTGTGAATGCCCCCCACTGGTCAAAGCGCCCCGTGGCCGGGGGATACGGTAGGGATACGGGTGGCTGCAACACCCAAAAAGTTGACCGGCACTATGGTTTGGCTTGCAGGGCGGCACGCGCTGGTACAGCCTGTTGCGGCGCGGCTTGCCACGGTGGTGACACACTGCTAATTCGACTGCATATCTTTCCTGTTCTGGATATCTGCTTGTGAGGCCTATCGTGACAACCGAGACAGCGCGGCTGGAAATTAAAAACCTGATGCGGCGGTTTGGGTCCCGCACGGTTGTGGATAATGTTTCACTGCGTATCTTGCCGGGTCAGGTCACTTGTTTGCTGGGGCCTTCGGGCTGTGGAAAATCGACCACATTGCGGATGATTGCGGGGATCGAGGTGCCCGATTCTGGCGAGATTTGGGTGGACGGCCGGATGGTGTGTAACGGGGCCTCGACCACAGCGCCTGAAAACCGCTCGATCGGGTTGATGTTTCAGGATTTTGCGCTGTTCCCACATTTGACCGTTGAACAAAACGTTGTGTTTGGCCTGACCGGTCCTGTGGCTGCGCAACGACAACGCGCACTTGAATTGCTGGATAGGGTTGGGTTGCGGCGGCATCTCAAAAGCTATCCCCATGCGTTGTCAGGCGGAGAGCAGCAACGCGTTGCTCTGGCCCGGGCTTTGGCCCCGCAGCCGCGTATTTTATTGATGGATGAGCCTTTTTCGGGGCTGGATAACCGCCTGCGAGATGGCATTCGCGACGAAACCCTTAGTTTGTTGAAAGAGGAAGATACCGCAGTTCTGCTGGTTACCCACGAGCCGGAAGAGGCAATGCGCATGGCCGATGAGATTGCCCTGATGCGCGATGGCCGGATCATACAGTCGGGGGCGCCCTATAATTTGTTTACCGCACCTTACGATAAACAGGCCATGTCGTTTTTTAGTGATATAAACGTCATAGAAAGTCAGGTGAACGGCTCGCTTGCGGAAACCCCCTTTGGTCAGTTTTTATCCCCCGGTCTGCCAGACGGTACTCAGGTCGATATCGTGGTGCGGCCGCAACATGTAAAGATCGATTTCGACCGCAACGGCAAAGGGCCAGAACCCACGGCTGTCGACGGGGTCGCGGCTTGCGGCGTCGTTGAACGCGCTCGCTTCATTGGACGTGAAAGCCTGATCGAGTTTCTGATGACTGAAAGCGATACCGTTTTGCGCGCGACGGTGCCAAATGTGTTTATGCCCAGCGTCGGACAGCGCTTGTGGTTGACGGTGCCGCGCAAGCGCTGTTTTGTTTTCCCAAAACAGGCTTAATTTGTGTGGCTGCCTGCGCGGTAATCCTGCAGTGTTTTGCCTTTTTCATCCACGAAAAGCTCTGGTAACGCCGTCAGATGGTCTATGAGATCCAGCCGGAAGCAAGCGAAATTATCTGTCGTTTCGCTCCAAGAGACGCAACTCCACACCCGGCCCCAATAATCCAGACTGAGCGGCCTGATGACTTGGTCGGATGCTGCGGCATCAGCGAGTTGCAGTTTTTGTCGGCTGCGTATCGCGGCACGAATAGAGGGCATATGCTGAAATCCGCGCGCTGCGTCTGCAAAGGGATAAAGCGCAAAGCCAAAGGGTTGCGGCGGGCTCTGGCCTTCTTCGGGCAGAACGGCTTCGATTTTTTTTGATAAACTGAGCGCGGCACTTTGCAGTGCAGGCTCGGCACCTTCACCGATCACTGCCAGCCCCAGATGCAGCACCTCCAATTCCTCATTCGTCAGATTGAGCGCGGGAAGGCTCACGGACGCACCGCTGCGGTACCCAAGACCTGGGGTCGCGCATATGTCGATGCCCGAGGCGATAAGACGGTCAATGTCACGATAGATCGTGCGTGGTGTCACGCCAAGATGCCGCGAAAGATCGGCGGCGGTGTGTAGCCCGCCGGCGCGAAGAATGTGGATAATGTTGTAAAGCCGGTCACTGCGTTGGTTCACTGCGTTACTCAAAATGATCTCACTTACTGACTTTAAACTGTCAGTATGGTGTTCTAGGGCAAAATCCACAAGGATTTTTGCATGAAACAGCGCAACTGGCGTCGTTTGTGGCTTTTCCCGGCGTGCGATGGGTTTTAAAGGCTTAAGTAATCAAGTTGAACTCATGCCAGAGCCGCATGTGACAGGAGTGATAAAATGCTAAATAATATTGGTCTTCCGGGAATTTTACTAATTGCAGTGGTGGTGCTTGTTCTGTTTGGACGTGGCAAAATTAGTGGGCTGATGGGCGAAGTGGGCAAGGGGATCACCTCGTTTAAAAAAGGCATCAGTGAAGGTACGAAAGAACTTGAAGAAGAGGCAACAGAGGTCAAGGCCGAGGCGGCTGTAGCCGCCAAAGACGTGACACCTGCAGCTGACAAAACCGCAACGCCTGCACCCGAAAAAGATAAGGTCTAGGACATGTTTGACCTTGGTTGGACCGAATTATTGGTGATCGGCATTGTGTCACTCATCGTTGTCGGGCCGAAAGATTTACCGGTGTTGTTTCGCAAAGCCGGGCAGTTTATCGGCAAAGCCAAGGGCATGGCGCGCGAATTTAGCCGTGCGATGGATCAGGCGGCGGACGAATCGGGTGTCAAAGACGTGACCAAGACCCTGAACACCGTCACCAACCCGATCAGATCCAGCCTTGATGGTGTCACCGAGGCTACCAAGTCATTTAAAAATTGGAACCCCACCATAGAGGCAAGTGGCCTGTCTGGCGACCGGGCCGCAGCGGCTGAAAAAATTCATTCAGCCACTGCGAAAAAGGCCGAGGTGCGACAGGCGACAGAGGCCACCGCGGGAACGACAGTGGGACCGACTGCTGAAACCGCTGCTGACTCACTGTCCGCGACAGCCGCAACGACCGCGCAAACTGCTGACACCTCACCGCCAAAGTCCGGTGTCGATACATTCGCCAGTGGCAGCGTGGCAAATGTGGCCTCCGCCACCCGTCCGCCATCGCCAACCGCTGAGGAAAAGACCTGACGCATGAGCACTGAAGACGATATTGAAGACAGCGCCGCGCCGCTCATAGAGCATTTGACCGAGTTGCGAACTCGCCTCATTCATTCGGTGGTGGCGTTTATTGTTGGCATGATCATCTGTTTCACTGTGTGGAACCCGATTTTCGACTTTTTGACCCACCCTCTTTGCGGGGCATTGGCCGAGCGGGGTCAATCCGATTGCGGGTTGATCTTGATCAAATTGCAAGAGGGCTTTTTTGTTGCGATCTCGATCTCGCTGATGGGCGGGTTAATTTTATCCTTCCCCTATCTCAGCTTTCAGATGTGGCGTTTTGTGGCGCCAGGACTTTATAAATCAGAAAAGGGCGCTTTTTTACCCTTTATGCTGGCCTCGCCATTTATGTTTTTTCTGGGTGCAGGCTTTGCCTTTTACGTCGTCACTCCGTTGGCATTTAACTTTTTCCTTGGGTTCCAACAGGCTGGTTCTGTTTTGAGCGATGAGGTCGATAATGCGACGGCGGGAATTGCGTTTCAGGGCTCGGCACAGGAATATCTGAGCCTGACGATCAAGTTTATCGTGGCCTTTGGTCTGTGTTTTCAGCTGCCCGTTTTATTGACCCTGATGGGTAAGGCCGGATTGGTCAGTTCCGAGGGCTTGGGCAACGTCCGAAAATATGCGGTGGTGGCCATTTTGGTTTTGGCGGCTTTGGTGACACCACCGGATGTTATCACACAAGTGATCCTTTTTGTGGTGGTCTACGGCCTGTATGAAGTCTCAATTTTCCTTGTGCGCCGAGTTGAGAAAAAACGCGAAGACAAACTAAGAGCCGATGGGTTTTACGAAGATGACGAAGATGACGAAGATGCAAAGTGATCCGCTTGAGCGGATCGCCGGAGCCCTAGAGCGGTTGTCGCCACCACCGGTATCAGTCCCAGATTTTGATGCGGTTGATGCCTTCGTGTGGCAGGTTTCACCAGACCGCCTTGCACCGGTTGAGACGGTCAATCGGGTGGACATGTCTCTGCTGCTCGGGGTGGACCGCGCCCGCGATATTTTGTTGCAAAACACCGTGCAATTTGCCCGGGGTCTGCCGGCTAATAATGCGCTGCTTTGGGGCGCACGGGGGATGGGGAAATCAAGTCTTGTCAAGGCGGTGCATTCGGCAGTTTTACGTCTGGGCGAAACCCTGAAACTCGTTGAATTGCAACGTGATGATCTGCCTAGCGTCGGGCGGCTCTTGTCGGTCTTGCGGGGCAGCGACCGGCAATTTTTATTGTTTTGTGACGATCTTTCGTTCAGTCACGACGACCAGCACTATAAATCCCTGAAGGCTGTGCTGGATGGCGGCATTGAGGGACGCCCTGATAATGTGATATTTTATGCCACCTCGAACCGCCGTCACCTGATGCCACGCGATATGATCGAAAATGAACGCTCTAGCGCGATCAACCCCTCTGAGGCGGTCGAAGAGAAAGTATCCCTTTCAGACAGATTTGGTCTTTGGTTAGGCTTTCATCCGTGTTCTCAGGATGATTATCTGCGGATGATTCAAGGCTATTGCGCAGCACATGGCGTACAGGTCCACCCTGATGTTATGCGCAGCGAGGCGATCGAATGGCAGGCGACACGCGGCGCGCGTTCTGGACGCGTGGCCTGGCAGTATTTCATTGATCTGGCGGGACGCAAGGGCATCATCATTCGGTGACACGACCTTGCAATATTACTGCAGATAACCCATTGGATCGACGCTGTTAAAGCCTTTACGAATTTCAAAATGCATGCTGACCGGGGCTTTTCGCGCCAGTTCTGCAATCTGTTGGCCACGGCTGACGTTATCGCCTTTGGCGACCTTTATATTGTGCACATTGGCATAGACTGTCAGCACATTATCTGGATGTTTGATCACCATAATAGGGATTTGATCTGCATCTGCGGTGATCGCTGCAACTTTCCCACTGGCGGCGGCAACAACGGGCCCACCGGCATTGCCGGACATGTCTATGCCGTCATTTTTGCCCTTAGCATATTCACGAATAACCTTGCCTTTGACTGGAAATACCATGCGGCCTGTGCCAACTTGTACGGTCTGATCTTTCGAAAGATCCAAATTGTCGCCCGTTGCCGAGCCCGCTGATGCGGTGTTGGCAGGCAGCGGCTTGGCGGCGCTTGGTGGGGGCGGAGACAGAGTGCCCGCGCCGGGTTTTGTCACTGCAGCGGTTTTTTCCGGCGGCCCGTTGCCCACTGGGATCAACAAATATTGTCCTTCGCGAATCCCAAACTCATTGTTTAATCCGTTCCAATCCGCCAAAGACCTCACAGACACGTTGTAAAGCCGCGAAATTGTAAAGGCGGTTTCCCCACGTTCCACGCGGTGCCGGATCGGTTCATCCTCGGCCCGGGGTACGCCTGCCTTTGACAGCGCTGCCTGTTTCGGGTCGGCGTCGTCAATTGCCGATTGTGCTAGCTTGGTGATTTCAACCGTGTCATTGGTGTCACTCAGATCGTTCGCGCCTTGAGCCGATGTCCGTTCGCCAACCCAGACATCTTTCGGCAGCACGATGACATTGCCATCGCGCAAGCGGTCGTTAGGCCGGATGCCATTGTTTCGGGCCAGCGCAACCGGATCGAGACCAAGGCGGCTTGCAATATCATCCAATGTCTCGCCGCGTCGTGCAATCGCCACTTGATAATCATCGTATGAGATAATCCCATTATTATCTGGGTTTCGCAATCTTGGCAAAGCTTGCCCAAATTGGTCGGCGCTTGGATCTTTACGTTCGACGCTGCGGTCCATATCAAGGACACCGCCCTGAATACAGCCCGTCAACAGACTAACGGCTGCAGTCATAGTAAAAAATTTTCCGATCGCCACACGCGTGTTGGACATTTGGATATCCCCTTAAAGGTATCTTAATTCATTACCGATGGCGATATTAGCGCACTCAGCTATAATTTCCCAGCCCTTCAACCAGTGGAACAAAGCGCACTGAGCGCAATTCTTCATAATCAAACCCGGTTTCAGTTTTGGTCACTCGGATTAGGCTTTGCACCGCATCAGATTGACCCACTGGTACCACCATTATTCCACCGATTTTTAATTGGGCCAACAATGGCCCTGGCGGATCTTCAGCGGCGGCGGTGACCACGATACGGTCAAACGGTGCATGATCAGGAAGCCCAAAGCTGCCGTCCGCTGTGAAAGCGATAATATTGCTTAAATCCAACGCCTCAAACAACGCACTGGCATCTTTGATCAACGGGCGGTGGCGGTCAACCGTATAAACGCGGCGGGCAAGCTGGCTTAGGATTGCGGCCTGATAACCCGAACCTGTGCCCACTTCCAAAACTTTGTCGCGAGGGCTGATCATCAACGCCTGGGTCATAAGTCCCACAACCGAAGGCTGACTGATGGTTTGACCGCACGAAATTGGCAGTGGCACGTCCTCATAGGCGCGTTCAGAGAAAACACCACGGATAAAGTCGCCACGGTCGATTCGCTCCATTGCGGTCATTACCGCCGTATTCGTCACCCCCTTGGAGCGCAGGGCATAGAGAAACTGCATTTTGCGTTCCGCGTCAGCTGTCATTGAATGACTTTCAAAGGGTCGAGCATGGCGTGTGCGGTCAGATCTGCGCGCATCGGCGTCACCGAGATATAGCCATCAAGATTAGCATGCGCATCGCTGCCTTCTGCGGTTGGCAGATGTTGGCCACCGCCTTTGACCCATAAAAAGCGACGCCCGGTTGGACTGTCGTATCCTTCGACGGAAAACCGCGTGTCGGCGCGCTTGCCCTGTGTGGTGACCTTGGTCCCCTTGACGGCAGCGGCGGCAACGGGAGGGAAGTTGACGTTATAGAACACACGGTAATCATCGCTGATCTGGTCATTGTCCAAAATGCGTTGCACAATCTCAGCGCCATACTGTTCGGCCGCTTCAAATGAATTGTCGAGATCGACGTTGTCCGGGCCATAGTATTGCGACAGAGCAATGCCCAGATATCCTTGCAACGCAGCCTCCATTGCACCGCCAAGCGTCCCTGAGTAAAGCGCATTTTCTGCGGAGTTATTGCCACGATTGACGCCAGATAAGATCAAATCGGGGGGGGTGTCTTTCAGCACTTCGTGCAGGCCCGCCAGAACGCAATCTGCGGGGCTGCCCTCGACGGAAAAGCGTTGTGGCCCCAGCTGGGTGATCAACAGCGGACCGGTCAGGCTTATGCAGTGGCCGACACCCGATTGTTCGAAGGCAGGGGCAACAACCCAGACCTCGCCATGTGGTCCAGCCAGCGTTTTAGCGATTGTTTCCAAAATCTTAAGCCCGGGAGCCGTGATCCCGTCGTCATTGGTGATGAGAATGCGCATAGTGTCCTCTTAATCGGGTTCAAGCAGACCTTAAAGCAGCAAACGGGGGGCGGCAAGCGGCAGAATAGCTCAAGATGGGTTCTGAACGGCTGGATATGTCATTAGAGGCTCCGCTCGAGACGCGGACACTGGTTTTGTAAGCGGCGCAATAAAGGCGCGAGCCCGTCGAGCACAGCAAAGATTGGGGCGGGCTGATCTGTCGTCACGCCGGCGAGTTCCGCTGGGCGCCAAATTATTGCCTTTTGAGGAGCAAACTGCTGTGCTGCAATTTTTGCACAGGGGTAAATGTCTTGGCTGTTACAGTTCAAATCAAAACTAACAGCCTCGAAAAGCGATCTTACCACCCGTTTTATCAGCCATTGCAGATCGCCTTCTTCTGATCGGGTTGCGCGGTGGCTTTCAACATCGGTTCCCAGCCAGCAATCCATCGGTCCCAGGCTTTGAAATCTGCGAGGCAATGGGGTTTGAGGGGCGGACCAGGCAGGGTGCTGATGAAATTTGGCCCTGAGATCACCTGACAGGAAAATGCCAGTGAGAACCGCAGTCAAGCCAATTTTGGCTGGGTTATGAAATCTGGATAGGTGGATTGTGCCAGGTCAACTTTTATTTCGCGCCCCCTCAACCAACCGCCATTTGGTGTATCTGTCGCAGAGTGATTCAACAAAACTATCAAATCAAGATCTAACACGCTGGTGACTGCTGTGCCACGGGCCGCAGACCCCGGCAGGGCAATCGCAAATAGGTCACTCCTGTATTGTTGCGGCAACTGCGCAGACACTTTAGTGGCCAGTCGGGCCCAGCGACCTGAGGGCGCAGTATCGAGCCGTGGCAACACGCTGGATTATTTTTTTGGCTATTTTCTTGATTAAAAGATCTGTATCGCACAGCGCGCTGGGTCGGACCCCATCCGCGCGGCAAAATTGTCGCCGGCTGCCTGAGAGCTTGTATCGGCAGAGGTGGGTTGCCGGGATGTTTATAGGCTTGTGGGGCTTGGCGTTGGGTCGAGAATATCTGCTAACAGGCGCTTGGCCTCGCCTTTAGGATCGTTAAGTAGGTTGCGGTTTTCACCAGGATAAAACCGCGCGCGCGTTGCGGTAGGCATCGGGTTGGGGGTGACAATTTTGATCGTTGGGCCAGATTTGCGAGATTCTGCCTGCCAGCTTTGTGCCAAAGCGATCTGGGCGGCTTTGGTCGCGCCGTAGGTGCCGAAAAACTTGCCTTTCGCCTGCGTATCGTCAAAGAAAACTGCGGTTCCATCCTCACCCAGCAGCGGCGCTATGAAGGGAATGAGAGCGGCCGTTGCAGTGACATTAACGGCCAATGATTTTGCAAAATCCTTACTGTCGATTGTGCTGGCGGGTGACAGCGGGGCGGCGTGCACCGCTGCATGGACCCACAGATCAATTTTGCCCCAGCGGTCGTACAACGACCGGCACAGTTGCGCCATGGCTTCGGGGTTGGTGATGTCCATCGGTGCCAAAGAAGCCTGCCCACCGCTGGCGATGATCCGGTCATCCAATTCTTCCAGCGCGCCGATGGTGCGCGCGACAGCGATAACGTGATGGCTGGCTGACAAGCTCTCAGCAAACGCCGCCCCAAGACCTCGTGACGCGCCAGTGATCAATGCGATTTTGTCGGTCATGGCAGCGCCTCTGCGGGTTTTTGGTAACTGCGTTGAACACAGAAATTGGGGAGACTATCGGCTGAAACGTGTAGTCGCCAATGGGGTAGATATGCAAGCCTTTGGTTATTCTGTGGTTGCCAACGGTGCTTGATCGATCATCAAGGGTGCGTTCCAAGACGATCCCGGGTTTGGCATGTCTGTCACCTTTTGACTAACGCGGCTGCTTTGCTCGAGCGTTTCAAGGTACTCTGGGCTCACGCTGCCGGTCACATATTTGCCGTCAAAACACGAACAATCAAACAGTTTTATTTTGCAATTACCCTCTTGCGCGGCCCAGATCAAATCATCCAGATGCTGGTAAAACAGCGCATCTGCCCCCAGCTTTTGGCGAATTTCGTCGACCGTAAGCCCATTGGCAATAAATTCGTGTTTGGTGGGCATATCAATGCCGTAAACGTTGGGATATTTGACCGGTGGCGAGGCACTTGCAACGTAAACTTTTTTCGCCCCAGCATCGCGGCACATCTGTACAATTTGTTGGATGGTATTGCCGCGCACGATCGAATCGTCGATCAGCAGGACGTTGCGCCCCTCGAATTCAAGTGGGATTGCGTTGAGCTTGCGTCGAATCGATTTTTGACGCTCGGATTGGCCCGGCATAATAAATGTGCGGCCGACATAACGATTTTTAACCAAGCCTTCGCGGTATTTGATCCCCGTTGCTTTGGCCACTTCAAGCGCCACAGGGCGCGCCGAGTCCGGCACCGGAATGATGCTGTCTATTTCAAGGCCAGAGGCCTGAATTTGCAGCGCCAACCTTTGGCCCATGCGGAGCTGTGTTTTATAGACCGAAATACTGTCAATCATCGAATCGGGTCGCGCCAGATAGACAAATTCGAAAATGCACGGGTGCAATGCGCCCTTGGCAGCTTGAAAGCTGTGCATCTGCCCATCAAGGTCGATCAAAACCGCCTCACCGGGGGCCACATCGCGCAATTTGTGAAAGCCGATCATGCCAAAGGCAACGTCTTCGGAAGCAAAAGCGTAATCATGCTCGCCGTCTGTCGCTTTGCGCCATGCAACCGAAAGCGGGCGAATACCGTTAGGGTCTCGAAACGCCAGCATGCCAACCCCGTCGATCAGGGTGATCACCGAATACGCGCCCTCGATCCGTTCCATGGTCATTTTAACGCCCTCAAAGACGTTTTGGACCGGGTCTTTATTACCAAGCACTTTTATGCTGTCTGATATCTTATCTGCCAGAACATTGAGTAAAATTTCAGAATCAGACGTTGTCCGGAGGTGGCGGCTATATTTTCCAGTTATTTTCTTGCGCTGCTCGGCTGTATTGGTCAAATTTCCATTATGGATCAGATAGATGCCGTAGGGTGCATTGACAAAAAATGGCTGGGCTTCGACCGCATTCAGCGAGCCCGCCGTTGGATAGCGGACATGACCAATGCCAATTTTTCCAGTGAGACTTTCAGAGTCGCTGGCGCTGAACACGTCTTTTACGAGTCCGTTGCTCTTACGCTCGCTGAAAAATTCACCGTTATAAGTGACCATCCCCGCCGCGTCCTGACCGCGATGCTGAAGCATCAGAAGACCGTCATATATTTCAGAAAAGACGTGCTGGTCTCGATTTGCGATTCCAAAAATACCGCACATAGAATGGCCCTCTATTTCTGTGTCATTTGGGTTTCAAGAACAAGTGTTTTGACAAGCCAAACTCTTTACGTACGCCGTCCTAGCCTGATTGCGAAATGGATGACAGTGCAAAACCGTCAAAGCGGATCACAAGTTAGGGTTCTTGCTCAAGCAGGATGAAAATTGGCTTTATACTGGTCTGTCCGTCCAGAATTATTTTTCGAAAAAAGAGGGTGGTTTTCGATTTTATGGCCCATGGGTCCAAAAGAAAGGTCATTGATCGATTTGTGTTTGCCGTGTGGCTTAAAATCGCGCAATTTTTTTCACATATTTTCCGCAGTTTCTAGTCAGAGCAGATGGTGACTTGTGTGGAATTGGCAATAAGCTCGGCCTCTTTAATAACCTCGCCATTCGCAGCCATAAAGTCCTCCCAAACCGGCGTCGAGGGGGTCCAAGATACCGCGTGTATCGATGTGGGGGCATCTGCACTATGACCGCGATAAATATCTTTCGTGCCAACGGCTTGGCGCGCTGATTTATATCCATCATCGGTCGCAACCCAATGATTCCATGATTTTTCCAGCTTCCCTGTCATGATTAAAGTCGGCATAGTTTCCTCGCAATGAGTTTTTTGTGTTTTGGTCCTCAGGTTTTCTTTGTTTTGGAAAACAGCATTTGGTTATCGGTTGATACCCGTTGGAATGGTTGATTTGGCGCGCGCTAAGAATGCTGTGCAACCTCGGTAAGGCACCGATATTACTTAATTAACGGTTGAAAATACCGATGTCATACGCAGGCAGGTTCGGGCAGTTTTGCAAGGCAGGCCAGTTTGGCAAGTCCAGTCTGCAGAGCAGCGTGACAGGACGCTCGTTACTCTGAGGACTGGCGCGCGTGAACCCAGTTAGCAACGCCGCGCCAAATTACTTTGCAATTATGCAGTGGCCAACAATATTTTCATATTGTTCGGTGATCCAACCAAGCGCCAGCTCTGGATTGCGCTCTTCTATTTTGACTGTCAGATCTCCAAAAATCTGCGCCGAGCGGCTGTCGTCAATGGCTGCGTAGCTCTGTGAGGTAAGAGCCACATTATAGACGAAAAACGCTACAGCGATCAAAAGAATGCCCCGCGCAACGCCAAACAACAAGCCCAATCCTTGGTCAATTCGGTTTACGTAGCTATTGTTCATAAGCGACGATAAAAGCGGCGTGAACAGCGACACAACGACCAAAGCAACAGCAAAGATAACGGCGAAAGAAACGATGATTGATAGTTCGCAACTGTCTGCAAGGAAATCGCCAACCACAGGAATTTCTTTGACCAGCGGCACAACTGCTGGGGAAAAAAATGTCGCTAAATAGGCGGCGACCACCCATCCGGCAATCGCCATCGCCTCGCGCGTAAATCCGCGTGAAAACGCCAATAGGGCCGACAGGACGACCACTGCTGCGACGATACCATCGACGATGGTGAAACTGTCCATCTTCTCGTTTGCCTTTCTCGACCGGCTAACCGGCGCCAAATATATCTCCGACCAAGCCGGGTAGGTCTGCCACTTGCGTCACGTTCATCTCGGTGTCGCCACGTGATGCGCCACCAGCGGGTGTGATCGCCCCTGTGAAACCAAGTTTTTGCGCTTCTTTCAACCTGTTTTCTGTCTGACTGACGGGCCGCAGCGCGCCAGAAAGGCTTATTTCGCCAAAAACCACTGTATTGTCTGGCAGGCTGCTGTCTTCACGTGCCGATAAAAGTGCAGCAGCGACTGCGAGATCGGCGGCAGGTTCGGATATTTTCATCCCGCCGGCAACATTGAGATAGACGTCTAGACCGGCAAACGGGATGCCGCAGCGCGCTTCAAGCACCGCGAGAATCATCGCAAGACGCCCACTGTCCCAGCCAACCACGGCGCGCCGTGGCTGTGAATGTGGCGAGGGCGCAACAAGCGCTTGTAATTCCACCAACATGGGGCGGGTGCCCTCAATACCGGCAAACACCACCGATCCCGGACTTGCGTTGCCGCGCTCGGATAAAAACAGCGCCGATGGGTTCGCCACTTCGGCCAGTCCACGGCCCGTCATTTCAAACACGCCGATTTCATCGGCGGGACCAAAGCGGTTTTTCACGGCTCTCAGGATACGAAACTGATGACCGCGCTCGCCTTCGAAATACAGCACTGTATCCACCATATGTTCAACCACCCGCGGTCCGGCAATCTGGCCATCTTTCGTGACATGTCCCACCAGCACCACTGAGACGCCTTTTCGCTTGGCAAAACTGGTCAGTTCATGTGCGGCCGCGCGCACTTGTGACACGCTGCCCGGGGCGCTGTCGACATGATCTGCCCACATTGTCTGAATGGAATCGATGATGACCAACTGCGGTTTTTCTGCGTCCAGCGTAGTCAGTATGTCGCGCAGGTTGGTTTCGGTGGCCAATTGCACCGGGGCCGATGCCAGCCCAAGTCGCTGGGCGCGCATGCGTACCTGCGCGCTGGCTTCTTCGCCTGAAACATACAGAGTTTTCAGACCGGCAAGGGCGAAATGTGCGGCGGCCTGCAGCAACAGCGTCGATTTTCCGATGCCCGGATCCCCCCCAACCAGGATCGCCGAGGCGGGAACCAACCCGCCTCCGAGCACGCGATCCAATTCGGCCACGCCGCTACAGGTGCGTGGTGGTGGGGCCTCGGTGCTGCTTAGATCGCTGAGCACCATCGATCTGCCGCGTTTGGCTCCAAGAGATTTTTTGGCTGGTCCAGTTGATAACCCGCTGTCTTCTGAAATGGTATTCCACGCGTTGCAAGCTTCGCATTGGCCGGCCCATTTGGTCGAGACGGCACCACAGGCGGCGCAGGAAAAAGATTTTTGTTTTGCCATGACGCCTTACTGCCCTAGTGCTGCCGTGCCGTCAAATGGCTCAAAGCTAAAGAGGCCAAAATACAGCCAGTCAACAGATAAAGGCCCCATGCGGTTTCGACCGTGCCAATGCCAATGCCTTTGATCACCGTGACATAGAGCGCGATGAGAAACACCTCGGCCATCGCCAATCTGCCAAGCAGGAACAGCAGCGGTAAAATGCGTCTTGAGAGCCGGTTGAAATGCACCAGCGCCAGTCCTATTATTTTGGCATAGGGGGCAAGAAACGCACATAGAAATACAATGATTGCGAGAAATTTGTCGTTTTGCCACAGGCTTTGCAACCCGGTCACCAGGGTAATTTCGGACAGTCCGAACAGGGGCAACAACCCAGCCCGCAGCAACGGGGCAAACCAGGCGCAGGGAAACAGCACTAACAGGCACAGATTTATTAGTTTTATCTGGGACATGAACCGCCCTTTTATTGCATGCAATGGGTTGTCAGTAAGCGTACCGCTTTGAGCAGGCAAGCCCTGTCGCTTTTTGTCTTGCGGATAATTCTGGGTAAATAATTCCGGGCAGATAATTCCGGGCAAATAATTTAGAGCGGATGTTGCCGAGCGCAGGCTTGCAAACTATTAATCCAGGCTTTTGATACGCATTTTTACGACGATTTCCCAACCTTTTTAATATATCCCTGCAAGCCACATAAAATACACAAATGGGGGATGCTGTTATGAGTGTCTTTGTAATCGCAGAAATCAAACTGAGCAATGATAGTTGGGTGTCTGATTGCGGCGCCAATGTGCACCCAATTGTGGAAAAGCACGGCGGTAAATATCTGACCCTCAGCCGTAATGTGACTGTCCTCGAAGGGGAGGACCGTGGCAATACCTTGATTGCGATTTTGCAGTTTCCAGATGCGGCCTCGGTCGTGGCGTTTGCTAGCGATCCCGATTACGCACCATATGGCAAGGCCCGACAAGCCGGTGGCATAAACAGTTTCCAGATGATTGACGATACTGATATTGTCGACACAATCCCCTATCTCGCTGCAGCCTAGGCGCGCGCGTGTACTGCCAAGGGGAAGGGGCCCTAGCGTACCGCCTCAATCGGTCCATCGGCACGGCCATAGATAAACTGGTCTAAATAGGGATCGCCTGAGTTGTCCATTTCGGCCACGGGGCCGGTCCATTTAATCACCCCGTCATGTAGCATGGCGACGGTGTCGGCAATTGCCCGCACCGAAGTCATGTCGTGGGTAATGGTCATCGCAGTGGCGCCCATTTCAACCACAATTTCACGGATTAATTCGTTGATTACCCCAGCCATGATCGGGTCAAGACCCGTGGTGGGTTCGTCAAAGAAAATAATTTCGGGCTCGGCGGCGATTGCGCGGGCCAATCCGACGCGTTTTTGCATGCCACCAGAAAGCTCTGCGGGGAATTTATCCGCCACATCAGGCGTTAATCCTACACGACGCAGTTTTTCAACGGCGATCTCGCGGGCCTCTTCGAAGGGTCGTTTAAGCGTGCCGCGCAACAGCCGAAACGCCACGTTTTGCCAAACGGGGATTGAATCAAACAACGCAGCGCCCTGAAATAACATACCAAACCGAGCAAGAAACGCATCGCGGTCGCCTCTGCTGATGTCGCGCCCATCAATTTTAATTGTGCCGCTATCGGGTTTGACCAAGCCTAATATGCATTTCAGCGTGATCGATTTTCCAGTGCCAGAGCCGCCGATAATCACCAAAGACGTACCTTTTGGAACCACCAGCGAGGTTCCCTGAAGTACTTTGTTTGCCCCAAAGCGTTTGTGGATGTTGGTCAGCTCAATCATGCGGAGAAAAACACCTCTGTCAGGAGATAGTTGGCGGCAAGTATAAGCACGCTGGCTACGACCACGGCAGTTTTTGTGGCCTGTCCAACCCCTTGAGCACCCCGCCCTGATGTCATGCCATAATAACAGCCCATCAACGCCACAATAAATCCAAAGACCGCGCCTTTGACCAGCCCTGAAAGTATGTCCCAAAGCTGTAAAAAATCAACGGTATTAGCCAGATAGGTGGCAGCATTAAATTCAAGTCGCGCCACGGCGACAAGATACCCCCCCATGATACCAATCGTGTCGCCAACTGCCACAAGAACTGGCATGGCCAGTGTTGCGGCCAAGACCCGCGGCAGCGTAAGAAACTTCATTGGATCGGTTGAAAGCGTTACCAGAGCGTCGATTTGTTCGGTGACCTTCATCGTGCCCAGCTCAGCGGCGATCGAGCTTGCCACTCGGGCTGCAACCATCAGGCCGCCCAGCACAGGACCCAGTTCGCGCACCATACCTATGGCCACAATAGAGGGCACCACCGCCTCAGCGTTAAACCGGGCACCTCCTGCATAGATTTGCAGCGCCAATGCCCCTCCAGTGAAAAAAGCGGTCAGACCGACAACTGGCAGTGATAACCAGCCGATCTGAAACAGCGCCGCCAGAAATTCACGCGGATAAAAAGGTGGGCGCGCCAGATGTGACAGAGTGTTGGCAGCAAACAGGCTGACCTGGCCGACCTGCTGCAAGAGCGCCAAAACCGAGCGGCCGACAGCGGCAAGGGGGGCGAGCAGGGTCATGGGCTCACATGGACCCGGTTGTAGCGGGCCCCCAGTGCGGTCAGAACTTCATAGCCGATGGTGCCGCCAGCCTCGGCGAGGGATTCGATCGTTTGATGGGTGTTGAGCATGAAAAGCGCCTCCGGTACTTGGCTCAGCTCGGTGACATCGACAGTGATCAGGTCCATCGAAATGCGGCCCACGATCGGGCAGGCGGTGGCACCGTCGAACAGCGACAGATGCGGTCCCATGGCCCGTATCAAACCGTCTGCATAGCCCGCCGAAACCGTGGCGATACGGCTGGGCCGCGCGGCAGACCACGTATTGCCGTAGCCGACGGTTTCGCCTTCCATTACGTCCCGGATCTGGATCACCGGCAGCGACAGCGACACCACAGGGTGGGCGGCACAATAGGGGGCCCCGCCGTATAGGCCGATGCCGGGGCGGGTCAGGTCAAAATGATACTCTGGTCCCAAAAGTATTCCACCGGTTGCAGAGAGCGAGCGTGGGATCTGTAAATCGTCGGTCATATCGCGAAAGCATGCAAGCTGTGCTGCATTCATCGCGTGATTGGGCGTATCGGCACAGGCCAAATGGCTGATAACCAGTACCGGGTCATGCGCTAATGCCTGCTGGCGCAGATCCCGCCAGTCAGACGGCTCTAGTCCGAGGCGGTTCATTCCTGTGTCCAGTTGCAAGCCAAAACCATGGCCGGGCAGGGCCTGAAGATGGCGCTGCAGCTGTTGGGCGGAATTGATCAGCGGTATCAGGCCAGCTTGTTGCAATAGGTCTGTATCTCCAGCCATGTGACCTGAAAACACGAAAATTTCGGGGTCGGGGCCAAGGGCGTTACGCACCGCGACGCCCTCTTCGGCCACAGCGACGAAAAACTTGCGAACCCCTGCCTTGGCCAAAGCCGTTGCGACCTGTGCGCTGCCCAACCCATAGCCGTCTGCCTTAACAACCGCTGCGGTCTCGCAGGTGCCTATGGTATCCAGCGCCTGCCAATTGGCGGCCAAGGCTTGCAGATCAATACGGAGTGTTGCGGTGCTCATATCTGTTTCTTGATTGGCGCGCCGGTAAGGTCAAGCACAAAGCGGCGTTTGGGTCGGGTAAAATGGATCAGTATTGTCCACATGGCACGTAGCCAAAGGTGATGGCGCTTTGTCGAACCTGCGCAGGGGTGCAGAGCTGTCAGATTAAAAGTTCTTTAGGAAATATGCGCCAGTCAGCGCGCAGCGCTTAAAGCCCATTGCCAGATAACTTTGTTGCGCCGCCTCGTTTTGCAGATCGGCGCTAACAGTCAGGGCGCTGGCCCCCTCACGTTGCGCCACCTGCTGCAGATATGTCACCATCTGCTGCGCGACACCTGTGCGCCGGTGGGCCTTGAGACCATAGAATAAATGGATATGCAGGCGGCGTTGATTGCGGTGTAAAGCGATCTCAGTCGTGCAAACTGCATAAGTAATTGCGCGGTTTTCATGTTCGCCGAAATACACCCGAGCACCGCTTATGGGCCCAAACACATCGCGCATGATGACAGCGGGATCGCAGATATAGCTGTCACCGTGAAAGCGGGCAAGCAGGTCTGTAAACCGTGTGATCAACGGTAGGTCACCGGGGGTTGCACGTCGGATTTTCAGGGGGTTCTGCATGGTAAAGTCCAGTTCTTGACCCTGTTGAAAAGGTTGATATCGTCTCAGGGTAGGGGAAATGGGTCGCAATATCAGCGTGGCTTAGAGAAGGGGGTACGGCCAATAAAATGTGCTAATCTGTTGCATGGTGACCATCTATCAGGAATAGAAAGTGAAATCAACCTAAAGAAGTTTATTGCTGATTTTACACCTCTAAAGGAATACTCATTCTATCCGCATACGGGACCCAACAGCCTTTGCGCGGGGGTTAATACCCCTGATCTCCGCCTTGTTGCCAGGGTTTGACCAGATTGCCAAATCGGGTAAAGCGCCCTTCAAAGCTCAGATCTACCGTGCCAATCGGGCCGTGGCGTTGCTTGCCGATAATCACTTCGGCCCGGCCGTGCAAACGCTCCATATCGTCTTGCCAAGCTGCCATCTTATCCAGCTCATTATCGCCCGGTTTTTCACGTTCTTTATAATATTCTTCGCGAAAGACGAACATCACCACATCGGCATCCTGCTCGATTGAGCCGGATTCGCGCAGGTCAGATAGTTGTGGTCGCTTGTCTTCGCGGTTTTCCACCGCCCGTGACAGCTGTGACAGCGCAATCACCGGGATATCCAATTCCTTAGCAATGGCCTTCATACCTTGAGTGATCTCGGACACCTCGTTGACGCGGCTGTCTTTGGCGCTGGCAGGGCGCACCAGTTGCAGATAATCGATAATTAAAACATCCAACCCATGGGTTCGTTTGAGACGCCGCGCCCTGGCAGCCAGTTGAGAGATTGGCAGCGCCGGCGTGTCGTCGATATACAGCGGGCAGGCCTCAAGGCTTTTGGCGGCATCGACAAAGCGGCGAAATTCGCCTTCGGTCATATCGCCACGGCGGATTTGTTCAGATGGTACCTCTGAGGCCTCGGACAGGATCCGAGCGGCCAATTGCTCGGCGCTCATCTCGAGGCTATAGAACCCGACAACCCCACCTTCAACCGCACCTTCACTGCCATCGGGACGGGTGCCGCGTCGGTAGGTCTTGGCAATGTTGAACGCGATATTGGTGGCCAGCGAGGTTTTGCCCATCGAGGGTCGACCGGCAAGGATCAACAGATCGGATTTATGCAAACCGCCGAGTTTTTTATCCATATCGATCAAGCCGGTTGAGACACCCGACATACCACCTTCGCGTTGATAGGCAGCGTTGGCAATATTGACCGCGTCGGTGACGGCTTTCAGAAACGATTGAAATCCGCTTTCTGATTGCCCTTGTTCGGCCAGTTTATAGAGTTTTTGCTCGGCTTCGATGATCTGTTCGGCGGGTTCAAGATCGACATCGACCTTGGCGGCTTTGGCCGCGATGTCTTGGCCCAGACCGATCAGGTCACGGCGGATGCCCAGATCATAGATCATCTGCGCATAATCACGCGCGGCAAACGCCGAGATCGCCGCACCGGCAAGACGGGCCAGATAGGCGGGGCCGCCCAGTTCTTTCAGACCCTCGTCATCCTCCATAAAAGCCTTGAGCGTCACCGGTGAGGCGAGGTTGTTTTTCTTGATGCGGCTGGCTGAAATTTCAAAGATGCGGGCATGCACCGGATCATAGAAATGCTCGGGCCCAATGATCGCCTCAATGCGGTCATAGATGTCGTTATTGGTTAGGATCGCGCCCAGAAGCTGTTGCTCGGCTTCGATCGAATGGGGCATGGTCTCCGGAGCTTCTATATTGGCGCCGGTGGCATTGAAGGCCGTGATCTCGTTCATGGTGGTGCCCCGCGTTTATCCCAGTTGGTGGTAATCCACCAAGGCTTGCCTGTGCAAATTGTATGTTTCTGTGGATAAGTTGTGGATAGGATTAACATACATCATATAGCACCAAACAGGCCCAGACCCCAGCATTTTGTGTACGCTCGTACAATCCATGTCCAGAGAAATTGTTTTCCGGACTTTGACTTTGGGACTTATTTATGCGCGTCCTGCCAGTCACGGGGCGCTTGCAAGAATTGCTCAACCTCTTTCAGGGTATTGGCATCGAACACTTGTTGGATTTTTGCTTCGGCCAAAACATCCCACCAAGTGCACAGCGCGTGTAAGGTGACGCCGTGATCGCCCAGAACCTGCTTGGTCTCGGGAAAAATGCCATAATTAAAGATTACGGCCGTGTGGCTGCAGGATGCACCGGTCTCGCGTATCGCATCGACAAACGACAGTTTGCTACCGCCGTCGGTGGTCAGGTCTTCGACCAGTAAGACCCGTTGTCCCTCGGACATATTGCCCTCGATTCGGGCATTTCGGCCATAACCTTTGGGCTTTTTGCGGACATAGCTCATCGGCAGCGCCAGACGTTCGGCCACCAACGCGGAAAAGGGAATACCGGCGGTTTCGCCACCAGCAATATTGTCAAACGCCTCAAAACCAGCATCGCGGCTCAGGGTCTGGCACATGAAATCCATCAGCGCGCTGCGCACGCGGGGAAACGAGATCACTTTGCGGCAATCGATATAGGTTGGACTGGGGAGACCTGAGGCCAAGGTGAAAGGCTCGGCTGCATTGAAATGCACGGCCTTTATTTCCAGCAACATCCGCGCCGTGAGTCGGGCAATTTCTTGCGATGAATGGGGGGCTGAGACGGTCATTTTGGGCCCTTTCTTGAAAGGATGTGGCAGCGGGTGCAGTTTGTTGTGGGGCGCAAGATGATGGCGGTGGGATATGAGATCATTCTTTGACCTGCCAGTGAATGTCGACGCCGGGGTCGAACACTGTTATCGGGCCGTCTTCTGAGGCGATCTTTTTGGGGAACTGTACCACTTCGCCCTTGATTAGGGTTATGGTTTCGGTATTTACTGGCAAGCCGTAGAAGGCCGGACCATTGCGTGAGGTGAAGGCCTCTAGATGGTCAAGCGCGGCTTCTTGTTCGAACACATGTGCCAGAATGGCCATTGTGTTGGTGGCAGTGAAACATCCAGCGCAACCGCAGGCCTGTTCTTTTGCGGCATCCACATGTGGGGCGCTATCCGTGCCGAGGAAAAACTTTGCATTGCCAGATGTCACTGCTGAGCGCAGGGCCAGCCTGTGGGTTTCGCGTTTCGCCACCGGCAAGCAGTAGTAATGCGGTTTTATGCCGCCGGCCAGAATGTGGTTGCGGTTGATCATCAAGTGGTGCGTGGTCACGGTGGCGGCCAAATTGCTGGTCTCGCCTTTGACGTATTCAACTGCGTCCGAGGTGGTGATATGTTCCATGATTACCCGCAATTCGGGGGTGGCACGGCGCAGCGGTGTCAGCACGCGATCTATAAAAACGGCCTCGCGGTCAAAGATATCAACCTCTGGATCCGTGACTTCGCCGTGCACACATAATGGGCAGCCAATCTCGGCCATACGCTCAAGAACCGGGCGAATGGTCTCAAAGTTATGTACCCCTGAGGCGGAATTGGTGGTCGCACCCGCGGGGTATAATTTGACGGCTTTGATCAAGCCACTTGCATGGGCCGCTGTCAGGTCGTCAAGGTCGGTATCCTCGGTGAGATAGAGCGTCATCAGCGGCTCAAAAGTCTGACCTTCGGGCAGGGCAGCCAAAATTCTGTCGCGGTAAGCTGCGGCCTGTGCGCCGGTAGTCACGGGTGGCATGAGATTGGGCATAATGATTGCGCGGCTGAAGTGACGGACAGTTTCGGCCAGCACGGCGGGCAGCATTGCCCCATCGCGCAGATGCAGATGCCAATCATCGGCGCGGCGTATTGTCAGAGATGTAATCATGCTGGATCGGTTACACAGTCTTTGAGATAAATGCCAGAGGCCAAATCAGCTGCAGACCGGCAGCGGGTGGTACAAGGTCACTCTTTTACGAATTGAAAGTGATCGATGACACGATCCAGTTCTGCGCCTGTTTGGTCTGCACCGTTGGTTTTGACAAACAGCGCCTGACGGCCACATGCCTCAGTCGGCTTCAAAAACTCTTCGACCAAATGATATTCGGGTCGGTTGAAATAGTCATCGAAAATAATCTTTGTACCGGTCTTTGCATATTTAAGGGACGTTAAAAAACAACAGACACGAAAGCGGCCATCGATCAGGACCAAATCGGGCTTGATGCCGTCGCGCCACCAAGCATTGGTATAGCGCGCATAATTGTCACGGCCTGCGTCATCCAGTGGCCACCCCCAATCGCCAACGGGGCCAACGTCACAATACTGCAGGTGTAGCCGGTCACTGTACTGACAATTCTGCTGGACAGACTTTACCCACCGAGCGTCAGAATCGATGCTGTAAATCTGTGCGTCTGTGGTGCGAAAAAGCCATTCTGTCGAGCGCCCCACACCATATTCACCGTAAATTTTGAGCCCTGAGACGTGCTGTTTGAACATAGTTTCATCACCGTCAAACAGTTGACTGTCGCCGTTTGATCTAGGTGCCGGTTCTAACAAAGCTTTAGCGGGTGGCTGCATCTGTTGCTGCGCAGACGTGGTTTTGCGGTCTTGGGTCATTGGTCACTCCACAGTGGCGGTAATGGCTTCTTGGTATTGCAAAGATTATGTCATACATAGGTTTTTGGAAAATACCAAAGCTGGCGTTTTACAGTGTGTGCTGCAATCTATTCGGGAGTTTCTCATCTCACAGCGGATTTTTTGTAGTGTTAATCGCAGTGTTTAGCTAGCACTTTTGAAACCAACGAATATGTGATTCTAGTTGTTTATTGATAAAAGACATATCGTGCGGGTATCGTCAGCTCGATTTTAAAGTTTTGAGTCAGGATCGCGCAGCGCTTTTGTGTGTTGCATTTTTTGGGTTTAATTTCCATGATAACTGTAATTTCCTATTATGCGGGGTTGTGGCCCAGTTTACGATGTGGATTACGGCCATAATTCTTGCAGGAGGTGAGAGTGTTTTCACGGGAAAAAAATCGCCTATGAGACACTTGATCTTCCGGGTCACATGTCACGCAGTAACCAAGAGATGCTGTGCGAAGCTCAGGTTTACTAAGACCGCATGAAGCGACGCCATAGTGTCTGATATTTTAATGGCCAGCCCGTTCCCAAGGCCATTATACAAGCCTGTATCCGCACCGCCGGTACTGCGCCTTCGGGCGCCAACCATCAGCCGCGGCATTTTGTTGCAATTTCAGACCCGGAAATTAAACATCAGATACGGGTTGCTGCAGAAAAAAAGAGAAAAAAACTTTATGAGGGTGGAGGTGGCGATGAATGGATAAAAGCACTCGAACCTCTCGGAACCGACGCGGACCGGCCACATTTGACCGTTGCGCCTTGGTTGATCGTGGTTTTTGCGCAGCGGTGGCGCGCGTTTGAAGATGGCACCAAATAAAAAAATTTCCATGTTCCTGAAAGTGGAGGCATTGCAAGCGGCTTTCTCATTTCAGCGCTGCATCACGCGGGACTTGTGGCTTTGACCCATATGCCAAACCCGATGAAGTTTTTAAATAACCTGCTTGAGCGTCCCAGTTCTGAAACGCCTGTAGCGATTATTGCCGTTGGTCGTGCCAATCCTGATGCAAAAGTGCCATAAGTTGCCAAAATTAAAAAGTCATTGAATAAAATCATGACCACTTTTTGATCGCTTTAGCTGCCATTGGCGACAGCTACCAAGGTTGGTTGTAACCCAAAGGGCTCAGGGCGACAGGTTGAATAAGACGCGGCCCATGCGGGATCAATTGCGCTATATTATGTCCTGCTGTACCCCAAAGACAAATTATGGTCTGTCTCACAGGTATCGCCTGAACAGCATTCGAAGATATTGGATTTGCAAATGACGCATTGCTCATGTCCGTGAACGACAACAGTGGTCAAGGGCGATTGACACCTTGGGCAGCGTGGCCGGTTTGCGTTGCCAGGATGGCTGTGATTATCCATTCTACCCTAACCGGCTGAAATCCAAACAATAATAGCAGTAAAGGCGAAGGCGAATAACAGCGCATAGGTCGCGACCATCCCGCTCATCGCTGCATCAGACTTTTTCTTAGGTGCGGGCTCGTCTTGGTTGGGTGTCTCTGGAGTGTTGTTCATTTAAGTCTCGCGTATGTTTTGTTGGAAAATAGCTCAAAATGCGATCAATGCAACCAAGTACAAAACACATCGGCCATACGGGCTATTGAAATAATCAAATGATAAAGCATTCGGGGAATGAAGGCGTTTGTGTGTGTCTTTTCTATCTTAATGTTCGTCCTGTGATGCGCCCATGACTATAACGCGGGCACTGGTGCCTGAGCACGGCCGTGACCCATTGCGCGAAGCGCGCGCAACATCTTCTATTTGGTCCGATGTGATGGTGCAGATCGGGTGAGATTGTGCGAGCCTTCCTTCGCAATCGGGCGAAATCTTCTGTTCTGGCGGCTTAGACATTTTGGGGCGGGCTTGCCAGAGCCGTAGGCAGCAAGCCGCCAATCTGTTTTCTGGCGACGTTTCGGACGATGATAAGAGACAGTACCCAACCGCTTGTTACTGCCGTGGCAATGCCAAACCAAACGCCCTGCACGCCAAAATCTGTGAAGCTTATGAACACCCAAATAAAAAATGCCACAGCAAACCCTTGGCGGTAGATGCTGATCCACAGTGTCCAAATTGCCTGTTTAAACGCTTGTAACAGTGAGTTTATCGAAAAAAGCATCATATAGATTGGGAATAAAAAAGCGTCGACGCGCAGATAGCTGCTGCCGGCGCGAATAACATCGGGATCAGTGCTGAACAGTGCCATCGCAAAGCTGCCACCAAACAATAAAATGGGCGTCGCAACCGCAGTCATCACAAAGCCGGCAGCCCAACAATATTTTAAAGCTTCGCGCACGCGGTCATATTTTTGGGCGCCAAAGTTCTGCCCTGCAATTGGCAAGAGTGCGCCCGTCATACCAAGAACTGGCAACAAAAAGATCTGTTCTATTCTCAAAGCAACACCGTAAGCTGCAACCGCATGGCCACCAAAGGTCTTGAGAGCAAACTGAACGACGAAACCGGATACGAACATGACCATAATTGCCGAGCTGGCAGGCAACAGCTGTTCAAAAATCTTTTTAAAGCTGTCTTTGTCAGGTCGGAAAGCGGCGATCGAAACAGACTGCATAATCTCAAGCCGAAAGATTCGGACCACAATATAGACCATGACGCCAGTTTGGCTGATGATGGTGGCTGCGGCGATACCATTGAACCCCATGCCAGACCAAAAGTCGGGCAGGCCAAACATGAATAGAGGATTGAGCCCAATGTTGGCCACAAACGCCACCATAAGGGCGCGTTGCATGCTACGACTGTCGCCGTGCGCCTGTAAGATCCCGTTGCCGCCATAAGCCAGTAAAAATCCGGGCAAAGCAAAAATAAGCCAATGAAAATATCCCAGCGCCGCGTCGCGATACGCCCCGGGTTCTGAGACCAAGATGATCAGTGCCGGTCCAAGGAACCAGCCAATTATCATGCATGATGCGGTGATACCCACGCCGAACGCTAAGCCTTGCACCACATAGCGCTGGGCCTCGGCGTCATCGCCGCTGCCTTTGGCATTGCTGACAAGGGTGCTGAGTGCCGAGCTGAGGCCGAATCCCACCGCCATCAGGATGAAAAATGCTTGGTAGCCTATTGCAAGCCCGGCCTGTGCTTCTGTTGAAAGCAGGCCTGCGTAATAGACATCTACCACGTTATAAAGTGTCGTAAATAGCATCCCAAAAGCGGCTGGCACGGCAAGCGTACGAAAATGCGAGGCCATCGGACCTGTCGTCAAATCATCTTTTTTCATGAGGTATTTTCGTTCATTTTCCTGCGGAGGTTCGGTATGCCAATACCTCCTACTTTTCTTTGTTCATCGCTTTTCAAGGACGGTTTTTTTGGGAAATCGCCATGCTTATTTTTTGTTTATCTCGCTAGGGGCGATATGTAGGGTTAGATATGCAATATCAAGTGGAGCCGTAGGATCGCTATTTGTCTTTGTGACAGCGAACGTCAAAAGAGCCAAGCGACTTTTGGGCGTACTGTGCCCAAGCGCAGTATGTAGGGATTGAAAGCCCTATCGTTTGGCGGCGCGCACCCGCAATGTATATGCAAAAATTGCTGTTTTGCGCAAGATTATTTGTAATCGCGCTGCAAGCATAATTTTTTGCGCAGATTACCAATGTCTCAAAAAAAACTGACAAATACGGCGTTGCCGGCGCAAGCTGTGCGCGACAAATTGCGCGTGTGCCGCTGCGCGGTGGTAAGTGTTTATCATTTCAGCACTTCTTGCGTGAGCCTTCGGTGTTCATTTGCGGCATCTCGTTTGACGGATTTAAGGCGCAATGATCTGGCTCTTAAATCCAAATTTTGCGTTTGTCATCAATGACGCGTTGGCCGCTGGTGGCCATGGCCTTTGGCGTGGTCACAATGCTAATCTGTCGTTGAAATACG